>Ga0105251_10000389_pt1 | contig 42961 bp, 53 predicted proteins | sample KBSS64metaG_FD_80424 | JGI IMG/M metagenome (GOLD analysis project Ga0105251, IMG submission 80424) | Switchgrass rhizosphere microbial communities from Kellogg Biological Station, Michigan, USA - KBS S6-4 metaG | ecosystem: Host-associated > Plants > Roots > Rhizosphere > Soil | place...
TAGCCGAGGACCTGCTGAGCACTCTGCGCGAAGTTTTGGGCAGCCTGCCTGTTCGTCCCCTGCGTACAACCACCAGCCCTACCCTCGCCATGACTACCTGGCTCAAGGAAGGTCAAGCGCCGGAAGGGTTCACGTTGCTGGATAGCGCTGTACTAGTCGGCGAAGCGGAAGACAAAGGTACTAAGCCGAAAGCGAACCTTTCAAAAATGGACCTGACCTCAGATGAAGTGCAGCTGCACATTTCCACGGGCAAGAAGGCCGCTAAGCTGGCGCTGGCCTGGACGGACAAGGTCACCTTGAAGCTGACTGACAAGATCACCATCGAAAGCATCAAGCTCACCGACGTCATGATGAATGACGTCCTGCAGGCTAATGGCGAAGGTGAAGCGCTGCAGCACTTCGACGGAAGCATGACCATCATGGCTGGCACTCTGCGCGATCTGTTCAAAGGTGTACTGATCGCTCTCGGTGGGGAGGAGACGCCCAAGGCTGCATGAGCTGCGGGCAGGGCTATATGAGCCCTAGATGCCATTTTAAAACTCAGCCCGCCCAGTGCGGGCTTTGCCAGCGCCAGGATGCAACCATACCCTCAGGCGCCACACTCAAAGGCACGGAGTAAGACACCATGGACAGCAATGCCGCTCCCGTCACCCCTACTGGAATGCGCCCGCTTATCGCCTATCAGGTTGGCGATTACGACGTTGTCGCCGCTTTCGATCCGCAAGGAGCGATAGCCGTTCTCTGCGAGCAAACTGGTGAAGAGCTCAGCGAATACGAGCTGAAAGACGTAATTCTGGTCAGCGACAAGCATCTCGACTCACTTGAAATTTTTGACCAGGACGAGGGCAAAATCGAGAAGCTTGATTCGTCGCTGCGGCAGGACATAGCCGCGCTGACCGAGCCCACCTACATGTTCGGTTGGGAGTGATGCAGTGGTGCACCAGGTAATCGTAGGTCATGGCACTAGCCGGTCTACGGAGGTCATCTAGTGGCAAGTCGTCGGCAGCCCTACACCCCTTGCAAGTTGTACATTGATGGCGCTGAGGGCCTTAGCGCTGGTGACTACATCGTCACATCTGGGGGATCTGCTTACCTAGTGCAAGCAACGCGTCCCAGCCCGAGCATTCAAGCCCGGTTGTACCTCGACTGCTTGCGGTGGGAGCCAGACAAGATCCCTGAGGACGCCAATTGCTACCGGCTCCACTGGTACCGAAGGTAGCTTGCCGGGCCTGCCCAGTTGAAGACAGCCTATAATCCTTGCATGTACGTCTGTGAGGGCGTACAATGTGTCATTGCTTTCGCCCTTAGAGGTTCTCAGAAATGGCCGCACTCAAACGCTCCCATGACGACTATGCAAGGGTCGTTTCTCCATACGGTATCACCCCTATCCCTCACAGTAATTGGGTAGAATGGCAGCAGTGCCTGCCCGAACCGAAGGGCTTTGTTATGCCTTGCACTCTCAATTACGCCATTGCTGTAGCGATCGAAGCTGGCGACCTCGGCGGCGCCGCCCAGCTGATCGGTCAGTGCGAAGAGCACGACCAAGGCGCATGGTTGCAGTACACCGAGGAGGGAAACTATTTCCCCGCTGGCGGCCTCTGGTTCAACCAACTGGATTGGATGAATGGCATCCGTCTCGATGCCTGCCCAATGTCTGTCGCGCACATGCTCGACAATAACGGCGAATTGCCTGCTGACGTGAAGGACTATCTACATTGGGAAGCGGATGTGACTGAGGCCGTGGCTACAGTGCTGGAATCCAGCTACACCGACGCAGCTGGAGTTGTTGAGGCCCAAATTACGACCCTGCAGCAATCGCGCGCGCTGGGCGACACCGCCGAGCAAGCGGCCAAGGTAATCTGTGCTGCAGGTGCTTGCTCATGAAGTTCGGAAAGGGCGAGTTCGTTGAGGTTAAGCTCATCGGCTTCGCCAAGGTTGAGTCGGTTGGTGATGAAAATTATTTCTTGTTCCACTCGGACGGTAAGCGTGGTGGCGGGTGGAAAGAGCACGACATCGTTGGCCCTGCCACTGAGAAGCAGTTTTGGGCGCAATGGCGCCAGCGCAGGCGGCATGAATGACGCTGACGAGGCCGTTGGATTGGCTTCGCCTGGTGTTGTATTCCGCAAACGGCCCACGGGTCAGGCTGATTGGCAGCCTTTGCTTGCAAGCGAAACCATAGGAGAGCCCCATGAAAGTAACGCAAATACTATGGTCGCTGCGCCTGTTCCAGCAGGGCCAGAAAAATCGGCTGCCGCGTGGTTTCACAAGGGGTCGCGTTGTTATCGATGCCCCGGCTGAATTTTCGCTCCAGCCGGGTGAGATAAAGCCTTACGACATCAGCCAGTTCAAACCCTTTGAGACGATCATGGTTGGCCCGCCGCCCGACGCTCGTGTCACCCGCGAATCGCTGGCCCTGTTCCAGGCTGTGGAGGGTTTCGAGTCCCCGGCGTCGCGTGTCCTCGAATTCATGGCCTCGACCCAGGCTCAGACCAACAAGCCCGAATAGAACGGAAAACGACCATGCCCACCAAGGCCCCTCAATTGCCCCTAGCAGAACGAGTGCTTGACGCTGAGACACGGGCAAGCCAATGGCTTGCCGAAGGCAACCAAGCCGCTGAGGCTGGCCGAGTAACAAAAGCAGAGCGGTGCTTCCAGAAGGCTCAGTTCTGGCTCGATCGCGCAAACCATCTTTCAGGCCGGGGTGAAAGCCCGGCTCCAGTACGGTAGGAAAACGCCCAGGTACACCACAAGCCCAGCCGTCAAACGCTGGGCCGAGGACGTAGAGAGTGGTGTGAATTTCGCGCCCGCGAATTGATGCAGAGGTGAGCAATGGACAATCGCGTAGTGCCCTTCCCTGACCGTGTCGAACGCGCTGTATCGCCTGAAGTGGTGATGCCAAAAGACAGGTTCATGCAGGAGGTTCTGGCTGATGTTGCAGAGACGCGGCCTGAACATGCTCGTGTGCTGGCCAAGATGGCCGTAGAGCGGGAGCATAGCCTTGAACTACGCAACCTTTTGCGCCGCCCTATCGCCATTGTGTGTGGCGCAGCGCTGCTAGTTACCATCGCTGGTGTGACAGCGATTTACGCTTTTGGGGAGGGATCGACGGGCGCGCAGTACGCGCAGGTGGCTGCATCGGTTGTGATCTCGTTAGTGGGTGGCTGGGCTCTATTTCGCGGCAGAACGCGTTGATTGTTTTGTATACGCAATCGCTGCCCAGGAACACCACAAGCCCCGCCGTAAAACGTCGGGCAAAGCCCTTAGAGAGGGGCGCTTTTCGCTCCCCAGGATTGAGTAGGAAAGAGGAACCAACCCCATGGCCCGCCATAGCAAGCCGCACCCCGCACCCATCCATCTGACCGAGCCGCTGACCGTGACCTTGAGTGGTCACATGCTGGAGCGCCTGAACGAGTACCGCGAGGCGGTGTATCGGCTTTCCGCCGAAGGTTGGCCCGACAATGCGAAGGCGCACACCGGTCCGGACAGCAACCGCGAGCACTATCGACCACGGCGCGCAAATGCTGCTGACTGCTTGTTGAATTTTCTCATCGACCAAGCTGACGCACAGCAGCGGTTGCCCGTTCAGGGAGAGGCCAGTTCAGTAATCATCGCTGCGCGTGTCGAATACGTGAATTGCCCTTTGTGTAATTCGGAGCAACCCGGTTTCGTGGCTGATCCGCGAGGTGGCGACTACGAATGTGACGAGTGCCATAGCGTTTATCACGTCCCAGCAAACGCTCCAATCATCATTAACTGAGTCAGTCACGGAAAAACGCACCAGTTACATCCAAGCCCCTGCAGTAACCGACCGACAAAATAGAAGGGCGCTCGTTTTGCGTCTGCAACTAAAGGAATCACACTTATGGCTCGCAGTACTAAAATTATGATCCCAGGCCTCCCCTTCTGTTTGGCAGCTATCGTTGCAGATGGCCTTACGTTGTACATTTCGGCAGCAATAGGGCTTATATTTGTTGGTACCGGGTGTGCCTTTTGGATGATCGATGGAGAATAGGAAGTGGCGGAAACGCCTAAGCCCAAAGGGTTCCAGCGTCTGCTGGTTCACTTTCACCTTGATGTATAGGAAGTAAAATGTTACAGCATTTTCTTGAAGGTATTTTTGCATTGTCGGCGGACGCCGCACTTTTATTAACCTTTACGTTCACTGCTATGGGTGCGGGAGCGGCGGTAATTGGACTATATATATTGAAAAAAGGTGGCTACGCGGCTGCCTTACGTTTGCTCGGTATGTCTGTCGCCGTTTTTTTGGCGGCGTGGTTAGCGTACGGTAAATATCAAGAATTGCTTGTCAATGCTAATGGAGTAGCGACTGGTCCGATCTATGAAAACATAGCTGTTATAGTTGTGTTGTGCCTTCCTCTAACGCTGATGTTGAGCTTACTGTTAACACGTCAAAAAAACGATCAGAAGTCATAGGGATTGACTATAGGGAGTGCTCAAGCGTGGCCCTTTCGCAATGACGAGTTCAACGGCTACGGGTTTGATGTCATCACTGGTTCAATGACGAGCCCAAGGGGTGGGTCGCCAGGCGCCCGTTGACCCAAGAGAACTGACCCAGGAAAACCCGCTGCACCACCAGCCCACCCAGTCGCGGGCTTTGCAATTGGCAGCGCACATCATTGTTGGACGCAAGGCAAATAGATTGACACAAATGTGGTGCACCAACGCCCCGCTGGACTAGCTCGGTGGGCTGAAGCCCCCGGATTCACTGAGAGGCTTGTTCTACACCGGTTTTCCCTCTGGATATGACTCCAATGCTATTGCATTGTACGCCCGCAGGGGCGTACAATTTATTCATGCCCGGTTCCCCGGACCAGCCTCTAGCATTGGAAGCCATCAGCATGAACATTCCTGCCCCAGTCACCGAAAATGAAGTAGCCATGATCAGCCTGGCACACACCAAAGCCAGCCTCGATGCCTATCGCTTGCTGTGGGCAAACCTCAGCTACGACAAGGCTCGCGTCGTGTTTGTCAATGACGGTCGCTTCACGAAGGCTATGCGTGATGGTCTGGTGATTGCAAGCATGGAGGGGAGCTTTACGAAGAAGGATCTGCTGGATGCAATCATGGGCAACGTGATTGACCACGCACGCCGCGTAGCTGGGCAAGTTAAGAAGATCCTGGCCGAGGCGCTGGTGATCCATGATAGCTATCAGCTCACCATGGACATTGAGGATGAAATTCGCTGGCTGGGCGGTTTCATGCCGAACACTCAGTTTTCGGCCTGGGTTACCCCAAAACAACCCGATCCGAATGATCCAGTACAGGTGCGGGCAGAGTTCCGTTTTTGGGTTGCCGAGGCACGGGCGCTGATCTTCGCAGACAAGGGTAAGGCTTGGGCAGGAGAGCATGAGCGAATCATCCCTCAGGGGCATCAGTATCCGTCTGGCGATACACACGAGGTCGTTGCAAAGCTCGCCGCTGAAACATTCAATGCTGCCGTGCTCGCAGCTGGCTGGGAATAAGGTGCACTGGCTGGCGCGACCTCTCGCGCCAGCTGGACAGCGCAAACGCAATCAACGTTAACAATTCAAGACGAAGGATCGCCCTTATGAGCACCGCCGAATCGAATGCAGGAATCATCCAGCTCGAAAACGAGCGCGATATACTCAGCGCCCACTGGTACTAGCAGCATCGCAAGGCTGGTCTATGCAAGCCCGCAGCGGATCCAGGAAGGCACACTACTACGTCGATGGGCTTTCGCTGTGCGCTCGCTATCCGATCGGTACCACTGCCGACCTCGATGACGCAAACTTCCCTGGTCGAAAAGCCTGCGCTGAGTGCAGTAAGCAATGGATGAACACATCATGCAAACGTGAAGCCGAAGAGCGAAAACAAGCAGCTCACCCCAGTTCAACAGGAGGTGATGCGCTGGCTAAGCCAAAAGTGGTCTGGGCGTATTTCTGCTGGCGCCGCCGTCGAGATCAACGGTAAGCGGGTATGCAACCTGAGCACAATGAAGGCTCTCGCAAGGCTTGGCCTTGTTGAACAGGATGACACCTCGTGCTGGGTTGCTACCTCCAAGGGGCTAAAGCTTTGCCCAGGCTACATAGCAGAAGATGACTGAAACGGAGAGGCCCAGATCAGGGCCCTTCCCCTCTCCGTGTAGCGGCCCATGACCCCAAGGGGATTTGATATGAAGTTGAGTGGAGAACAGTATGATGCCCTGGTGCTGCTCATGCGCGGCGACTCGCTGAGCAAGCGGAACCGTGCAGCCCGCCGCGTGCTGGTAGATGGCATTACCCAGGCCGAGGCCGTAGTTGAAACTGGGGCTACGCGCTCAACCGTTAGCGATGGCGTGAAGTGCTATGCAGACGCGGCGCGGCTGATGCAGCGGGCGTTCTGTCCAGCTTTTGCATAAGTGACTCCCGATATGCTAAATCAGCCCGCTCTTGCGGGCTTTCGCCGTAACGGTGCGCGCACTGATCAACATCAGCTACTGAGTATGCGGCAAAGGAGAGACCATGAGAGGCAAGAAAGTGAAAGCGATCAGGCGAGCATCAAATGTGCCACGGATTACGCAGGTGGTGCGGTCAAAGGCAACAGCTACTAAGGGTGGACTGGGCAAGACTTTTGTAGCTAATGCTCTGGTCACGAAGCTCACGCGGCCGTCTGGAACCTGGCAGGAATTTTGGTCAAAGCTGCTCACCTACCATAGGTCGACCAGCCGCTTACCGCGTGGATTCAAGAAAATGAAGCCGGTGCTCAGCTTCGACTGAGCTTGCCGCCCCGACTCCCAGCCAAGAGGACGGGTCGGCAAGGACCTCGCCTTGGCGAGGTGTAGCGGGAAGAGCAAAAGCAACATCAGGGCTTTGGTAGGCGGCTCCGACTGTCACGGCCTGGCTTGGCGGGTACACCAGCTGGCGCTTCCACCTCGTTCGATGGTGAAACACCTACGATCTTGGCCGCGACACGGTCGTCCAGGTTGAAATATGCGCGCACATCCCCGCCCGTTCCTCGGTTTGGGTACACAGCGCCAGAGATCCCGTACTCACGCTCCAGCATCGCCTTCCAGCCCAGTACGATGTCTGGGCTTCCCATGATCCTGATATTCATCTCTATCGCTCCAGGAAGCGCCCTGCCAGGCTCAGGCGGGCCACCCGTTCACTGTAGGTCAGAATCCAGAGGCCTATCCCTACGACTGGCCGATAGGCGCCGAATCGCGGGCACAAAAAAACCGCCCTTGGAAGGCGGTTTTCTGGCCTGTGAGCTGGAGCATCACAGTCGGCGTACTGAAGTGCTTGGCAGAGCAGAATCTAGCACTGTCCGACTCAGCCCGCAAGGCATTCTAAAAGCGGCAGGTGGGGCATCGGTGCAGCGCGTCAGCACCTGCTTGTCAGGGTGAGGTGGACAACGCCGCCCGCTGCTCGCAAGAGACGTAATCAACCAGCACTCGCAGACGCGCCAGCTCATTGAGGGCAGCCCAATTGTGGGCGACCCCCTCGCTAAAGAACTCAACAGCTACTGCGCCTGATTCGATTCCGAGGGTTCCCTGAATCAAATCGCGGGCGTCGTCCAGGTCATGAAGTTTTGCAGCCGTGCTCATCAGGGCAGGCGTGGCGTTGCTGCTGGTGAAGGTCATAGGGGCTCAGTCCGTTCAGCCTTGAAAAATGATTATAGTACGCCTCACTAGGCGTACAATCAATCAGGAAAGAGCATCTTATTTTGTTGACTGTACGCCTGTAGAGGCGTACAATAAAACACATCAAGCAGCCACTACCCGCCCCGAGGAACCTGACATGCGCGAAGCCGAATTCACCTACGTTTCCATTGTTGAAGCATACAAGCGCCTGCTGGCCGATCACCCAGGCGAAGCCCTGAAAATTGGTGATGACTGCTATGCCGTCATGGTTGGCGAAGAGGTGCGCTGGGCAATGATCGACAGTAATGGCGAAGTGGGTACCGAGGTTACCTACCCATTCATCGAAGACTTCTGGGTCCAGGAATGCGAGTGCTGGGAAGGCGACGTTTCCGGTACCGAAACGACATTCTGCGTTGCGAGCCCGAGTTACCTCAAGATCGCAAGCTAAGCCTACCAAGCATTCACCTCAGCCCCGTTCAGGGGCTTTGGCAGTACAAGCACAGCGCCCCGGAGGGCAAATCGATGATCAATGTAGCTACCCCAGTTGCTAACGCCGCTGAGCTGGAATCCTTGGCCGTATCAGCGGTTGATGCCATGGCTCTGGCCGGTCTGTTCGATCAGAAAATCACCGCACCAGGTATCCGGTTCGCTGTCCTTCTGCATACCAAAGATGGCCGTGTATTCCAAAAGGACAAAATCTCCGAGCACTGGACTACCTACGCGGTTAAGGACATGACTCGCGTAGAGGCTGATGCCGTTGTGGCTTACGAGCTGGCCAAGCGCACTACCAGCACCTACGAGATCGCTGACCTCGATGAGCGGGCTCAAGTGACCAAGGTAAGAAGCGCAGCGGCAAAAGCAGTGCGTGCATCGGTTGGCTATGAAGACTGGACCAAAGAGAAGCGATTTGGTCCCGAAGGTGAGTTCATTGGAGCTGCTTCACGACTGGCTGCAAATCTCGCAGAGGCGCGTGCACGGGCCTGATCCCTACCCTCAAAGCCCTCTTCACTGGGGGCGCGGTACCAAAATCCACACACTGGATAAAGTCAATGACCATTGAACTGACCAACTACATGAAACGAGACCTTTACCAGCAGGGCTTCAAAGCCTTCAACAAGGGGATTCAGTCTTCCGGTTTCACCACCCCGGAGTGGGATGAGCTTTGGATGAAGGGCTGGGAGTGCGCAAAGGCCGAGGCCGAGCAGCTGGCCGGTAGCGAAAATGGCAACATCTGGTAGTTCACCAGGTTGCGCAACAACCCCCTTCACTGGGGGTTTCGCAGTACCAGAATCCCACAGGAGCACAGTGCATGGACCCCCGGATCAAGCAGCTGGAGAGCGGCAAATTCTACACCTATGTCAAAGGTTGCCCAAACCCGGTAATTCGCACCTTGCGCGACGCTGAGGATGCACTGGGTCTGCCGCGCTCACCAGAGGCAATCGCAGCCAAGTCCTTGCCTGCAGACAAGCTCTTCACGGTGCGCATCACCTTTCAGCACTCAACGGCTGGTGAAGGGGGCGACCTCAAATACGAGGACATCGAGGCTGGCTGTGAGATTGAGGCTTACAGCAATGCTCGCCTTAAAGCTATCCAGGATGGTTACCTCTCCAGACTTAATGGGTTCTCCTCGTTCTCTGCAACGCCACAGTAGAGCCCTCGCCGCCCTCTCCCCGCCCCGAGATCGTTCGGGGCATGCAGCTCGCCATTGTCCGATAGGCGTCCCACAGAAGTGACTCCGGCACAGGCCCGAACACCTGGATGTAAATCAAGGCCTCGTTTCACGAGCGTTTGGGAAAAGCAGAAAGCAGACTGCAAACGCCGCTCAGCCCTAGGGAACGGCTCATGCCTGCCTATGGCGAGCCGCTGCCTGGCGTGCGGCAATGGTTGAGCGGTATAGCGCCGAAATACGGGTGCGATAAATCCTGTTCAGGTGCAATATTCTGTTGATTGTACGCCTTTAGGGGCGTACAATATATTTCAGAAAAACGCCACAGACCTAACGCCCTGGAGCAGATGCCCATGATCCAAAGCCTAACAGCTGCCTACGGTGCTCACACCATTCCAACCGGGTTTGCTATCGCTCGCGTGGTTGGTGAGAAGCCCAAATTCAAGGCTGACCCTGACATGCGCGAAGTCGTCCTGTACGACTGCTTTCTGTCTGAGTGCCACGGCGCAGATGGCCTGGTGCCATGCGAGTACTTGGCGGAGCGCACACGCTACCTGCTGAGCGCGGCCAAGTACATGGTCAGCACCGGACTCAGCAAAAGCAAGGTGATCGCAGAGCTGGTCAAGACCGAGGTTGAGGTGAAGTTCCTCACTGCATAACCGCTCTGGGTGGCCTTCCCGTTTAGGTCGGGCCTACACGAAACGATGATCTGGAGGTAACTCAATGATCCTGACAGAAGTGAAGAAAGGTGACCTGGATATTCAGCGTGGGATGGTCATGATGGCCATCGAGGGCGAAGAGTCTGATGTGATGAAGGTGGCTCGAAACCTCAAGTCAGTTGGATACAGCTTCACTGACTGCGCAGAAGAGAGCGAAGACGGTGAGCGATATGTCGTCTTCTTCGTGGTCGACCGCCGCGACATCAAGCCCTTCAGAGCAGATTACAGAACTGCCAAGAAGGCGCTGACCACCGCTGATGCATCAATCTAACTAAACCTAAGTCCGGCTCCAGCTATGCCCCCCTTCACTGGGGGTTTTGGCAGTACCAAAAACCTGCAGGAGCGAGCCACATGACCAGCCCTCAAGACATCAACTCCCAGATCGACAGCCTGATCGATGCTGGCGCCCTATTTGTCGCCAACCACTCTGGTGGCAAGGATTCACAAGCGCAGCTGATCCGCCTGCTGGAGCGCGTACCTGCTGCGCAGATGATCGTTGTGCATGCCTCCCTTGGGCCGATGGAGTGGCCTGGCGCAATGGAGCTGGCGCGTGATCAGGCCGCTGCTGCAGGCCTGCCATTCATCATCGCTGAAGCCAAGAAGACCCTGCTGGAGATGGTCGAGCGCCGCTTCGAATCCCGCCCAGAAGTTCCGAGCTGGCCATCTGCATCGACTCGCCAATGTACCAGCGACCTTAAGCGTGGACCCATCCAGCGTGAGGTGAGACGCTACGCCAAAGCCAATGGCTTTAAGTTGATCGTGAACTGCCTCGGCCTGCGGGCCCAGGAGTCGCCAGGCCGAGCCAAGCGCAAAGAGTTTAGTCAGATGGGGATCAGCAACAGCGTGAATACCTGGTTCGAGTGGCTGCCAGTTCACGAGCTTTCGACGGTCGAGGTGTTCGGCATCATCGAGCGGGCCGGTCAGGAGCCTCACTATGCATATGCCGAAGGCAATGATCGCTTAAGTTGCATCTTCTGTCTGTTTGGCAGCAAGGGAGACCTGCGCAATGGCAGACGTCATCATCCTAAGCTGCTAGAGCAGTACGACGCCATGGAAAAGCACACCGGCTACACCATGCACATGAGTCGAATCCCATTGGTTGAGTTGGTAGCGTAACGAAATCAGCATCCTGTTCGGGCTTGCTGTGCCTGGCATGGTGCTGGCGCCACACATCTGAGCTACCGGATCCATCTACGTCAAACGAGCCCGCCCCTGCCAGTCCAGGAGCGGGTTTTTTGTGCGGCGCACTTGCGAAGTTAACCGCTAGCGGTTAACATTGGCGTATTGAAGCCACCTACCAGGCTGGCAAATTGGAGTCGTGCAGTATGGATCCCCGAATCGGCATGTTCTGCAACGCGCAAGGTATGTTTGGCAAGGGTCAGTACTACTGCTATCCGGATCAGAGCTACAACGCAGAACCCTTTTCTGGCTCGCTCGCTGAGTGCGAGATTGCCCTTGGCCTGGAGCCCACCCAGCCAGAAGAAGTCTCGAACGATAGCGGTCCCAGCGCGGAGGGCGATGAAGGCATGCTCTTCACTGTTACCCTGCGCTTCCAGTATCCAGCCTGGGATGATGTCGATGGCATCCCCTATCCCGACATTGCCGCTGATTCGAAGCAGGAAGCCAACGACATTGTTCGGCGCATCGCAATGATCGATGGCCACCTCGGTACTGGCAAGGGGCGCTACTGGTTCAGCGCAGTACAGCAGTAATCCCACCTCGCCCCAGCGTGCTGGGGTCCTGCCCAAAGCAATTGGAGTGCAAGCGATGTCCCGAGTATTTCACCTGAACGAAGCCATGAACTGGACCAATGGTGCACTGAACTGTTTCCTGGCCTCGAAGAATCCTGACCTAGGTCACATCGGTGTGTACGTGGTCGGCCAGGTGCGTTTGGTGCGTAAACATCTTGAAGCTGCCAAGTCGCTCCCGCGCCCCCACTTGCCTTGAACGGCAATCCCGGTTCGCCGGGGTGTTGTCGAAAACCTGCTTTCTCAAGCTGGTTTTCAACATCACCCGCTCGATGGAAGACGCGACATGACGACCTATGTGGTAAAGCGCAGCTATGGCAAGAACGGCCAGAACCATGACTACTTGCACGCTTGGTGCAAGCGCTGGGGCACCGCCTGCATGCTCTCGATCCAGAAGGCTATGCCCTTCGACTCCCGCGAAGCTGCAGTAGCCGCTGCCGACAAGGCTCAAGTCGAATGCAAAGGCCGCGACGGCCCTGCGGTCGGCTTCACGTTCACTGCTGTGCCCGTTTAACCCGGATTCATGGAGTAGCATCATGTCTATGCCAGGTAAATTCGCTGTAATCAATGAGGCCGAGCTGGATAAGCTGCGCAAGGAGGCTGCCCGCTGGCGCTTCTTTGCGGCACGAGTGGCCGCCCAAGCGAGCACAACAGTGGAAGCAATGAGCCGCGAAGTCGACGAGGCAATCGCAGCTGGTCATCAGAAGGAGGTGGCAGTGGCCACCTCGGACGGGAAGAACCAGGAGCACTCATGAAAATGACGGACCACGAACTCCTGGAGTTCGCTGCCAGGGCAGCGGGGTACGAGTTTTACGACGTTTCGTTGCTTGGCGGGATTCGTCTCTGGGGGCCAGGCCGAGGACAAACAACCGGCCAAGGCGGTCGACCAGTCTCCTACTTCGATTCGCTGCAGGACGATGGCGATGCACTTCGCTTGGCCTTAGCTCGACCAGGTCTCGATCTCACGATGATTATCACCGAGGCATGGCAGGCTACGGATGATGCGGATCAGCGCGCCAGTTTCGTTCGCCGCGCTATCACAACCACCATGGCCAGAATTGGCAAAGGCATTCTGTAAGCGTCCTGGCACAGTCACCTGATCCTTGAGCCTCAGCTTTCATAGCTGGGGCTTTTGTCTTTATGCCCTGGCTGTAAAATCTACCTGGGCGTGCCTAATTGTCTTGATCGTACGCCTCTAGGGGCGTACAATTAAGCCATACACAGCACAGAAGATAGACCCGCATTCCGGGCGCCCTTCTGCCCCAGATCATCCCACCAGAGGATTCAAACAGTGAGCGCCAACGACGAGTTCCGTAGGATCGCAAAACCATGCCCTGGCTGCCCGTGGCGGGTGGACAAGGATGCGACCCACATCCCGAACTTCTCGCTCGAAAAGGCAGAAGGCCTCGCCCAAACCAGTCCCTGCGAACGTGGGTTTGGCCCCAGCTACACCGACAACATGTTTGCCTGCCACCAATCGAAGGAGGGTGAGGAATTCGCATGCGCCGGTTGGCTCGCCACTGTAGGCAGCGAACATCCTAGGGTGCGGCTTGCCGTTGCGACAAACAGGCTTCCTCACTGGGCGCTTCGGCCTGGTGAGGGGTGGCCAGAATTGCACTCCACCTTCCAGCAGGTGATTACCAAGCTGCGCGCTAGCGCCTTGCCTGTCTGTGCTGGCGATGGGTCTACAGACTGATCGCTCGGCCCCAGTCCGGCACTGTGGCAGCCATCTGAATTCGGGTTTTGACGTTAGGGCGAGGGAACCATGATCACCAAAGGGAATATGACGCTGTTCTTTTCAGAGAAGGACCAGTTTTCCAACTGGTTCATTTCAGAGTTCGAGGTCAAAGGCCTGCGCTTCAGGTGCGTGGAGCAGATGATGATGTTGGCGAAGGCCCGCCTGTTCGGTGATGCAGTTACCGCTGAAAAGATCCTGGCAGCCTCACACCCCCGCGACCACAAGGCGCTCGGGCGCAGCGTCTCTGGTTACGATGATGAGGTTTGGAAAGAGCGGAGAGGCCGCATAGTAGCGCACGGCTGCTATGCCAAGTTCAGCCAGAGCCAGGTGCTACGTGAGGCCTTGCTTGCAACTGGAGATACACTGCTGGTTGAGGCAAGCCCGTATGATCAGATATGGGGTGTAGGCCTCGGCCAGCATGATCCCAGAATCCTAGACCCACGCCAGTGGAAGGGGCAGAACCTGCTCTGAATCGCCCTCATGCAGGTCCGAGATAGGCTCCGAACCGAGTCGGGAAGGATCAGCTAGCAAGACAAGGTGCTGGCGTTGCTACTAGCAACCGCAGCCTCAATTCCCTCGCCCCAGCTGCGTTCGACTTGCAGGGCCCCGGCTTCAATAGCTGGGGCCTTTTTGTATCTGGTGGAACCCAATCAAATAGCACAAAAGGCATTGCATGTACGCCCATGCAGGCGTACAATAAAACACATCAGGAAGCAGATGTTACCGACCAGATTGAGGTAACGCCAATCAGTGAGCGAGCCCGAAGGCCGCAGGTGGATTGGCTCAGCGCTCAACCTCGCCACAGGCTATATCCAATTACCTCGTATGGAAGCACAGCAATGACCCGAATCGACAAACTCAAAACACTTTTGGCCTGGATTGATCAGGTCGATCGCGAAGCTCACCTGGAGGCAATGCCGGGGTTCGATCGCGATCATGTGGATTCCCTGATTGATCTGGGTCGGGCAGCTGATCCCGAGGACCTGAACGAAGCACTCAGCATGGCCCGTGAGTGGATCGCAGCGGTACCGGATGCGATCAAGGCTGACGTAGGCCCTGTCCCTGCCGCCTACTTGCCCATTTACAATGGGCACGCCGAGGGCCTGCACACCATCATCGCGGCTTTGCGCTTCTGGCAGAGCCATGGAATGTGTGATCCCGACAAGCGAAGCCCTGAGTTTCAGGATCTCGCCACAGGCGGCGACGAAGTGACCTCGCTGTGCAGCGAGGAATTGGATGAGCTCATCGAACAGCTGAACTTCGAGTCGGGGGAGCTATGAGCAAGCGAGCGCATCAGCAAACCGTACGCACCTTCATCGCGGCCAACTACGTTGGCTTGGCCGCCAACCTTGTTCAGTACCGTAAGTCTCGTAACTGGCCGCAAGACTGCAAATTCCACGATCTCGCCTCCCTGTGCGTGCCGCTGGCCGCCCCGGACGATGAGTACAATGAGGCCGAGCGCATGCTCGTGTCTCACTTGCTGGAAAATGCTGCAACGATCCCCTCCGACAGGGGGTACAAGAAACCGTCGCAGCTTGATCCCTGTCTGGTGCGCCCCTCGCTTGAGCAGGCTTTTGAGGCAGCAGCACGGAAGTGGCCCGGAGTGAAACTGGGTTACATCGGCACTGATCGAAATACGTTCCGTCATCACTTTCAAGAGTTGGGCAATCCAAGTCAGTTCATCCTTGGGTAACGGCGCCAGCGCCAGCACACTTGTTGCTGGCGCGGCCCTCACTCCTCACGCCTCGATGCCTTATCATTCTGTTCAACGCCGGATTGACCGACGTTCGCCTGCTTTGCGTGGGCGCATTGCATTGAAGGGCATGCACATGACCACCGATATCCGAAACGAGGTCGCTGAGGCGGTTGACGAACTCACCGCCGACATCCTGTCTGCAGTCAGCACGGTTCCGAATCCAAGATTGCTGGAAGGGCAGGTGAGGGAGATCGGCAAGCTCCTGATCGACCCAGATATGCGCAGGGCTGCCCCTGTCTCGCAGTTGTGGCGACTGCTTATGGGGCTTCGCATTGCTGGCGCCCTCTCCGAAGACGAGCTCTACGCCCTGTCAGGGCGTTTCCGTGATCTCGATATGCGGCTGTATCCAGTCGAAGAAGATTGAGTTTTCAGCTGGCGTCGCGAAGGTCTTAGCTAACCCACTTAGAGGTGAGAATGCGCGAGGATTACATTACGAGGGAGCGGTTCATATCCGCCCTGGTGCGTGAGTACCAGTCCGCTTTCGACAAGCGCGATGTGCGGGCGCAGGGCAATGCCGGTTACCTGGAGATCGAGATAAAGTCCACGAGCGACAGGTACCACCTCATCATCCGGGGGAATGAGTTCCCATCCCAGTGGTACGTCCATGTCACCAAGCACAAGTGCAGCGTCGATGGTTTGAAAGCCGCCCACCAGGAGGCGAGTGAGATCATGTTCGAGGCTGTGCAGAAACTGTCGGAGATCTTGGGCGAACCGGTGAGCATAGGCATCAAACCCGTATCATTCTTCCATGGCTGGTTCATTGAAGCGGCGACCACAGGCTCAGAATGAGGCGTGCAGCGTGTTTCAGGCCTTCAGCGCGGATTGCCCTAGGCTGGCGCTGAAAACGGCTCAAATCGAAAGGGGGAGGCCTACACAGGGCCTCCCCTTTTTACTGTCCGATCACTTCCTGCCATATGACGCAGGCTGCAGAAGGTTCCAGAACGTCGCCCACAAAAAAACCGCCCTAGGGCGGTCTCTTGTGCACTCCGAATGGACGTTCGGTATGCGTTCGCTGACAACATCAACGCGCTCACTCTAACCCCAGGCAGCCTTCTTCGTAAAGGCTGGCGCCTATCAGAACCGCTCGGCTTCTTCCTCAGGGACTTCCGGTGTGGCTGCGCCGTCAAACACCATTAGTACGGGCTCGTGTTCTTTCCTGTCGGTACCACCACAGAATATCCGCATGCCTGGCTTACCCCAGGCATTACCTTTGCAAGTTTTGACTGTGCAGCTGTACTTGCTCTTGTTCGCTTTCTTGGCCGTGGCTCTGGGCTCAATACCGATCTGAGCGAGGGCCGCGGCTGGCGCTTGTGCGAAGACCTTCATGCGCGGGGCATCGTCGACGTTAGGATCGGGTTCAGGCGGCGTCTTGAAGGCGTTCACAGGCTTCGGTGTGATGGTCGTGCTGCCACCATCAGTCTCGCCCCCCTCGTGTGTGCCGCTACTGGCAGGAGCGACGTCCTCCTCCTCCATCAGTTGATCCAGCGGGTTTGCTTTGGCTTGTGCTGATTGAGCAGGCTGTGCCGCCGCTGCTGCTATGTCACTGTAGTCATCGGCATCGCTTTCGGTGTCGGTAGCCATTGCTGGCGCTTCAGGTGGAAGAGCGGGAGGGAAGCGATCCACCCAGGACAACTTGAATTCCGAGTCGACCAGCTTGGAGCTCGCAATGTCGAAGGCGCCGCCATCAATGATGTACGTTTTGACATTGTCGCCCACCCGCTTACCGCCAGGCTTACCAGTGTCACTGGGCATCAGGCCGATGCTTTCGCTCATCTCAGCCCACTCTTTGTTGCGATACCGCCGACGTGGTGGCTTCCCCTCCAGGAGCTGCAGCAGGCTGACCATCTCGCGAACCATGACGCTCAGGTTCTCGGGGATCGACCGAATAGCAAAGTACATTGGATTGAGGGTGATCTCGTGGCAGGTCAGCCCTTTGTCGGCCCCTTCGAGGTTTACGAACTGGTTGGCCGAGAAATAGCCGTCTGTGTCGTGCTGGCGCGATAGGGTGATCATGCACAGGGGCAGCTTACTTTCGAAAAGCTCCGCGTTGTAATGCAGATAGGCCTTGTGCAGCTCTTCATACGTGTCAATCGTGGGATTCAAGTCGCCCCTCCGTCCAGGCACCCTTGAGGGTCCCCATCAAACCATTATTGCAGTCGTTTGTAGATGCCGAATCACTGGGTGAAGGCACACATTTGCAACGTATAGTATTCTTGTACCATGCAAATCATCAAAAGATTTGACCTTTTGTCGTGACCTTAGGGGAATTTGAGCATGATCAAAACAACAAGCCAGCGGTTCTCTCTGCTGGTTGGCTGGCGCCTACTGGAGAGCCTGTGCATCGCATGGGTGATTGTTGGCCATAGCCTGGGCTGTCTGGCCTTCGGCTGGGCTCTGTTCAAGACCGTCTGTTCGATGACGGTTGCAGCCGAGCATTTATCGTTGGCCTACCAGGATGCGTTCACCTTCCTGGTGGTGGCAGCTGCTTGTTCGTTCTCTGCCAAGGTGGCAAAGACGCTGGCGGTGCTGGCTCGTGCGCGCCAGCACCAGATTGGCAAGCAGGCCTGCAGCAGGCCGTCACGAGTCGACCTGTTCCTGATGCTTGTGGTGGGGGTTGCTGGCGCTGTACAGGCGCCCACCCTGTTTGGCTACATCGGGAGTGATTGGGCGGGCGTGATCGTCTCCAGTTTGCTGGTAGTGGTTAGCATCGTCATTGTCGCGATGCTCCCTACCGCCTTCCGCCTGCCCGCGCCAGCACCCCAGCACAATTGAACCACTTGCGGGTAACGCCCTGTTGCCCGCCCCCTTCCCAAGCCCCTCCCCTGCTTACTTCCCACCACGCTGCATCTCGCGGCGAATGATTACCCTCAGCCAGTTGTAGCCGCCGAAGGCGCGGACCTTCTCCCACTGATGGTCCGTGGTCCGTATCGTCGTGACGACTGTCGCAGGCGCAAGCTCTGTAGAATCCAGTCCCCGCTTTGCGCGATTAATCCGCTGTCGAAGCCAAGCGGCGCCGCCGAGCGTTCTCAGCGCGTCAGCTTCATCCATGGCTAGGCGGATGGTTCTGTTGCGTTGCCGCGCCGCCTGGTCGACACGATGTGCGCCACGGTTTGCGAAAGCGGCGACCTGTTGACGCAAGATCTGCTCAGCCCTATCTGGGCCCTCCACCCGCTGCCAGGCATTTTCGCCTGCGGCCTGACGAATGACTGTACCGTAGTCCTCTACTCGTAGAGCTTTCCGGATGTGAGCGAGGTCGTCGTTGCGCTTGGCGCTCAAGTCGATGTTGATGAGCCCCCGCCTGGTTAGGACACCTACCGAAACCTCTAATAGGGTGCTGGCCATGCTGGCAGACATAGCCGCTACTGCTTGTGTGCCCTCATCTGTGAAGAGCGCATAGCCAGCAAATCTAGCGTGCAGCTCTGCCCTCGACCATCGAGCCAAGAGCTTCCTGCAGCTGGCGCAGGACACCTCATCAATTGGCTTGTGTAAGGCCTCTACCCCGAGATCGGAGGCGCCGCAAAGAAGCTGACCCGCCAGCCTGGCAAACACGCCAAGCGTGAAGGCCTCGACAAGTCTGGCATGCACAGCGCTACCACTGCTGGCGCCATTAATCCTGGCAACAGGCTCTACATTGATTGGGAAAATGAAGCCTGATGAGTAAGTATGCGTCGTCATTTCATCTCTACTGCTCCTACCTGCAGGAGCCAATGATCGCGGAGGATACTAGCGTTCAAGTGTAATGCGCAATTAATCAACTATGCATTGCCCACACCCTTGAGATACCTCTCCGCACTGGCTAAAATCACCCCATTACAAACACATTGGAACCGGTCAATGTCCATCAAAGTTGTTTGCGTCACTAAGGTCGATGGCTTGCTCACCCGAAATGTCATCCTTGAGAAGGCCACCTCCCCAGAAAACCTAATCCAGGTAGCAGATCGCTTCATTCCACTCGCCCGTGAGCACGGCATTGCCAATGGTCAGCACTTCGATGGGATTGAATGTCTCGTTGACGAACGGCCCGTTCAATTCCGCTTTCTGGTTGAACAGGTCTCGACGGCCTTCTATCTGCTGAAGTCTCAGCTCTACGGAGGCGCCGGTTATGCAATGTTGAAGCATGAAGCCGAAGCGAAGCGCTTCCTGGAGGTGGTGCTTGCTGGAAATCTGCCCACTTACCTCGTGCCGCCGATGTGGAGAGGCCACCGCCCAAAACCATCACAGGCACAGCGCGCTGATGACGCAGCCCTCCAAAGTGCGATCAAGAAGCAACACGGCAAAGGGCCTGGCCATCTGGAGCAGTCGATTCCGCTTGCAGTCGATACGGCGCAGGTGGCCTCCATTGCGCCTTCCCCAATTGATCCTGGTGCTACAACATCGCCCTCGCAGCGCAGGCCAAGGAAGCTGACGGGCGCGAACCTTGGTCTGGGCGTGCAAGCAGCTCAGGAGGAATAGAGAGGTCACAAACAACAAAGCCCGCGTAAGCGGGCTTTGTTTTTGGTGCGACTGCCATCACGGTTGGCGGGGAGCACTTGGAGCGTCGATCCCGCTGCCCTCCCCTTCCTTACCATCCGAGATCACAACCTGCTGGTAATCCACTCCCCTGTCCAGGGCGACCTCTTCGATCACCTGAGCGGACACCTGGTCTCCGACCATCTCCACCATTCTTGAGCGGCTTACCTTGCGGCCTATACGCAGCATCAGAAACCTAGCGCGCTGAGACTGCAGGACGTAACTGGTGAAATCCTGACTTCGATTCACCATCAGATCGGGTGCGCCACCCTCGGCGATCTCGCCAGAGCGCCACTGTCTCAGAATAACTTGTCCGCTCAGGCGTAGGCTCAACCCGCGCCATCCTGTAGTGCACAAGACAGTCTCGGTGGGCTCGACCTTGCGGGTGAAGGTAACCATTTCAATACCGAAGCTCTGAAAGCGGAAACCGCGCCGCCTGGCTGTAGCGCCATGCTGTAGCACATCGAGGTCTTGAGGTTGAGTCATGCTGCGCCTTCTGATTGGATCGGTAAATTGGGGTACGTCATAGACGATTCATTTTACAACGTGTCGTATCACGATACCTTACATAGGAAATCGCGAGCACTGTATAAATGAACAGTATTGGATAAATGAAGTTGTGCGCTATCCTGCCCCGACTTGTACCACGCAGGACGCAAGATCGTACCACGCTGGTACGCAACCCAAGAGGGCTAAAGCCCCAGGTTGCAAGCTTCAAGCGCTTTTAGCGGAGCGCTGAAAGTTCCAATCTGGAACTTTTCACATGGTGACCAAGAGGTCTCATGCAAAGGATGCTGCCGATTATGAATGTCGGCATAAGGGGGATGTAGGGGCAAAAAAAAACCGGCAGAACATTCAGGACCTCAAAGACGCTTGCAGGCGGGTTTAGGGGGTCGAGATGCAAAGCCGGATTACGCGATTCCCAGGGTTTTTAGCGAAACCCTGTAGGACGCATATTCCGCTATCGTGGAACTCTGGTCAATACCAATTCCACGAAAAATTGTCATTTCCCTCCAAAAATTTGCACTCCATCGCTCTCTAGGTCACTGGTCGTTCAGCCTGGCGCTTATGAACCCCGTGCACCATGGCCTCTTCCCATCCTAAATCACCGCAAATGAGCGTCCTCGCCTTCAAGCAGACACTCAAAGACCGTATCAGCCAGTTTGCCACTGATCCGACCATTTTCACCGAGCTGGCGTTCTTGCGCACAGTTCGGCGCTCCCGTTGGGACGCTTCGCTCGATTACTACGGCAATCGAAAGCACGCCTCTGAGTATCGAAAGATGCGGGAAGCGAAAGAGGCTGGGTTGCCAGTTCCACGCGGGAACTCTAAGTACACCGACACCAGCTGCTACCCCCTACCCTCCCGAATCAAGCTTGAGCGGGAAAGCTTCGGCAACCACCAGATGCACGCCCAGCTGCGGCGCAGCATCGTCTCGGTACTCAACTACCTGGTCGACAAGTTGGACCTGGTGAGCGGCGTATGCGTTAACGTCAAGAAGAAGCGATACCGCGAGATCTATGTTCGTGAGATTGCAGTCGGGACTGGGCTTGGCAAACGGACTGTACAGCGGGCGCTTTCAAACCTATCCAGGCATCGCCTTCTCAATCGTGGTGTAGCGCTGATCGGCATCACGCCTACATTCTATAAGGCGCTCGGACTCTATTCGCTGGCGCGAGCTATGGCAGCGTCCCTCAAGGCCTTAATGCAGCACAGTGGATATCGCGGCGCCAAGATCAACCCGGAGCAGATCAAGCCGCACCGGAGCTTCCATCGCTTCAGTGTCAGGTCACCTGCTACCCCGTCGCTGAGAAAGCTGCTTGCGAGCGTCAACCTAGCTACGGACGCGACAGTTGCTGCAGTCTCTGCGAAGCCAAAAGTTCCAAGCTGGAACAATTACAACGAGCAATCCGCCCCGCCCCCCACTACGGGTCCACCGCCACCCACCGAAGGCGCCACTGGAGCCGAGCGCAGCAAGGTTGGTCTCGACGCCCTCAGAATGCTAAAGGCTAACCTCCTAAAATAGACGGGTCGCAATGACCAGGTACACCCGTGCCCTGATTTCAGCATACTTCCACTGATCTAAGGTGTGAGCCCGCTTCCAAGGCTTTAACTGCCCCCACTACCCTCAACCTTCCAGCCTCATCCATCCATTTGCCCTTCCCACTAGGCAATTCATCCGCCTCGCTCGTTGAAAGGCCGGTCCTATGGTCCTTTGGCTGGTTGAAATCAGGCACCTCGGTATGGCTATTACAGGCACTCTATAAAGCGTAGCTTCAAGAGAATAGGAAGAATGAATACCGGCCTAAGCACCACCGATCTGGCCTTTGTTTGAACCCAAATGTTGGCGCTGGAAACCTGACGCATTGCACACGTTTAAGTCAGCGCCAGGGCTTTTCTAGTCGACTCTCAAAGCGCTCGCAGCGACCACTCGGAGGGCTTTTCTGAGTTAGCGCCGAAGGCTCTGAGTTAACGCAGAAGCTCCGTATCTCATCACGATACGTTGGTCAGCATTTACGTGCGCCCTGAAACCATCTCGGCATCGCCCCATTTCGTAACACTCACAGCGCTAAAGCACCTAATTCAGCCGCGCTGCTGTGTGCGATCTACAAAGTCCACTGGCCTGCACCCTTGCAGAATCCACACAGCGCCGAGGTGGCAATGACTCTTTTTTTTGCTCCGCACCCCCACAGACGCCTCTGAGTTGGCACCTCCCATCACCACCTGGATCCGATGCCAAGCTGGAACTATCAACCTGAGAGATTGAGGTTGGTCTACCTACAACCTCATCCACTGGATGTCTTGGCCTAGTCCCGACTGAGCATTGCTCATTCATTCCGCCTTAATTCGAGATCGGCTGAACCGCGAATTCAGGTCCTTTTGAGTTTTCGATTCGCTGATTTATACATTCTGGTGATCTGGCGATCAGCAGCTCTATCCGCGATAAATCGCTCGGGCGCTCCTGCAGCCCACAAGAGAGCCCCTTGAGCAACAATGTCCCTGCTGCAGGCTGCGATGCCACAGGTTTGATGTGTATCACTGCGTTGCCGATCGACAACAAGCTAGATGCACTAAGAATAGATTCCACCCTGGAACTGCTGGCGCTGGTTAACACATTGAGTAGATGCAACAGAGTCTGTTGTGAGGCCACTATCACAACCGAGCGACGGGCCCATGCTGGCGCCTCTCACCAGATCTCCAGCAATCTGCGACTGAATGACTACGAGGATTTTTGCTGACTGGCTTTGGTTTCGATGGCGACCGGGGTCTGAGGGTGCTGTTGTTGAAGGCGCTGGCCGCTCACTTGAAGCTGATTACAAAGTTCCAACATGGAACTTTGCTTCCCTAACAATACGTCCTTAAACCTCCAGATAACGCGCCATGATGAGATCGGACACTGGGAGTTCCTTGCTCTGATAGACTGGTTAGCATAGACGTTGAGATCGCCCATTCGCCCATTCGCCCATTCGCCCATTCGCCCATTCGCTTGCGCTACTGCTATTGCCAAAGTTCCAGCATGGAACCTTTCTGGCCGTCATCGGTTTTGGCCCATCGCCTGGCTTTGCTGATCTCCCTTCGATGAGTTCCGATCCACGATGGCTGAAGTCCGTTGAGCGTAGAGTTTCACCATCGTGCTATGAAGGTTTCCGACATGCCAACCAGTGAGGGCTTCCCCAGTAATGGTATCGAAGGAATCCCGTCCCACCCTGCATCTCCCGCGAGACTTTCGACAATGGGGAGGCTGATAGTGACTCACAGGCATGCGATGGCTCCGAGCCTGACCCAACCGATTTACGTTGTTTGGCCTGGGCCTGCATTAACTCAATGAACCTTACTCTCGCCAATCTCAAAAGTTCCAAGGTGGAACTCTACAGCCTCCACGCGCTGAAGGGCTTGGCTCAAACGGACTGATTTCTGACGTTGCTCATCGTGTGCGGTGTGGAGCGATGCACGATGGATCTGCGTTAGAAGTTCCAGGCTGGAACTTTTAACACGAGGTTAGGATTGACGATCGTACGTCTATTGGCGGTACTATTCGTGAGTGTTGGAACTTGGCTGCCTTCTGATTCACCTGTTGCTGTGCTTTGCAGCCTCAAGCCGTTATGGTCGATTCAATGTATTTCAACAGAGAGCTCACACTGAGGCCTGGCGATCCCGCTCCATGATCCCTCAGGGATTTGAGGACGGCCCATAAACGTGGAGCCGGTCAATTCTGCATGGCGTTACTATGAGGCACAGATCGGGTTACATCGGATTATGAGTCAGCGCATGTAGCCAGCGAGACCAAGGCCACCCGAGACGCTCACAGATAGATAGTACCGATAGCCCGACCGAAAAGATCGCGCCTTGCTTGAGCCGCTGTGAGCCAAACGAAGTGGGGGCTCAATTCGACTAGGCACATGCGGATCTGGCTATGCATGCGTCTGCAGGGCTTCCCTCGTATACCTGTTGCACGGCCCGGGCTACAGCACAGGTGTCGACCTGCAGGCCGTGGCCCAGGTTGGCGTACGCATCAGGCCGAACTGGTGGTCGCCAGCGCGCCGATCAGCGCCACGCGCGTGGCCACCGACAACTGCTGGCGCTCGTTCTGCAGGCCGTCACGCGGGCCGACTTCAAACACTTTACCGCTTGCACCGGGGTCATGGTCATCCGCCACGTTCCAGTTGCAGCAGTGCCAGGGCGCGGTCGGCACGTACATCATGATTTTCTACCAGCTGCTGGGCAACCCAATCTACTTCATCGATTGCGAGAGTTGCTGGCGCCGATTTGACTTTGAGCGGGTAGGGGCTGCTTTGGTCTCGGACACCTAATGGACAATCGTCCTGGCTGAACGACTATGGCAATGCATTCGCACATCAGCAGGGCACTGGCGGTATTTGAGGGTGTGGGCCAGCCGTGCTCTTCCAGCAACTTTCGACAAGCGGGCGTCCTCACTTAGTGCAGCCATTCAGGGTTATCCGCACCGGAAGGATTTTGATGCGCTTCTCGGGCCTGTGCTTGCGCATGCTATGTGTCTGACCGCTGTGAAGCCACAGACGGATTCGCCCGTGCTAATGGACTAGGAGGGCGCCCATAGACTGAGGAGCTTTTTATAAGGCTGCGTCACTTCTGTGAATGCTCAACCCGCCAAGACATCGGGCCTGATGCTATAGATGCACGCCGCTGATCATGCAGCAATTTGGCTTCGATGCTGGCGCGGTGGCGGCAGGAAGCCCTTAACTCTTTGACTGCGACTGGGCACGACCTGGTGCGACCTGCACTGTGGACGCCCAGCCAGCCCCGGACTCTCCACGCAAGGCACACCTAAAAAACTCACGCCCTGGAGTATCAGCCTCTGGATGAGTAGGGCGCAGGCGCCTTGAAAGGCCCTGCATGAGTGAGGCTGGTTAATCCCAGGCTGGCACTTCATTACAATTGAGACACTGGTCGCCTACGCAGCAAGACCACTAACTGCATGCCCCCCTGATTAAAGGGGCGCGTGTCTATGGATTACAGGCCTGTCATGTAGCTCCGGTGCTTATCCCGGCGCTGCACTATGTGTCACTCGTATCCCTGGAGATTCATGACTGAAGGATGACCTCCCATCCGATCCGCCTGCAGTGGAGGTGGGGCATAACCGCAAGAGGCATTGCCCTGGCTACAAACCTGACTCATCTGCCGTCAGTCGGTCCACCCGATCTTCAAACCTCGATCCAAAGTTCCAGCATGGAACTTTAGGTACCCCCCAAAATAATGATGCGCCAAGTACGCAATACATTCAGGGGGAAAAGTTCCACCCTGGAACTTTTGCCGAACGATCACTTTTATCCCGCCGACATTCAGCGTTACCTCATAGGGGCTTTTTGAGTGAGCGCGTGAAAGCCCTTGGTGGGAACTCAAAGAGCTTTTAGAGGGAACGCTTAAAAGCTGTTGGGAGCCAGCGCTGAAAGCCCTTTAGCGCCAACGCACTATTCTGCGCTGTGGGGCGCGGCATGGAACCGGGCATTGATTGTCGGAGTACCATCCAGAATGAATGGCATTGATGGATCGTACGATCCAGATTCACATTGATATTGGAATAGCTTGAAGGAGAGGGGGGCTGCTGTGGATCGTACGATCCATTTAGGAGGGAGCACCCTTTGGAGGGCGCTGGGGGATTATGCTGCAGCAGACATAATAATGGAAGGGCCCTGCAGGCCCCTCCCTATCATGACATCACAGGCCCAGCCAGAAGCTGGAAATACCGTCGACATCCTCTCGGTTCCTGTTCTTGGTTTCGGTATCCAAAACCGACTGGGCGAGATCGTCCCTGTTCATGAACCGTCCTCGCAACGGGTTTGCCGTCTGGTCCCACATTGCAATAGCGTCAGACTCGCCAGGCCATGGTTTGGGCAATGCATACCTGTGCTCACGCTCCAGGTGCTCATTCCTTGGGCCATAGTAGCTCTGATTGGTGATCATCGAATGTCCCAGCAGAGCGGCAATGTCATACCTACTGAATGATCCACTGCGGCGAGCCTCTTCGGCGAAGACATGGCGGGCCGTGTAAAAGCAGAGGGGCTTGCCGTCGAGAACGCCAGGGCTGCTTGTGGACGCGGCCACCAGCTTTAGCTTGGCTTTATTCGATGGTGATAGTTCGAGGCCTAGGTGCTGGATAGTACCACCATGGAACTTTAGAACTCTGGCCCAGGCTCGCTGCAGAAGCTTCCTGCGCCGGTCGTAGAACTCGCCAAACTCATTGGCGTCCTCATGCTTGTAGACGATGTCCAAAAACATTTTCAGCACGTTGACCTGGTTGTCTGGCCAGTCATCCAAAACCAGATAGCGCTTGTCCTTGAGGGGATTGTCCTCGCGTCTACCAGACTGCTTGAGGGTATGAACCTCTAGCACACGCCTCATGGTCAGGTGCGTATCCGGATCGTAATGATCTTGGAGGTAGCGGGCAGCTGGCCATTCGTGGGGGCGCAAGCCGGTCCATAGAGTGCAAACAAACCACAGCGCGGTCTCCATGCCTGCAATCCTGTTCCTGGATGGGTTCTCTTCCTCCAATTTCGTGCGCGCTGCCGGAAAAAGCTCATCTTTCAGTAGCTCCCAAACGCTCTCGCTAACGTACGAGAGGTATCGCTGGTTCTTCTTCGTCAGCGCTACGAACAGCTTTGAATCGTCAACGCCATTGAGTAGCACGTTCTCGGGATTCTCGGCCGCCTCAGCCTTTAAGCGTTCACGCCTGCTGGGGGGGATCCACGCACGAAGCTCGGAGGTTGACTCATGACCCTGCTCCTCAAGGTAGCTCGCCACCCATTTGCGATAACAAAGGGCAGTTTGCTCACCAAGTCCTTTCACGGCGACGCGGCGGTCAAGCCAACGAGTAAATGCTGCGACGTCAACGCTCTTGATGTCGCTGGCAGAGGAGGGCGCGTCAACGCTGAATGCTGCAGAGGCGCCCCCCAGTCCTGGTGTCAACGCTTCCGACTCTGGGCGCTCGCTCTGGAACGAAGTGAGGATACCGATTGCTCGTAGTTCGATGTCGCTGCTGATAGGCATAGATGACGCTCGTAAAGGAGTTAACGCTCGCCTGATTTCTAGCTGACGTTATCCACTGATTGCTGGCAAATGTAGCGCTGGCCGGACGTTTCGCTGTTCTCCGGTGTACCACCTACAAACACCAAAACGTAATAGATTCGGGACCTTTTTAAGAGCATCCGAACCCCGGTACAGAGAAGAATCCTAACCCAGGTACAAAAGAAATCCACCCCTTGGTACAGATAAAGTCCAAAGCCCGGTACAAGCAATTGAAAATCCGCCAGGCAGGCCTTGGTGCGCCCTTCGCTGGGCAGCAAGGAGAGGGGGTTAATCGATCTCAGGACCTCACTCTGACTGTCCATGTAGAGTCAATTGATAGATCCCTGGATCAGTGCTTGTTGAGCGCGGCGCGCCGTGCCGCCTGTGAAGCAAGGTCGCAAAGATGAATGGGACAAGGTTGCCGATTCCAGGCTTGAACCAGTTGCCTCTGTCAGCGGCTCAAAATGCTAACCCGTCCTTTTTGTGCCACGGAAACACCACGGCAAATGTGTTTGGATGACACAGCATTTAAGGGTGCATTTCCGTGCCACATCAATACCACTGAATAACCACCTTGTGACACCTCAAGCTGAGAAAGGCAGGGCTTGAAGATTTCGTGGCCATTCGGTGGCAATTTGAAAACCAGATTAAGGCCACGCAAAGGTGTTGTTGTGGCACGGAATTGCGTTGCAGGAGCTCAAGCTTGCTATTTCCGTGGCACAACAAGTACTATGCTGTGGTACCGTACCACAGCGGCCCCCTTTGAAGGCTTGCCCTTGAGGTGGGATAATGCCCGCAGCGACAACGTCTAATATCTTTATACGGAGTTAACATGGTGGATTTTCCGATTGCTGAGATGCCCTCAGCTCAAATCCAGCCTTCAGCAGAGCTCAGGCAGATCGGCGAACTGAAAGGTCGCGATCAGAAGGAGCTGTCTAAAGAAGAGGGCGGTAAGTTGCGAACTGATGCGCTGCGCCAGGAAGGGCTGCGCGTGGGTGCTCAATCCGGCCTGGCGTACCGGTACGGCATGATCATGGACTATCTCGATGCTGTTGAGCCCAAGCTGAACGTTGCGTTCAACCTGGCTCAATTCGTCCGGGATGGTCACCTTCTAATCCCTGCCATCACAGAGACCCGTGACCAGTTCACGAAGGAAGATGGTGCAGTCCATAAGGTGAAGGTCGCCTACACCGTACAAGAAGAGGCGAGGGTTGTTTCGTCAGTCCCCACTTGGCGGGACTACGTCTACCAGCGCTTCGAAAAACCCGAGCTGCCACATGAAGCTCTCTACCCACGGGATGACTACGAGGCATCCGAGTGGAAGAAGTCTCTGATGGAGGGGTGGAATGCTGGTGTGTATCAGGCTGATGAAATGTTTCATGACCGTGTGAATCAGCTGGCAAAGGCTGTAGAAGGTCGTCATCAGTACCTGACACTCGAATCGCGAGGCATGTTCAGAGCCGCCGATCTGACAGTGGTGAATTCCAAGGTGACATTCCAGGGTCGCACCATGAACGTCGGCGAGCAGATCATCGGCATCGGCCAGCTGGGTAATTTCACCCAGAGCCAGACTTGGGCGCCGATATGGACAAGGTAATCAATCTCGCAGACGTAGCCGAGCGGCGCCGCGAGGGTGTGGTCGAGGCGTTGGTTTCCAGCACGGCGCTTGAAGCTCCACCGTTCCCAATGCCAGCCAGGATCGACCTCGATTACCTGGACAAGCTCTTGGCGTACTGCGTTGAGAAAAAGGTTTCGGACCTCATCATCGTCACAGATGACTTTATCGTCATGAAGACAGGTGCAGAGCTATACCGATTTGGCGAGCGCCCTTTCTATCTATCAGAGGTCGAAAGCCTCTTGGCGGAAATGGTTAGAGACCCAAACGCCCCGCTAGAGGTATCGCGGGCGGAGCCGAGGGACTTTGCATATGTGCTTGAGCGTTTGGTTCCCAAGCCAATTCGTATACGCGGATGCGCTACAGGTTGCTTGGGAAGGAATGGGAGTAGTGGTCTAGAGCTGATTTTCCGTCCAACGGGTAAACCCATCCCGTCTTTGGAAGCGCTCGGGGTAGAAGACTATATCAAGGACAATTCCGAGCCTGATTCGGGAATCGTTATTGTCACCGGCCCCACAGGATCTGGCAAAACAACGCTTCTCGACTCGATCCTGATGCGCAACCTTACCCGCTATCCCGCAAAGCGAATCATCACGTACTACGCACCGATCGAGAATGACCTCAACAGTATTCCTGGTCGCGTTGGTCAGGTGGTTCAGTCGGATATCGGGATACCAGGGCAAGGGGCTCACCTCAAAGACTTCTCGCTCGCAGTTCGCAACATGCTGCGCAGGAACCCTGACCAGGTGGTATTCGGGGAGGCGCGTGATCGTCCAACGATCGCTGGCGCAGTACTGGCATCGATGTCCGCTCACGCTACCTACACAACGTCGCACACATCGAACGTGCACATGACGATCGCAAGGATGGTCGATGAATTCCCAGCAGATGAGCGGATTCGGATGACGAATGCCCTGATCGATAACGTGCGCCTGATCGTTCATCAGCGCTTGATTAGGCACAAAGATGGAGTTGGTGTGGTTGCGATTCGGTCTGCTCTGGCGTTCACCCAGGACATCCGCAATCAGCTCCTTCGCTGTGAGATCGACAAGGTGCCACTGCTTATAAAGGAAGCAACCGAGCGGGAGGGGATCAGCCTACTCCAATCCGCGCTGCGCCAGTTCGAACTGGGCAACATCGACCAGGCCACTTTGGCCTCGTTGGAGCGAGAAATGAAAGCGGAGGTTCTCTGATGCTTTTAACAACGTCCAAAGGAGAGCAGATCAACACGGCATTCTGCAGCAAGCAATCAAAGATCAGTGTCAAGTTCACCGAGGCTCACACGAGCGTACTGGTCCCTTTGCTGATCCTGCCGTTGGCGCCGTTTCTGATCACTTTGAAAATCAGCTCTTCCATCGTCCTAGCCTTGATGCTGTTGGAGCGCAGGGGGTGGACCGTTATGTATGCGCTCAAACGACTACGTCGCCGATGCGCAGGCTCTACACGCACCAAATCGACTAAACGCAAAATGGCCCGAATGGCCAGATACTGAGAACGGAAAAATGAAATCCATTGCACCTAAGAAGACTACCCAAATCATCCTGGCAGCTGACGACAACGGTTATGCCTCGCACAAAACCGCTTACTTCAATGCTGATGGAAAAATCGAATGCATCAAGGTCGAGACGAATATCCAGGTAGGCGGGTCGACCCTGACTGGTGTGAACGGTGAGAAGGAAGACTCGTATCACGTTTATCACGATGATGGCTCCGTCCTGGCTACCTACACCTGCAGCACATCCAACATCTCCCCTCTGGAACTGCGAAACTCGGACTATCCATTTGTCGAGGCTAACCGGGTGCTCATGCATCATGCTCTCGTGAAATCTGGCTTGGCGGGCGCCTCCGTAGAAATCGGAGTAACCCTCCCATTCCGCGATTTCTTCGGCCAGGACGGTTCGAAAAATCATGCCTATATCGAGAAATCCCGACTCAATTTCATTAAAAATGACGTTGTGGCCGAGAAGGGTCAACAGAAGGTCAACATCACCGGTGCAGGCGTTTACCCCGAGGGTATGAGCGCCTTTTATGATTGGGCCATGGACGATGAGTGTAATACCACGCCTGGTTATGATGAGCTCGACGACAATGATGGTAATGCTTTGATCGTCGACATTGGTGGGTCGACGACGGATATCGTATGCATCCGTATGATCGACAGAAATATCAAGATTGATCAGATGCATTCGGGAACCGAAAAGATCGGCGTTCACGACGTTCGGGAACAGATCAACAGCGTGTATCAGCAGAAATTCGGCAGTGGCGGTCACGAGTCTTCCTTGTCTCCACGGGCGATCGCTCGAATCATGGAAACTGGATCTCACCGTGCAGGCGGCCAGCAGCGAGAGATGCAAGCGGATGTCGCCATGATCATTCGTGGCGTGACCCAGAGAATTGTGAGCTATATGCGTACCAAGGCAGGCGACATCAAAAGCTTCGACGTGATTCATTTTGTGGGTGGAGGGGCAGTCCTATTCGCAGATGCCCTGAAAAAGGAAGTGCCTACGGCCACGCTTGGGGACGAGTTCTCCAACGCCCGTGGTGTGTTGAAATACATGAAAGCGCAGGCGCTTGAACAAGCCTCTGCCTGATAGTTCCCGCTTGGTAGACTGATAGATGACAGGACGTAAGAAAGTCGTATCGGCTCGGCAGGTGAAGGCTCGCGTACAGATCATGCTCCGCGGATCTGCCCAAGATGTTGCCCTGAATACTGAACGTAACCGCTTGATGACGATGATTGAGGGTATGCAATCCTCAAACACACTCCTGGAGTTTGTGGTGGATGCATTGAGAGCCAAGCTTCGTCAGGATGAGGGGCAGCCCTTTGTCGGTTTTGGAGTTCAAGTACCGGGTGGAGCTGGGGCCGGTTCGCCTCACTTACCGGCCCAGTCACAACCTGCTCAGGGTAATGGGGGGCAGCATCATCATGCTGCTCAACAGTCAACGATCACCGCTGCTGTTCAAAGCGAACCTACTCCAGTAGGTAGCGAATCACAGGGACCTCAAAGTTCCAACGTGGAACTTTCTGGCGCGGATCAGTATAAGGACTCTCAGCCAGTGGCTAGCACCGAAACGCAAACAGACCTGATCCAAGCACAGCCAGCTTTCACTCCCCCAAGGCCTCGAAGGCCAATGGGGGGTAACGCCCTAAGTGCAATGTGACTGCGGGACAAAGTAAGGGGCCTCAAACGGCCCCTTTTTTTATGCTTGTAACCAGCAGAGAGCTCCGCTCTGGGGGAGGGTAGGAACCATGGAGCAGCGCCCGGTTGAGCTTTTGGCCGAATAGCATCACCAGTAGATTCAGTACGGCAGTCTGGTTGAAGTCCACTGACCAGTCCAAAGCCTGGCCAGCGCACTCAATTTTCCTGAGGATGATCCGTTGTTCATCTGGGATTCTAAGGCTCACGCGGACAGCGCCGCTCGTTGGCCGAACCACATGCGCTATGGTTGCTGTCACCTGCGGGTTACGAGCTTGTAGAGACGGAACCGGGGCTAAATCCGAGCATGCATCCCACCGCAAGCTATCGGTGTCGAGCTCGACCCATGCGAATTGAATCAGCACACGTAACCAATGCGCATTGCTTGGGGATGGGGTTCGCTTTTTGGGGTGCACCTCACCAAGTCTCCGGGCCAGGACTGAGGCCCCCTCTATCATGGTATCGAGCAATTCAGGTCTGATCTGGAAGGCGGTGGGAGAGACGTTGGTGCCTTCAATGCTTGGTCTTGCCATGGTTAACCTTGTTCACAGGATGGAGGATCGATGCCAAGGCATTGTAACAGGGTGTTGGTCTGAAATCTTTATATGATTCTAGGAATTATATATTGACATGGGGGGGGGTCGCCTGCATTATAGGATCAGGCCAAACCCAAACTGCTTTGAGGATTAAGGGATGAGTGTAAGGAAGCCACGGGGCTATTCTGTTTGCAATGATCTGCTGGACGAGGCGGCTCAGTCCGTCCGCGTTGATCCGTATGGCGTGACCGTTGTTCCCTGGAAGGCGGGAGCCCTTGGCGTAGAGTCGAAGGTTCTGGTTAGCCTGGCGCAGCGTTATGGCGCGATGGGCCTGACTTCGAAGGGGGAGGGTAGTCAGCGGAAGTTCAAGTTTTACTACAGCCGCTCCAGCGCTGGTAACTGGTTCACTGAGGTTTGGCCGCTCTGGAAAGTTTCAGCCTGGTTCTCCGCCCTGGTCTTCTTCGGTGTAGGCTTTCAAGAGTTGAAGGTCGGTATGGGTTGCTTTGTGGTCGGCGTGCTGTTGCTTCTGGCCTTCGGCCCTAGAGCGATCGCAGCGCTACGCAACTCTGTGGTTGCTGGAAAGCTTTCGGGATACGCCTATGCAAGGGAGAGTTACCCACTGCTTATAGCTGGCGCCATCCTCGGTGTGATCATGCTTGAGTGGGCCTATGTGCTGCCTTGGCAGGCGGCTAAGGCATCGGAGCTGATGGGGGGGGTTGTAGACGTTCTCACCCTGAGCTATGGGGTGAGTGACTTCATCTCCAAGGCGGTGAAGTGTGTGTCAGCGGTCGCAGTTTTCGCGGTAGTGTCTGTATTGGCCTTCCAGGTAGCCGGGATTGGCATGATGCGCTTCTGGCTTCAAACCGCAAGCAATGATGGGTTCTTGTTTGACCACCCGGAGCAAGGGACCTGGTTCTACAAGCTGATGGTTGTTGGGTCCAATCCGTTAGCAGGTTTTTTCTCGTTCGGCTTCTTTGTGATGGCCGCCTCGGGCCTCGCAGTTCCATTCCTCCAATAGCTCGAACCTCAAGCAGCGGCCAAAAAAAACCAGCCCTTCGAAGGCTGGTTTTTTTATTCCTTTTTACTTCTTCTCTCCCCCTCCTCCTGGCTCTCCACCTCCAGCAGCACCTCCACCTTTGCCAGTCCCGCCTGGGGTGTAGGACATGTTCATAGGTTTGGAGCCAGCATGCTCGCCCTTGGAAACGAAGGCCATAAAGTTGCCCCGAGCCTTCTCCTCGCTGTGGCCGTCACCTGTAACCTCTTGACCGCCGTTCACCCAGCGCAAACCCTTCTCGAACAGTTCTGATGGGAGACCAAACACACGGACAATGGCTGAGTACGCGAAGATAATGCAGATGACAACAGCGCCAATCGACGAGAACAACATCACGAAGCCTGACATCAGAACGCCTTCGACGTAGTCGAAGAACCAGGCCACGAGGTATGCGATTGGTTTCAGAGCAATGAAAATGGCGAAGAACCCGGCTACGCGTAGAATTGGGTTGAGGTACAAGCCAATCATCAGCATGTAGCCCTGGCGGGTGTGTTCGGTGCCCCAGCCTTCCTTTTCTGCAGTGCCGTGAGCTGCAAGCCAGAACGGAGATACCAGCAAGCATTCGATGTAAAAGAGCATCCACGAGATGACGCCCATAAACCAGATGCTCAATGGAATTGTGGGAAGGATGACGCCTCCTACAAAGCCAACACCAATTAGAATGGCGATCATTTGGTCAATCAGTGGGAACAGGAATCGAGACAAAGCTTCAATGCCTGCCGCTGCTACTGTCCCCACCCCCCCAGCTGCCTTCGCTCCCATGCCAATCGGAAGAATCCAGGTGAAGAGGTTAGAGGAAACAGCTTCGCCTGCTGCTTCAGCAGCTCTCGCGGACATAAATGCACCGACAAAGATGGCGCCCTTGGTCAGATACAAAGCCTCAGCTGTCGAACCAATTACAGATGAGATGTACTGAACATTGATAATCAAATCATCGGGCGAGTTCATCTGAAGTGCAGCTTTGGTGATGGCACTCAACCCGTTATACAAGGCCATCTTTGCTTTTTCGAAGACATCCCCCCCATCGGAACCAGACATAGCAATTGCCGACAGTGATGGGATTGTGCCGCCTGTAGTTTTATTGCTAACGGGGGCACCCGCAGCAGTGTAACTTGTCTTCAAGGCGTTGATACGCTGAGACAACTCTTGCAAGCGTTGATCTTTTGACCACTCACCATCAATTTGTGGGTCAGTCGTTGTGGCCTGCATGAATTGGGCGAGGCTGTTTATTTGAGACTGGTTTTTATTGATCTGCCAGAACACCGTGCCTAGGCACGCCCACCCGCATTCGATAGTCTGCTTCTTCCAGTCATTACCATTTTTGGCAGCTGTGTTGGCGCTATTGACCGCTTGCGCGACGATACCCTGACGACCCTCATTGTACTTTTGAAGGATAGACTCTAGGTCTTTGACAAGTCCGCTAGATTGGCCTCTCGCCTCCTTGAGAGCTTTTTCGAAGCTTGATTGTGATCCTGAACCATTAGTCTGCATCGACTTTAGGGCGTTTTGGTCAGACATGATCTGGGACGCAACCTTGGCAACTGATGGTTGCAAGGACTTCATGAGGGCCAGGAGCTTGGCCTGGGCATCGGAGGATGTCTGCTTGGAAATATCCTCCTTCTTCGAGAATTCGAGTACACCCGTGCTGTCTGGAACTTCACCCTTAGCAGGTGCTGCAATGGTGATAGATCCACAATATTCGGTGCGCGGGTTGGCTGCGCGGTAAGAGCTTGGTGACTCATTATATGGATAAGAGAATTTGTTGACGAAGCCGGTTTCAATGTTGCCCGTGGTAGTTACCGCATAGCCAATAGTCTGGTCGCCAGTATATGAGTTGATGTATTGGCGACAGACCTCAGATGCTACCCAACTAAATACCACATCCTCGCCATTGATCAGGGCTATCGGTCGATAAACGCCAAAGTCATAAATGTAGTTAAGTCCCGCTTCCTGCAAGACGTTCGCATGCGTGTTGCCAATCTCGGCGATGCTGGTCACACCATATTGCAGCCCCGAAAAACCGGATGTAAGCGGAACCATCAGGATGCTTGCTACAGCCATACGCAGTGGCATCCAGAACGACGAGATAACCTGGCCGCCTGGTACCCCTTTGTTTGCAGTCTGAATGATGTAGTTGGCGCCCCCCACGACAAGGAGTACGGCCATCATGAAAGCGCCGATCGTGTTCAACGTCAGCGATAAGACCGATAGCAGAGATTTCTCGCCGTGGGAGCCTGTATCAGCGCCATACGTGATCCAGTTGATCACTTTCTGCCCGAAGTCATACGTGGCGTTTGACGTGGCCGATAGCGAGGTGAATTTGAATGTGTCGTCCGCCATGGCCATCTGGGCCGCCACAAGGCAGCCAACACCCAGGATTAATGCTGCTGTGTTGAGTGAAAAACCATTCCTATTACGCATCGGGTCCTCCCGACTCTCGTGCTCTACGTCGAGCATTTTCCTCGTTCAGGGCTTTCAAGACCTTAAGGCTCATCAGCAGGCGCATGCCCGAGTACAGAAGCACAGGCACACCTAAAAACAGGTTGGAATTCATCCAGTCACCTAGCTTCAGTCCCATTGCAACGCCACGCGGAATCAAGACCAGACCATAAAGCAGCGGGATGACGACTGCGGCCACCATTAGGCGATGGCCAATGATCGACTTGGCTATCAGGTGATCACTGATCGCTTCCGTAGGGATGATGACTCGGTTGGAGACAACGTTGTTTTTGAGGACGGTGCGCAGGAGGGGGAAGGATCCTCTTTTCTTGAGGATTGACGCCTGGTTCGACCAAGCTTTGGTTGCAAGCACAAGCTTAACCGAACCCATGATCGCGCCCGATTTCTTGGGTGGTGGTGGCTGTGCAACCCTGTCTTCTACAGCCTGAATAGGCTGCGATTGATGCTCGCTTTTTACCATGATCTATCTCGCTGGAGGCGTTTAGGCTAGCCTTGCGATTATGGTATAAGAATACGATACATTGTTAAACGTCTTGAGGTGGTACCTTGCTCGACCAATCCAGCACCCGAGGAAGTGGCGCCGAATCAAGCGTTTTGGACGCTTCGGTCGTGGCTACAAGATGGCAGGAGGTCGGCGCGTCGATTGCCCGACTCATGACCTGGATGGATAACCAAGAGGTTTGGTTGAGCCAGGGTGGCGAGGCTGAGCTCATCGAGATGCTTAATCGCCTGATTGAGCTGAGCGAACAAGAATCATGGGTCAAGGATGTGCACAAGCCTCAGAACGCATCGGCTCTAGCCGAGCTGCTGGCCTGGGTGACGTCATCCAGATTCTTCAGGGTGCTCGAAGTGATGGATCGCAACTCTCCGAATTTCGTCAATCGCCTTGTGCTGGCTCTAGGTCGCGTTGGTGGTGATCCTGGTCGGTACGTTGATCTGTTCTATGAGCGGGTCCTGGTCGTCCATCGTGGCGAACTCCTTGGATTGGTTTTTGGAAATAGCCGGTCCAGTGCAATTACAGAAACCATCCGAACTATTAGGGACACAAGAAATGTCTAAGTTAAAGCCAGCAGCATTGATGCTGTGCGCCAGCTTGGCTTTGAGCGTGCAGGTGGCTAATGCAGCAGACGAAGCGATGACCGACTCTGCGTGCGATATCGATGAGATGATGGCGGCCAATCAAAAAAAGATGAACGAGTTGGCGGTGGGCATTTACAAGGTGAACCTTGAGGAGCCGCTTGCCAAGCAGATTGAAACCGCCCCATCTGTAAAAGATGCAAGCTGCCTTCCGATTCTAGACACCCTGGATACGTTGCTGCGCATGCGCATTCCCTCTACGGGGGCGATCATGAGCGGCATCATGGCGAAGATCCGAGACATGGCTTGCAAGTACGCCAACGATTTCATCGGTGGCGTGGTAGGGAAAATGCAGTTCAACGTGTCTGACCCTTACGGTATTGCTTCTGTTGGTATCGGTGCCACTACGGGCGAGGGGGGTACGCAAGTTGAGCAATATGACTTTGGTGCTGTCGTGCGAGATAAAGTGATGGAGGCTGCTGCTGCAAAAGCGCGTGAGGTAATGAACGAGCAATCTCGCGGTGTGGCTGACAAAATTCCAACTGTTACACCTGATCGACTTCCGCGTGTTGAAAACAGTGTCGGGGACGTTGTTAAGGATGCGATGAATGGCCTCTAATCGTTTACTCAAAGCAGCAATTTCGGTGGCCCTGATTGCTGGAGCGCAGTCGGCTAGTGCAACGGGCATCCCTGTCTACTGTTTCAACTGCCAAGATGCAACGTATAACGCCGCGCACAGCATCATTGATGCTATACGGATGCAGACAGAAGCTCAGATGAACGCTGACGATTACAAAATGCGCACTGAGCTTGCCGTCCAAACTGCGATCGCAACAGCAGATGGTGTGACCAAACAGCGTATTCAGAACGCCTATGTGTCTGACCCTTCTATCGCCAAGCCGCGCCTGGCCTGCGCACAGACAGCAACAGCAAACATTCGATCGGGTGCTAAGGGGGCAGCAAACACTGTTCGCAAAGCCTTGAGTAAGAAGTCTTTGCAGTACAACGAACGTGGAGCCAACCTGCCACCAGGTGAGTCTCGGAAAGAGTATTCGGTTACCAAAGTAATCGAAGTTTTAGCAAAAGACGATACTGATCCTACGACCGTCATTGATGATGCCCCTATTGCCAATGATGCCCAGGCAATTGCCAAGCACAGAGAAACACGGGACGCCATTACTAATCCGTTCCCCGTAGAGCTTCCTCCGGATGAGGAAGTGAAGCGGATTGAGAAAAAGGGTTCGCAGGGTGAGCGGGAGGGGCTTTCCCAGATGAAAGTTCTGGCTGGGCGCCAGCAAGCCGCACAGTTCATTTTGGACAAGGACGAGAGCAATCGCATTCAGTACATCAATTCCAGCTCATTCAAGGAGCAATTGGATTATTTAACTGAAAGCATGGATCCTGATACGAAGAAGCTGTGGACTACAGGGAAACTCTCTAAATACCAAGTGGACGAGCTTGGCTACAGCTATCGCGCTTTGTCTCAAACTTGGATCAAACAGCAAAGTGCAAGCGTTAGCCCAATTCAGTTACAAAAAGAACAGTTGCTCGCCACAGCAGAGCTTCTGCATCAGCAGGGTATTGCGAATAGCCTAGCTTACGAGCGTAACAAACTGATGGCTATGAAAGAGCTTCGCGAAGTTTCTAAAGACGGTCTGCAAACACGCTAAGGGGCGTTGAATGAGTATTGAAAACGAATTGGCAGCCAAAATGTCTGAGCGGATGAGCACGCAGCTTTCGGCAGATGAGGAGCTCGATGCTGTACGAGAAATGGAGTCTCTTGCCCGCGAAGATGCAGATCCCCGGATTGAGCCCACGCTGGACCTGAATGATGTCGAATCGCTGTTCGATCAGGCCTTTGAGAACGCCACTGATGAGTCGTCGGATCAGACCGGAATGGACTCCGCGCTCTCAGACGACGACCTACTCGACTCTGCATCATTCGGCGATGACGATCTTTCTGGTGATGTTCTGCCAGGGACGGATTCCTCTGATGATCTCGTGGACGAGGCCAAGCCTGAACCTGGCCCAAATGCGAGCCTGATGGAGCACCTCGGGGAAACATTCGGGGATGATCTCAAGGGCCCCTCCAGAGAACCCAACGCTGCCCAAGATGCTCCTGGGATGAGCCTTAACTCTAAAGATGCCTCTGTCAACGCCGCTATCGATGCTGCCAAGACACAACTCGGTAACGACACCGATGAGAGCGTCAAGCGAGCCATGGCTGCGCAGGGAGGCCAAGCAAGTCCACAGGCCCAGCAGGCCCAGCAAGCTCAGTTCGGAATTATTCAGGGCATGAGTCTGCTGGGTGGCGCCGGTTTGATGGCTTTGGGGAATATGGTCAAAGCTGGTAGCGCGAGCATTTCCAATGGCGTTGCAAGCAGCAAGTACCACCGCCTTTCAGGCGAAATCGATACGCTGACCGGTAACATGGACAGCATCCTCAACAAGTTTGACAAGGCTGGATTCACTTCGGGTCTGAATGGCCTAAAGGACGAGCACAAGGCTGAATTCGTAAAGGAATTCATGTCGAGGCCTGAGAACAAGCTGCAAATGGATAGCCTCGTGCAGTCTGTCGGCAACCTTTCCACCAAGGCCGAAAAGGCGCTTGTTGCTGGCGCCGCAGCAGGCTTGTCTGCAGACCAGCTTGACGTTGAGGTTGGTCGGAAGATCAAGAACCTGAACGACAAGCACAAGCAGATCCTGGACTCGCTGCAAGACCACAATGGCAAGAAACTCAGCGAACGCTTGGACAGCATGATCAATAGGATTGGTGACATGCTTCAACAGTTGTTCAGAGCTGTAGCGGACAAGCTTGGCTTCGACCAGCGTCCGGGAATGTAAGCGATGGGCACGGTTATGCGCGATGCCTCTATGCCAACAATCTGGGGCGTTCACCCAGAAGCTCAGTTCAATCCCATTGTCGTGAGGGGGCAGCTCGTATCGACGGTGGAAAGCGCTCCCGCTGAATGGGGGGCGCGGCTTGATGATCTGGGTTTCAAGAAGGGGAGTCGCGCATGGCTGCGTCTTGGCCCGATCACTGAATCTGAATTCCAATACCTATCACCAGCGATCGTCCTAAAAGGCTTTCGAGCTGAGGACCTGGTGGGCGATGGGCAGGAGCTTGTAGAGCGGGCTGTACCAGCAGCCCTGCAAGACGAAATCGCCAATCTCTGGCAAAAGAACATTGATGCCATTCTGTTTGAGCTGAGTTTTCATGGAGTCAAGTCAAAGGCTGCCGCCTGGTCACATGTTGAAGCTGCCATAGAAGGAGACTCTACACCCGAGGCCGATGCTGTGGTTGAGCTCGCCTTTGCGCGTATGCTTCACGAAGGGCGCTTGACGGGTGACTCCCTGGAATATGCGTTGGCCATGGAATGGGAGGGCGTACCTGCTGATGAGCTGCCTCGCGGCAAGCAGATTTTGGGGACGGGTGATTCAATCAACTGGGCTGACACCTCGGGCATCGTTAAGTCGGGGCGCCTGGCTTCTCCCTTACGTGCTGGTGACCAAGAAGCGTGGGTGTACGAGCACGGGCCTAGATTCGTAGGTGGCATATGTGCGTCAACCCTCGGAAGGATTGATAGGCACCAAATTCAGTACCTTGATGCTGGAGAAACGGTGGCCATCCCCATCGAGCGACCCCAGCTCGACAGCAGCCTCGCGGCAACCATTCCAACGAGTTTGGACTTCGCCAGCTTTCCAGTTGAGGTTCAGAATTCAACGTTGGCATTCGTGCGCAACAGCATCTACTTCCCAGAAGTCCGTTGGCGGTCCGATCTTGCCCTAGCGGCTAAGGACGAACCGGAGCTAGCTGAGGTAGTGGAGTCGGTAGAGCAGGTGCTCACTCAAATCGAAGGAGCCCTTCAAGCGCTTTCTCAGCATTATTATGGCTCAATAGGTGTTGGATTTTGCCTTGGACGCACACGTCAGGGTCTGAACGACAACGAAATCTTGTTGCGGCTCGGAAACTACAACGAGCATGGCTTTTACACGGTTGCCAGCGGGGTGAAGTCAGTTCCCGTCATGGACGGCACCGTAATGGACTTGGGAAAGTCAACGGCTCAAGTCGACAGTTCCCTTCGGGCCACCCTGAGCGCTTTCGAGGTGCAGGCTCAAGCGCTTGGACATGCTGTTGGTGTAGAGCGCGCTGTGCCGCTGGAATTTTGCAAAGGGCACAAGTTCACCAATGCGCTTTCGTATATTGGCGAAGCAGGTCTCGGCGCAGGTGTATCCACAGGTCAACTGATGTTGATCGCAGCTGTAGCAAGTGACAAGTATGGTGTCGCCAAAGAGTCTATCCATGGTCCAAAGCTGGGATCGGATACTGACCTGAAGATTTTCAGCCGGCCTGTGCCCAACGACTCCGCAGGTGTTGCGTACAGTGAACTCAGCCTGGGCCTCACCCGTGCCACGTTAGAGTTGGTTGACCTTAGCCAAATGCTCACGCAGATCCAGACGGGCTCAGCGGATGCATCCATCGATATCCTTCGCAAAGAAATTTCCTTCGCGCACCTTTCGATGTGGCGTGAAAGCAGCGGTGTAGCAGAGCTCACCAAGACTGCAGAGGGGATTTCCAGCGTGTCGGGCACCCACCTTCGGTTTTCACCTCATGTTGATCATGAGGCAGCAGCTAAGGCCATGCTTCATGTGATTGACCATATTAAGGCCAATGGCCTAGCTGGTGATAACGAAGCGGAGCTAGACCTGGCGAGGCGGAGAGTCGACACATTTACTCTTCTCCCGCGCCTGCACAAGGCGATCGAGGCTACGCGCCAGGCCGACAATACATCGCTCATGGAGTGGGTGAGAAACGAAATGATGCGTTCCTATCAGGGGCGTATTTCAGGGTGGAGCGAGGACGCTTTCAAGCGAGCATGCACCACTGTCGCGAATGAGCTGCGAGGCGGTCAAGGGGTGGTGGTAGCAGTTGGCATAAGCGCGAGGCGTCACAAGCTGACATGCCTGAAGGTCCGGGGGACGGATGACGCGGTGCTTGAAAGTCGTGACGCCACTCTGGGCAAGGCCCTTGTGGAAATGAAAGAGCGGTACCGGTTGAAGGCAAAGTTTGCCGTTTTCGATGCTGTAGCTTTCTCTGACCCTGAATTGTGCGCTCTCCTTGCGGGAGAGCGGTCGGGCATAGAGAAGGTGGTCGAAAAAACAACCGGCGCCTACCAAGATACTGGTGTGGTAGCGGGCTATGCACGGAAGGACATTCGAGGCTTCGGTCGCGATGACCTGCTTGCGCATGCATTGAAAATGAGCCCTGAGCAGAAAGCCGTTTACCTCAAGCGTGAGATGATCTGGCCACGCGTTAGCTTTGAGGAGATGAAGGAGCAGGGGATCCACCTGCATACTGCTATCGCAATCGACACGCTTTGGAAGGCTATGCCAAAGGCCCCAAAATCATTGTCGTCGCAACACGTCACCGCGTTCGCTGACCTAGTGATGTCCATTCGCGACGGAGTCTCTGAGCTTGTTGGTAAGTTGAAGCGAGGTGAGTTGCAGGATAGCAATCAGTACGACACCAAGCACATCAACGGCGCCCAGCTGGATGCAGAATTTAGGTCATTCACCCATCGAGCATGCTTCGCCGAGAGTGTCCGGGGAAGCTATCAGTACCGTGATCTCAAAATTCGGGGGATGAATGGCTTGAGCCTCAGAGACTACATGCCTTTCACTGGCTCACTGGCCATGCGAGAGATGCTTGTTAAGGCTCATTGGGATGACTACCTGAAGTCTAA
>Ga0105251_10000390_pt1 | contig 42936 bp, 39 predicted proteins | sample KBSS64metaG_FD_80424 | JGI IMG/M metagenome (GOLD analysis project Ga0105251, IMG submission 80424) | Switchgrass rhizosphere microbial communities from Kellogg Biological Station, Michigan, USA - KBS S6-4 metaG | ecosystem: Host-associated > Plants > Roots > Rhizosphere > Soil | place...
CGCCGCGCCGAAGCGGCCGCGGCGGGGGCCGATTTCGCCGCCGCCGGCAGCTGGCTGGCGCGCGCGGCGCGCATCCGCGATGGCGCCGCCACCGTGCGCGACGCGCGCCTGCGGGTGGAGGCCGTGCGCAGCGCGCGCATCGCCGGCCTGCGCGATGCCGGCCTGCGCGACCTGGCCACGCCGGCCGGGCTGAAGGCCGCGCGCGAGAAGCTGGGCGAGGTGCTGCGCATCGCCGACCCGGGCGATCCGGTCGCGGCGATGCTGCGCGAGCGCATCGACCTGGCCACCCACTACGGCAGTTTCCGTCCGGGCCAGGTGTTCACCGACGGCATGAGCAGCGGCGAGCGCGGGCCGCAGATGATCGTGGTGCCGCACGGCGGTTTCCGCATGGGCGCCGGCGCCAGCGAGCCGGGCGCGGCACCGGCGGAGCAGCCGCAGCACTACGTGCGCTTCGAGCGCGGCTTCGCGATGTCGATCACCGAGGTCACGGTGGCCGAGTTCCGCCGCTTCGTCGAGGCCAGCGGCGCGCGGCCGCGCGCGACCCGGCGCGGGCATTCGATCGTCTACGACGAGCGCAGCGGCAACTTCGTGCGCCGCAGCGGCGTGGATTGGCAGTCGGACTACAACGGCGCGCGCGCCGCGCCCAACAGCCCGGTGATGCACGTCAGCGTGCGCGATGCCGAGGCCTACGCGGCCTGGCTGTCGGCGCAGACCGGGCGCCACTACCGGCTGCCCAGCGAGGCCGAGTTCGAGTATGCGTTGCGCGCCGGCAACCGCGGCCGCTATCCGTGGGGCAACGCCGGCATCCCGCCGCGCGGCGCCGGCAACTTCACCGGCAGCGGCGACGTCTCGCCCAGCGGCCGCCACTGGAACAACGCCTTCGTCGGTTACGCCGACGGCTTCTGGGGGCCGGCGCCGGTGGCCAGCTTCAAGGCCAATGCCTGGGGCCTGCACGACATGGGCGGCAATCTCAGCGAGTGGGTCGCCGATTGCTGGCATTCCAGCTACCGCCGCGCGCCCGCCGACGGCAATGCCTGGTTCAACCCCGGATGCCGCTCGCGGGTGGTGCGCGGCGGCAACTGGGCCAATGCGCCGGAGCAGACCCGGGCCGCCTGGCGGCTGATGCAGGACTCCGACACCACCAGCGCCCGGGTCGGTTTCCGCCTGGTGCGCGGAATTTGACGCGGCCGCGCGCGCGGCGTGGGTACAGTGCCGGCACCGGCCGGCATCGTCGCCGCCGACCAGCCAGCAAGGGGATGGGACATGAGCAAGGTCTTCGGCCGCCAGGGCGGGGAACAGGGCGGTAGCCGGCGCGGGCCGCTGGGCGGCATCCGCTGGCTGGTGCTGCTCGGTTTCGCGGTGTATGCCGGGTTCTACTGGTTCTCCAACCGCAGCGAGGATCCGTACACCGGCGAAAAGGTGCTGATCGACAATTCGCTCGGCGTCGAGGACGAGAAGGCGCTGGGCCTGCAGGCCTACCGGGAAATCCTGGCGCAGGAGCGCCCGCTCGATCCGCAATCGCAGGTGGCGCAGCAGGTGCGCGCGATCGCGCAGCGGCTGATCGCCAAGGTCGACGTGGTCGAGGACGCGCTGGCCGCCGAGCACGGCATGCAGGCCAGGCACTACGCGCGCGGCTTCGACTGGGACGTCAACGTGATCGAATCCGAGCAGGCCAATGCGTTCTGCCTGCCCGGCGGCAAGATGGCGGTCTACACCGGTCTGCTGCCGGTGGCCAAGAACGCCGACGCGATGGCGGTGGTGATGGGCCATGAGATCGCGCATGCGCTGCTGCGCCACGGCGCGCAGCGGATGGCGCAGCAGAAGCTGACCCAGATCGGGCAGATGGCCGGCGCGGCCAGCGGCATGGATCAGCAACAGCAGCAGATGGCGATGGCGGCGATGGGGTATGGCTACCTGCTGCCGTACGCGCGCGGCCACGAGACCCAGGCCGACGAGGTCGGACTGATGCTGGCCGCGGCGGCCTGCTTCGACCCGCAGGAAGCGGTGCCGCTGTGGCAGCGGATGAGCGCCAGCAGCGGCGGCCAGGCGCCGCCGGAGTTCGCGTCCACCCATCCCAATCCGGGGACGCGGATCCAGAACCTGCAGGCGCTGATGCCCAAGGCGATGGAGTACCGGCAGCGCTTCTGCGCATCGGCGCAGACCGCGCAGCGTTGAGCGTGGCGGCAGGCGCCGCGGGCGACTGTAGGTCACCCCTAATAACGCCGGGAAGCGTCCTGTGGGAGCGGCTTCAGCCGCGACGGGCGTTACCGGGAACGCCTCGTCGCGGCTGAAGCCGCTCCCACAGGGCAAACTGCCTCCGGCTTGAGTGCGGCGAAAGCGGGTTATCAGAGGTGCTCAGTAGGCGTCTTCGCCGCCCGTGCGTGCCGGGCTCAGCGCGTGTGCGCCGGCATCGCCGCGGCAGCGGCGTCCGCGGCCGCATCCGCCGCGGCGGCGGCCGCATCGGCTGCCGTCTGCGCGTCCTCTGCCTGCGGCGTGGCCAGGCGCTCCCCGATTCCCAGCAGTTCGACGAACTCGCGCCGGCTGCCGCTGCGATCCTCGCCGATCGCCGCGCGCGCCGCGGCGGTCACCCGCGCCCAGTCCCAGCCATCGATGTGGCTGCCGCCGCGCAACAGGTCGGCGTAGGCGGCGACCGCGGCGGCGAAACGCAGGTCCATGCTCGGCCGCGCCGTCGGCGTCGCCGCGATCGTGCTCTGCAGCAGGCGGCTGCGCTGCTGCCCGGGCAGCTTGTAGCGCAGCCGCAACTGCGCCAGTTCGCCGGCATGCAGCGCCGTCTTCGCAGGGGCCTGGTCGGCATAGCGCAGCGCCGGCAGCCGCTGCGCGGTGCTGCCCACCGGGGTGATCTCGTACAGCGCGGTGACGCTGTGCCCGGCGCCGATGTCGCCGGCATCGACCTTGTCGTTGGCGAAGTCCTCGCGCGCCAGCATCCGGTTCTCGTAGCCGATCAGGCGGTACTCGGCGACCTGCGCGGGATTGAACTCGACCTGGATCTTGACGTCGCGGGCGATGGTCAGCAGCGTGGCCTGCATCTGCTGCACCAGCACCTTGTGCGCCTCGCGCGCCGAATCGATGTAGGCATGGGCGCCATCGCCGACATCGGCCAGGCGCTCGGCCATCGCGTCGTTGTAGTTGCCACTGCCGAAGCCGAGCGTGCTCAGCGCCACGCCGCCGCGGCGCTGGTCGGCGACCAGGGTCTCCAGCGCGCCGCGATCGATCGTGCCGACGTTGAAGTCGCCGTCGGTGGCCAGGATCACCCGGTTGCTGCCGCCGGGGATGAAACTCTGGCGCGCGGTGGCATAGGCCAGGCGGATGCCGTCGCCGCCGTTGGTGCTGCCGCCGGCCTGCAACCGCTCCAGCGCCGCCAGGATCTCGGCATGGCGGTCGCCGGGCGTCGGCGGCAGCACCAGTCCGGCCGAGCCGGCGTAGACCACGATCGACACCCGGTCCTGCGCGCGCAACTGCGGCACCAGCATGGCGAAGGCCTGCTTGAGCAGCGGCAGCTTGTCCGCGGACTCCATCGAGCCGGAGGTGTCGATCAGGAACACCAGGTTGGACGGCGGCAGCGCCTTGCGCGGGACGTCATAGCCCTTGATGCCGATCATCAGCAGCTGCCGCTGCGGGTTCCAGGGCGCGGCGGCCAGTTCGGTGGTGACGCGGAACGGCGTGTCGGTGCCGAGCGGCGCCGGGTGCGCGTAGTCGAAGTAGTTGATGAACTCCTCGGCGCGCACCGCATCGGCGGGCGGGCGCTGGCCGTCGCGCAGCATGCGCCGCACGTTGGTGTAGCTGCCGGTGTCCACGTCGATGGAGAAGGTGGACAGCGGCTGCTCGCGCGCGCTGTGCACCGGATTGTCCGTCGGGTGTTCGTAGTGTTCGCGGTCGAGCGGCGGCTGCGCCGTCGCCGCCATGGGCAGGCGCACATCGCTTTGCGCCCTGTTGGCCGACAAACGTACCAGCATGTGCGCGGATGGCGCGGAAGGCGCCGGAGGCGCGGGCGAGCTCACCATACGTGGTTGTGTGGGTTCGGGCAGGCGCGCCGCGTCGGCAGGCGCGGCGGTGGTGTCGATTGGCGCCGTTGCCGGTGCCGATGCCGTCGTCGAGGCCGGGGCGCGTGTGGCGCCGCGCTCGTCGCTGGCGGTGGTGCTGCAGCCTGCCAGCAGCGCGACGAGGATCAGGGCGGGCAGGGGGGAACGGGATGGGCGTGGCGACATGATGGGCGCTCGGTGTGGGTCCGAGGCAACAAACGCGCGAATGCCGGCATCGGGGTTGAGCCTCGGCGCGGCGGACGCGCCGCGTCGCTGGCCGATGCCGCCCAGGACCTGAATGTGGTGCGGGGACGCACCTCGGCCCCGGCCTGCGGCGGGTGCATCATGTGCCGACCGTACCGGGAGCCCTCGCCATGCCACGCCTCTTGCTGTCACTGCTCGCACTGGCCGCGCTGGCCGGCTGCGCCACCAACCGGCTCAGCGACGACGAGCGCCTGGCGCTGTACCGCGCCCACGCTGCCGCGCCGGTGCGCGATTTCCAATACTTCAACCGGCTCAGCGGCTGGACCGCGCTCGGCGACAGCGCGCTGGCGGTGTGGACGCGCCCGAACCAGGCCTATCTGCTGGAGCTGACCGGGCGCTGCATGGACCTGGATTTCGCGCCCACCATCGCCGTCACCCACTTCGGCAACCGGGTCTCGGCGCGGTTGGACGACGTGCTGGTCTTCGGCGGCGCGTCGCCCACCATTCGCCTGCCGTGCCGCATCCAGAGCATCCGCCCGCTCGACGTGAAGGCGCTGCGTATCTCGGAAAAGGAGTTGCGCGAGGCCAAGGTGCAGGAGCGGGCGGCGCAGGCGCAGGAGCAGAAGGCCGGTGACGCGGCGGCGACGGGCGAATAGGGCGCTGGATGTCGCTGGGTGAGGGGCGTTTGGCCTTCACCCAGATCCTGCGGGCAAGGCACTGCTGGCGGATGCGGGCTTTTTGTCGGCGCTGGCGCAGCGCGCTGTGGACCATGGTGGTTGGGGTTTTGCGCCGCTGCACCGTCAGCGGATGCGAGGCTGTGTGGTGTGACGCGATGCCGGGCCCGATGTTGTTCTCACGACAGGAATTTCGCGATGGGCGATGGTGCCTGTCGCGGCTGAAGCCCTACAGCGGCATGCGAGGCGCGGCCATCCCAACGCCCGCATCCAGCCCCCAATCCCCATTCCCGATTCCCCAATCCCAGCTCTCTGTGATGGTGCCTGTCGCGGCTGAAGCCGCTCCTACAGCGGCATGCGGTGCGCGGCCATCCCAACGCCCGCATCCAGCCCCCCAATCCCCATTCCCGATTCCCCAATCCCGGCTCTCTGTGATGGTGCCTGTCGCGGCTGAAGCCGCTCCTACAGCGGCATGCGGTGCGCGGCCATCCCAACGCCCGCATCCAGCCCCATTCCCGATTCCCCAATCCCGGCTCTCTGCGATGGTGCTTGTCGCGGCTGAAGCCGCTCCTACAGGACTCCGCTGGCTTGCTGTAGGAGCGGCTTCAGCCGCGACCGCCTGCACTCACATCAGCCTCTGAACGCAAGTCCACGGCCCAAGCAGTGGCCGATCAAGCGACGCCGCGCTCGGCCTATTCGTCCAGCCGCAACGTCAGGCACTTCGCCGCGCCGCCGGCCTTGAGGAATTCGTCCAGCGGAGTCTGCACCACGCGGTAGCCGATGGCCGCCAATGCGGCGCACAGGTCGGGCGAGGCGCGGTTGAGCAGCAGGGTATCGTCCAGGTCCACCGCGTTGCAGGCGAAGGCGAGGGCGTCGGCTTCGCCGACGGCGATGCGTCGCGACGCCGGGATGTGCTGGACGATCGCCTGCTGCGCGTCGGCGTCGAATGCGGCCGGGTAGTACAGCAGGTAGCCGTCGCGCAGCGGGCAGAAGCAGGTGTCCAGGTGGTAGAAGCGCGCGTCGACCAGGCGCAGCGGGACCACCTCGATGTCCAGCAGGTCGGTCAGTTCGTGCGCGGCGGCCAGGTCGCTGCGATGGCCGTGGCCCATCCACAGCCGACGCGCGCCACGGTCCAGCAGCGCGTCGCCGGCGCCTTCGAAATACACCTGCTCCGGCAGGTCGCGGATGCGCAGGCCGGCCCGGCGGCACCAGGCGGTGAACAAGGCTTCCTCGCCACGGCGTTCGGCGTGGCGGAAGCGGCTGGGGACGAAGCGGTCGCCGAGCACCAGCCCGGCGTTGGCGCTGAACACCATGTCCGGCAGGCCCGGGGCGGCGGGAATGCACTCGACCCGGGCGCCGGCGCCCTCGGCCGCGGCCACCAGCGCGTTCCACTGCGCCTGCGCGCGCTCGCGGTTGGCCGCATGGACGTTGCCTTCCATCCATGGGTTGATCACGTAGTCCACCGCGAAGTGCCGCGGCGCGCACATCAGCAGGCGATGGCCGCCCTGGGCGCCGGGCGGCGGCGACGGCTCGGCGAGCGCCGTGTCCGTGTCGTGCTCGACCACGCTCCCCGCGGCGAATTTCTCGATCATGCCGGCCTCGCTCCGTGCTGGTGATGCGCGAACGCTAGCGCGGGCGTGTTGCGGGCGCGTGTCTGTGGAGAGCCGGGATTGGGGATGGGGGATTCGGGATGGGGAGGCGGGCGACGTCATGGTGCGTCGCCCGCTGTTGCGCTTACGGCAGGGCCGGTTGCAGGCCCACGCCGAGGCGGTTCCAGGCGTTGATCAGGGCGATCGCCATGGTCAGCGCGCTGATGCCCTGCGCGTCGAAATGCGCGGCCAATGCGTCGTAGCAGGCATCCGGCGGCGCGCCCGCAGGCAGGGTGGTCAGCGCTTCGGCCCAGGCCAGCGCGGCGCGTTCGCGGGCGTCGAAGAAGCGGCTCTCGCGCCAGCCGGCGACGGTGTCGAGCTTGCGCGGCTCCAGGCCGGCCTTGCGCAGGGCCGTGGCGTGCATGTCGATGCAGTAGCTGCAACCGTTGAGCTGGGAAACGCGCAGGAACACCAGTTCGGCCAGGTCGTGGCCGAGCGCGCCTTCGTGCACCTGCTGGCTGGCGCTGAGCAGGGCGCGGAAGGCGATGGGTTCGTGGCGGGTGTAGTCGATACGATGGAAATGCATGGTGCGGGTCCATGACGGCCGCGATGGCCGCCTTCGCCACCAGGACGTGCGGCGGCGCGTTGGCGTGACAGTGCTGGCGAGAACGCCCCCGCGCCATTGTCCGGGCGCGGCCGACGATCAGGTCCTCGCAACCGGCTGATGTTGCGTCGGGTGGGTCGACGGCACCAGCCGCGGCCTGCGCCTGCCACGGCGGTCGCTCAGGTCCGCGCCGTCAGCGGTGGCAGCTTGTCCGGATTCATCAGCGTCAGCACTTCGACGATGCGCTCGCCGTCGATCACCACCAGCACCGCCGAATGCAGGCGCGCGCCGGCGAAGCGCAGGATCGCCGGTTCGCCGTTGACCGTGCCGAGCCGCGTGCGCAGGCCCAGGCCACGCCGCGCCACCGCCCAGTACAGGCGGGCGATGCGCTCGGCGCCGAGCAGCGGCCGCAGCGTGGCGGTGACCTTGCCGCCGCCGTCCGAGCGCATTCGCGCATTGGCGTCCAGCAGCGCCACGATCGCGTCGCGATCACCCTGCTGAGAGGCGTGCATGAAGCGCTCCAGCAACTGCCGGTGGCGCTGCGGCGCCACCGCGAAGCGCGGCCGCGCGGCTTTGAGTCGTTCGCGCGCGCGATGCACCAGTTGCCGGCAGTTGGCTTCGGCGTGGCCGAGCAACTGGCCGATCTGCGCGTAGTCGTAGTCGAAGGCCTCCTTCAGCAGGAACGCGGCGCGCTCATGCGGGCTCAGTTGCTCCAGCAGGGCCAGGAACGCCACCGATACCTGCTCGGCGCGGTCATGGCGCTCGGCCGGGTCGGTGTCCTCGGCGATCTCCAGCGGCTCGGGCAGCCACGGGCCGGTGTAGTGGACGCGGGCGCTGCGCGCCGCGCGCAGCCGGTCCAGCCCGAGCCGGGTGGTGGTGGTCACCAGCCAGGCTTCCGGGTCGCGGATCGCGGCGCGGTCGCTGGACTGCCAGCGCAGCCAGGCGTCCTGCAGCACGTCCTCGGCATCGTGGCGGCTGCCGAGCAGGCGGTAGGCCAGGCCGAACAGCCTGGGGCGTTGGGTTTCGAAGGTCGGATCGGGGCGCATGACGACCAGGACGGAACAGGGCGTGCCGGCGTGACAGCGGGCGGGGCCGTCACTTTGCCCTAAAATGGACGGGTTTCCCCCGCCAGCCGCAGAGCCAGCCGTGACCTCGATCAAGCAGGAAGACCTCATCCAGTCCGTCGCCGACGCGCTGCAGTACATCAGCTACTACCACCCGGTCGACTACATCAAGAACCTGTCCGCGGCCTACGAGCGCGAGCAGTCCCCGGCGGCCAAGGACGCCATCGCGCAGATCCTGATCAATTCGCGCATGTGCGCCGAGGGCCACCGGCCGATCTGCCAGGACACCGGCATCGTCACCGTGTTCCTTGAGATCGGCATGAACGTGCGCTGGGACGACGCCAGCATGGGCGTGGAGGACATGGTCAACGAGGGCGTGCGCCGCGCCTACAACCATCCGGACAACAAGCTGCGCGCCTCGGTGCTGGCCGACCCGGCCGGCAAGCGCCAGAACACCAAGGACAACACCCCGGCGGTGGTCAACGTGAAGGTCGTCCCCGGCGACACCGTCGACGTCATCGTCGCGGCCAAGGGCGGCGGCTCGGAGGCCAAGAGCAAGTTCGCCATGCTCAATCCGTCCGACTCCATCGTCGACTGGGTGCTCAAGACCGTGCCGACCATGGGTGCCGGCTGGTGCCCGCCGGGCATGCTCGGCATCGGCATCGGCGGCACCGCCGAGAAGGCGATGCTGCTGGCCAAGGAAGCGCTGATGGAGCCGATCGACATCGTCGACCTGCAGGCCCGCGGCGCGTCCAACCGCGCCGAGGAACTGCGCCTGGAGCTGTACGAGAAGGTCAACGCGCTGGGCATCGGCGCGCAGGGCCTGGGCGGCCTGACCACGGTGCTGGACATCAAGGTCAAGGACTATCCGACCCACGCCGCCAACCTGCCGGTGGCGCTGATCCCCAACTGCGCGGCCACCCGCCATGCGCACTTCACCCTGGACGGCAGCGGCGCGGTGATGCTGGATCCGCCCTCGCTGGAAGACTGGCCCAAGCTGACCTACAACCCGACCAATGCGCGCCGGGTGAACCTGGACACCATCACCCGCGAGGAAGTGGCCAGCTTCAAGCCGGGCGAGACGATCCTGCTCAACGGCAAGCTGCTGACCGGCCGCGACGCCGCGCACAAGCGCATGATCGACATGCTCAACCGCGGCGAGACCCTGCCGGTGGACTTCACCAACCGCTTCATCTACTACGTCGGCCCGGTCGATCCGGTGCGCGACGAAGTGGTCGGCCCGGCCGGCCCCACCACCGCCACGCGCATGGACAAGTTCACCCGGCAGATGCTGGAGCAGACCGGCCTGCTGGGCATGGTCGGCAAGTCCGAGCGCGGCGACGCGGCGATCGCCGCGATCCGCGACAACAAGGCGGTGTACCTGATGGCGGTCGGCGGCTCGGCCTATCTGGTGTCCAAGGCGATCAAGGCCAGCAAGGTGCTGGCGTTCGAGGACCTGGGCATGGAGGCGATCTACGAGTTCGAGGTCAAGGACATGCCGGTGACCGTGGCGGTCGACGCCAGCGGCGAGTCGGTGCACAAGACCGGCCCGCGCGAGTGGCAGGCGCGCATCGGCAAGATCCCGGTGGTGGTCGAGGCCTGAGCGGCCGCGCGACGAACGCCGGCGCGGGCGCCGGCGTTCCGCGCGGTGCTGGCGGCGCGCCGGCGTCGCGGCAATAATCGACGTTGGTTCCGCCTCCGGGGAAAGCGTCGTGTCCATCGTGCTTTACGGCTCGCCCAGCACCGCCTCGTTCGTCGTGCACTGGTTGCTGATCGAACTGCAGGTCGATTTCGAACTGCGCATGCTCGATTTCGAGCGGCAGGAGCAGAAAAGCCCCGAGTACCTGGCGATCAACCCGCAGGGGCGGGTACCGACCCTGGTCCTGGACGGGCAGGTGCTGACCGAATCGGTCGCCATCGCCCTGCACCTGGCCGACCTGTATCCGCACGCCGGCCTGGCGCCGCCGCCCGGCACCCCCGAGCGCGCCGCCTACTACCGCTGGATGTTGTTCGGCGCCTACACCCTGATGCCGGCCTACCGCGACTGGTTCTACCCCGACGAACCCGCCGGCGCCGACAACGCCGAGCGCGTGCGCGCCAGCGCCCGCGCGTTCCTGGAAAAGGCCTGGGACGAGGTCGCGGCGCATCTGCAGCAGCAGGGGCCGTACCTGCTCGGCGAACACTGCAGTGCCGCCGATTTCGTGCTGGTCATGCTGATGCGCTGGTCGCGCAACATGCCGAGGCCGACCGATACCTGGCCGGCGCTGAAGGAACTGGCCGAACGGATGAAGGCGCGCCCGGCGTTCCACGAAACGTACCGCCGGGAAGGCATCGTCGATTGGACGTGAGTGGCGCGCATGCGCCGAGCCGAATGCAATCGATGACGCTTTCGTCCAATCGGTAGCGCGCGTGGTCGGACACGGCAGTGGACAGGCGGTAGCGCGCGCAAACACTGCGTCCGCACGCTTGGCGAAGGCGGCGTCTGCTCAGGGAAGCCGCTGCGGTGTGACCAGATAGAGCGTGCACATCCCGGCGGCCAATGCGAAGACGCACAGAAAGGCCCACGCTGCGGGTCTCCAGCCCGCGGTGCGCCGCACCAGGGCGGCATTGCGCCAGCGGAGCGCAAGCGCCGGGTAGGTCAGCGCGCTGCAGGCCAGCCACAGCATGCACAGCGCCCCGAACCGCGCCCAGCCGACCTGCAGCCTTGCACCGGAAACGACCACGGTGAAGACCCCCACGTACGCCCATGCCGCCAATGCAGCGATGGCGCCCAGTCCGGGGCGTGCGCGCTCCGAGGCGCGCGACAGCAGGCGTCTGAGCAGGAACCATTCGCAGACGATCAACGGCGGGACGAACAGGAGGGTGAACGCCGCGGAGAATTCGCCGAGCATGCCGATCGCCATGTAGGACAGCGGCGTGAGCAGCAGTCCCGTGACGAGTGCGGCCAGGCCGTAGGTGCCTGCGTGCCGAAGCGCTGGGGCGATGAGGGTGGGCTTCATGCAGTGGGGATTTCGCGAGCGCCACGCACGACGACATGGCTGGCATGGTGCGGATTTCGTGGTGGAAGGTCGAGGCGAAGCGGAAAAGCGGTCGCCCGGTGGAATGGCTCCCGAACCGGAAATGAAGCCGGAACGGACATGCCATCGACATGCAGTCCGGGGAAGTCTTCCTCGCATGATGCACCGCTGCTGCCGGCCCTGGCCATCCTGGGAGCGGTGACCTTCCTTGGCCTGGGCACCTCCTGGGCGAAGCATTCCCTGTTCTCCCTGGTCGGCGCGCAGGGCACCGCGGCAGTGCGCGTGGGTTTCTCCGCAGTGCTGCGGCTCTTGCTGTGGCGTCGCTGACGCTGGCCGCTGTCGCGTCGCGACGCGGGACGGCTGGCCGCCTATGGGGCCGCCCAGGGCGCCATGCACCTCCGCTTCCGCCTGTCGTTGCTGACCCTGCCGTTCGGCGTGTCGGTGGCGAGCGAGTTCTGCGGGCCGCTGGCGGTGGCGTTGCTGTGTCCCGCCGCCCGCTGGACGTCGCCTGGATGGGGCTGGCGGCCGCGGGCCTGTGCCGCGGCGGCAGGGCCTGGGCATGCCCGATCCGCGCGGCGTGCACTACCGACCCCTGTGCGTGGCTGCTTGCACCCTGAGCCGGCCGGCACCGCTGCGGGCCGGGACTTGTCAACCGTCGCCGATTCCAGACCACGTACCTTGGGCACGCCTGAAACGCAGGCGCAAACTCCCCAGATGGGGACAAGGACGAGTCATGGAAATGAAGAAGACGGGCGTGCTGGCACGGATCGCGCTGGCTGGTGTGTTGCTGGCTGGCGCCGGCGCGGCGCAGGCATGCTGCCCGGATGGCGGCCACGGAGCGCCCGCGGCGGGCGCGGGTCTGGGCGAAAGCCTGCCGAAGGCGCGCAACCTGGCCTTGGATCCTGCCTGGCGCATCTACGAATTCCAGCGCGACGGCGTGACCTACCTGCAGATCAATGACGTGGCGGGGAAGGTGCGGGCGGCCGTGGGCAGGATCAACGACACGCTGTGGGTGCTGCCCATGGGGGCGGACGTGGCGCGCGTGAGCCTGCCGGCGACGACGGCCGGCAGCGCCGGGACGGTGGTGTACCAGACGTCGGGTTTCGTCGTGCGCGTGGTGCCGGGTAGCGCCGGCAACGCCTGGGACATCAGGGCCGCGGACTGATCCCCGCGGCGCGCGATTCGGACACCAGGAAACTCAGGCTGTACGCATGGCGGCGCCGGCAGGTGCCGCCATGCACCTTGAGCCGCATCGCCAGTTCCCCGTCGGCATCCCGTGCCGGCGGACGCTGACGCTCCAGCGGGGAGGCGTCGGCAAGCACGCAGACCGCGATGCCCTGGCGGCCTCCGGCATGCCACACCCTGGCCCTGACGAGGTGGCGCCTGGCCGGCGGCAGCGCTTCCACGACGTCGCGCACGCAGCGGTAGGCGGCCAACTGCAAGCCGAGCGACAGGCGCATCGGGTCGCCGCGCAGCCGGCACTGGAACTCGGTCTCGCACAGGTTGCCCATGGCCACCGAGCGCAGCATCGCGTATAGCCCATGCGTCTCGATGCCCAGTGGATACAGCGCGGTGACGTACTCGTCCAGCAGCCGCGTCTGGATCATCCCGCTGCGCGTCATCTCCATCGCCGCCGCGTGCTGTCCGCGCGCGCGCAGGTGCGCCACGATGTCCTTGCGCAGCCGGTTCATGTGCACGGCGAGATCGCTGTACTCGACCACGCGGCGCCGCAGCGTGCGTTCGGCCTGCAGGTAGCTGGCTTGCGCGAACTGCAAGGCCTGCTGGTGGTCGTGCCGGAAGCGGCGGGCGCGCTCGAACGCGATCGACAGGCGCGAACCCACCACGAACAGGACCGTGGCCGCGGCCGCCAGCGCGACCTGCGCCTGGAATGCCTCCGCGTGATAGGCCGCCAGCGTCATCGTGTCCGGCAACATGATGCCGATGGCGACGTTGGCCAGCACGATGCCGACCGCCGCGCCGCGCCAGCCGTGCAGCAGGGTCAGCACGATCGACGGAACCACCATCATCGCCATCAGCATCTGCTGCGCGAGGTGATCGTGCGTCGCGCCTGCGACCAGGAACAGGGCCAGCACCGCCGCGGCGCTCAGAAGCACGTTCCTGTGCAGTTCCGGTCGAGCGATTCCCGGTTCCTTCCGGCGCAGCCATAGCAGCGCCGGGAGGATGAACATCAGCATGCCCAGGTAATCGCCGAGCCAGTAGCGCGTCAGGGCCTCCAGCGGCGCCAGCGCCGTGTATCCCTTGAAGAGGGCATTCAACGCCAGGTTGCACAGCGTGCTCCACAGCGCCAGCGCCAGGGCCAGAGGCAGCAGCAGGTATTCCTGTTGCAGCAGCCGCGGCAGGTGGCGCCGCGCGGCATGCACCGCCAGGGCGACGCATGGCATCAGCAGGAAGGGACTTGCCCAGACCCACAACGGATTGGCGCCGCGCTCCAGCATCGGGACGCGGATCGCCAGCAGGGCGGCCGCGTCGCCGACCAGCAGGCAGGGCCACAGGCGATAGGGCAGGAACAGCAACGCCGCCACACGCAACCCTGCCGGCAAGTACCATTGGTCCATGGACGAGCGCCACGCCAGCAGGAAACAGGCGCAGTAGGCCGTGCTCAGCAAAGCGCTTTGGGCGATGTCTCTCCTTGCGGCCATCCAAACCATCCGTGGCGTGTCGACACCACTGTACAAGTCGGATGCAGCGCCAAGGTAGACAGGTGAGTCCGCGCCGATGCGGCCGTATGGCATGTGCATCGTCCCCGCGCCGATGCGCACGCGACGACCCGATGCGATCCGATCGATCCTGCGCGGCTGGTACGAAACGGTGCGGCGCCGCGCTTGCGCGAAGGCAGCGCCGATGTGCTTGGCCGACGCTGCAGCGAGCGTCCCGGCGCGGCCGGACCGAGCGGTTGCGCCGATGTCGGCGACCTCGCCGGCTCGGTGCGATCGCCGAGCCGGCCGCAATGCGTGGCTGCAGGGCAACTGTCGGCGGTTGCGTGAGCTTGGACGGTCGCCTCGCCGACATGCGCCGCGGCCGGTGCGCGGGAGCCGTGGTGCCGCACCGCCGGCGCGGAGCACGCCTGATCGGGCGCCACCTCTGCCGGGCCCGAGGCTAGGTCGTGCCCGGCAGCGGTTGGGCGAACGCGGGTGGCGGCGGGCGCCCGCCTCTCAGGAATGGCGCGGGCTCAGTACCACTCCAGCAGCGACACGCCCACGCCCACGTAGGTGGCGCGATGGTTGTAGTCGATCATGCTTTCGCCATAGCCATCGAACACCTGCACGTGGCCGCGCAGCAGGTTGCTGATCGGGAAGCCCCAGTCCAACTGCACCGCGCCATGCGAGCGGTCGCCGCTGCGCAGCGAGTGCCGCGCCATCAGCGAGACCTCGTGGCCGTTGCGGTTGTAGGTCAGGGTCGCGTCGCCGCGGCCCATGTAGTCCTCGATGTCGGGGTTGTTGTCCTGGCGGTCGCTCTCCGGGATCCGGTACCACGGGCGCAGCACCAGCGCCCAGTTCTCGCGGTCCAGGCCGATGTTGAGGATCGCCCGGTTCCAGCTGCGCGAGAACGGATCGCTGCGGCCGTTGGACTGGTGGGTGAGCTGGATCCCGGTCATCCGCCCCTTCCAGCCGAACAGGCTGTAGTTGTTGCGGAACACCAGCGCCAGTTCCGGCTCGTAGTTGGTCTCGCGGAACGGCCGCGACTGCTCGCTGTTGTAGACCTGCCAGCGCGAACTCTGGGTATAGGCGCCCCACAGGTCGCCGTTGTCGCCGAAGAGGTTCTCGGCGATCTTGGTCTTGAAGCTGAGCTGGAACTTGGTCTCGATGCTGTCCAGCGGCTCGGCGGTGGTCACCGTGTTGTTCGGGTTCGGCGAGGACGGCAGCTCGTTCTTCTTGCTGGTCCAGAACGCCGGCAGCAGGTACACCGGCTTGTAGGCGCGCAACTGGAACACGCCGAGCTTGGAATCCTTGGCCAGCTCCCAGCGGCTGTCCAGCAACGAGCCCTTGCCGGCGTTGGCGATGGTGGCGTCGTAGCGGTCTTCCTTGAACAGCGAGGCGGCGCGCTGGCGGGTGCGCTGGGCCAGGCCGGCGTCGGCCGGCAGCGTGGCATCCAGTTGCTGCTTCTGCCGCTCGGTGGCCGCCTGCGCCGCCGCATCGGCGGCCTGCGGATCGACCCGCCGCGACAGCGCCTGGTCGTAGCAGGACAGACGCGCGGCGTCGCTGGAAATGGCGACGCAGGCCTCGGGCGACGCCGGCGTGGGCAGCACCTCCTGGGCATGGGCCAGCGGGATCGCCGCGAAGGACAGCAGCAGGAGGGGACGGGCCGGGCGGTGGATCATGCGGGTTCTCTCGGAAGCGGGCGGCGCCGGCGGGTGTGCGCTGCCTGGATGAATGGCCGGCTGCGAAAATACAGCAGCGTCCGCAACGGGGTCATCACGCGTTCATCTCGTCGCGCGCATCCGGCGGCTCAGAGCAGCCACACCGCGGCGAACAGCCCGACCATCGCCACCGCCAGGCCCAGCTTGGCGGCGGTGCCCAGGACGATGCCCAGCCAGGTGCCGAGGCCGACCTTGGTCGCCTGCCGCAACTCCCGGCCATGCCAGTACTCGCCGGCCAGCGCGCCGACGAAGGGACCCACGAACAAGCCGATCGGCAGGAAGAACAGGCCCGCGATGCTGCCCAGCACCGAGCCCCACAACGCCTTGCGGCTGGCGCCGACCCGCTTGGCGCCGAACAGCGTGGCCAGGAAATCGACCAGGAACGAGAGCAGGGTCAGCACCCCCAGCACCAGCAGCGTCACCCAGCCCACGCGCTGGAAGCCGTCGGCCCAGGCGGCCAGCAGCAGGCCGGCGAACAGCAGCGGCATCCCCGGCAGCGCCGGCAGCACCACGCCGGCGATCCCCACCACGACCAGCAGCGCGGCGATCGTGTAGTAGATGAACGTAGGATCCACGTCACGGCCTCCGGGGGTCGTTTGGGGGTTGACAGAAGGGTGTTCTTGCGGATTGCAATTTCATTTTGGCCGGGGTAAGTTTTCAGCGCTGCGTTTGCAAAGGTCACCGTGAATCGTGGCCCGATGCGGTAGATCCAACGATCCGCTACAGCGTTATACCTCGCTTCCTCCTTGCAACCAGCCGCCGAACCCCCGGCGTACCCACCCCTGAGAAACCGTGTTCCAAGGAGAAAGTCCATCATGAGCAGTCGCGAAAACGGCACCGTGAAGTGGTTCAACGATGCCAAGGGTTTCGGCTTCATCAGCCGCGAGAATGGCGAGGACGTGTTCGTGCACTTCCGCGCGATCCAGACCCAGGGCTTCAAGAGCCTGAAGGAAGGGCAGAAGGTCAGCTTCACCGTGGTGCAGGGCCAGAAGGGCCTGCAGGCCGACGCGGTGCAGCCGATCTGAGCGCCGACGCGCTTCGGCGCGCCCCGATGCGCCATCGCGCGCAGCAAAAAGGCCCGCAGTGCGGGCCTTTTTGCATTGCGGCAGCGCGCGGGTCACCGCTTAGCGCGGCACCACGCGTCCGTTCACCACCCGCACGTAGGTGTTCTCGCGGACCCCGGCCAGGTCGCGCTGATTGACCACGATCACGCGGCCATCGTCCATCTGCACGTGGACGTCGTAGGTGTCGCTGGTGACGTTCTTCTGGATCTGGTTGCCGGCCAGGGCGCCGGCGGCGGCGCCGGCGACGGCCGACACGTTCTGGTTGCCCTTGCTGCCGCCGGTATGGTCGGAAATCTCATGGCCGGCGACCGCGCCGACGATGCCGCCCAGGATCGCGCCGGTGGCGCTGGGCGCGGTACGGCCCGAGGGCACGGTGTCGATGCGGGTGACGATGCCGCAGTCGGCGCAGCGGTTGTCCGAGTAGCCGCGCGAAGGCTGGCTGTAGCCGCCGCCGTTGCCGTAGCCGCCGCCATAGCCGGGGGACGTGGCGCAGCCGGCCAGTGCCAGGGCGGCGATGGCGCCGGTGGCCAATCGTTGGATCTTCATGCGTGCTCTCCTCGACAGACGTGAAATGAATGCGGCAGCGCCGCGTTCGCAGGCATCCTGTCCGCCGCCGCGTGAATGCAACGCCAATCCAGGCCGGATCGCGGCACGCGGGGCCGTGTGGCGTCAGCCGCAATTCAGCGGCGGACCGCGCTTGCGGGCCAGCGCGGTATCCGCGGAAACACCGCTGCAATCGCGCCGACAGACGCGCTGGCGGTCAGCGGAAATCGCGGTGGCAGGCGTCGCAGGCGTCGTCGATGCGTTGCCGCAACTGGTCCAGCGCGGCGCAGCTGTCCGGCGCATGGCTGGGCGCGGTCTGCAGGGTGGAGCGCAGCGCCAGCAGGTGCTCGCGAAAGCGCGCATCGTCGGCGAGCGCCGGAAAGGCGGTGTTCACCTGCTCGCCGAGCAGGCGCAGCGTCTGCAGGTGCGGCTGCGCGTCCGCCGCGCCGCAGCGGCCCTGCGCGCGGCTGCGCTCGAGCAGCGCCAGTTGCTTGCCCATCACCTGCATCAGGCTGGACGGGAACGGATCCTGCCGCGCCTGCAGCGCGCGCAGCGTCATCACCGCGGCGACCAGGCCGATCAACAGCCCTGCGACCAGCACGAACAGATAGCGCGATGCGGCGGAAGCGGGCGGGGCGGGGCTGGCCATGGGCGTGCGGACGGAAGGGGAACGCCGATGGTACGCCGCTGCCGCCGCATCGGCCGCACGAGGAGGCGCGGCGGGCGCTGGTGCCGCCCGCGATGAAATAAACTGCGCGCATGAACGAACAATTGCGTGAGCGCTTCGCCGGCATCGACCGGCTGTACGGGCGCGGGACCGTCGAGCGCCTGGCGCAGTGCCGGGTGGCCGTGGTGGGCATGGGCGGGGTCGGCTCGTGGGTGGTGGAAGCGCTGGCGCGCTCGGCGGTCGGGCACCTGACCCTGATCGACGCCGACGACATCTGCGTCTCCAACACCAATCGCCAGCTGCCGGCGCTGCAGGGGCAGTACGGACGCAACAAGGCGCGGGCGATGGCCGAGCGCTGCGTGGCGATCAATCCGGCCATCGAGGCGGTCGCCGTCGAAGCCTTCCTGACCCCGGCCAACATCGCCGAGTTGCTCGGCGGCGGCTTCGATCTGGTGATCGACGCCTGCGACAGCTTCCGGGTCAAGGTCGAGACCATCGCCTGGTGCCGCCGGCGCAAGCTGCCGCTGCTGACCGTGGGCTCGGCCGGCGGGCGCACCGACCCGACCCTGGTGCGCATCCGCGACGTGTCGCGCACCGAGCACGACGCGATGCTGGCGCTGATCCGCAAGAAGCTGCGCGGCGAGTTCAACTTTCCCAAGAATCCGCAGCGCTACTTCGGCGTGCCGGCGGTGTACTCGCTGGAGAACGTGCGCTATCCGCAGGCCGACGGCAGCGTGTGCGGGCTGCGGCCGCAACTGGGGCCGGACGCGGCGCTGACCCTGGATTGCGGCGCCGGGTTGGGCGCCGCCACCCATATCACCGGCGCGTTCGCCTTCGCCGCGGCGGGCAAGGCGCTGGAGATGCTGTTGAAACCGTCGGCGCGGCGCGGCGCCGCCGCCGCCGAGACGGTCAGCGGGCGCGAGGCGCCGCCGCCGGAACCGCAGCCGCAGCCAGCATCGGCGCCGGCTGGCGGGTGATCAGCCGCTCCAGGTCCTGCACCGGCTGCGGCCGGCCGAACAGGAAGCCCTGGAAGTGCAGGCAGCCCATCGCCGCGAGCATCTCGCGCTGCTGCGCGTCCTCGACCCCTTCGGCCAGCGCGACCATGCCCATGATCGCGGAGATCTCGACGATCTTGGCCAGCAACTGGCGCGCCGAGTCGTCGGCCCTGGCGTCGTTGACGAACTGCCGGTCGATCTTGAGCTTGGTGACCGGCAGGGTGCGCAGCATCGCCAGCGACGAGAAGCCGGTGCCGAAATCGTCCAGCGCCCAGCCGATGCCCAGGGCCTTGAGCTCGTGCATCCTGCCGCGCATCGCGCCGGTGTCCACGTACAGCGCCGATTCGGTCAACTCGAATTCCAGCAGCGAGGGCGACACCTCCGCCTCGGCGATCACCTGCCTGACCGAAGCCACGAAACCGGCATCGAGCAACTGCACCGGGCTGACGTTCACCGCCACCACCAGCCTGGACAATGCGGGGTCCTGCGACCAGCGCCGCAGCGTCGCGCAGGCCTGGCGCAGCACCTCCAGGCCGACCTCCCGGATCAGTTGGCTCTCTTCGGCCAGGGGGATGAACTTGTCCGGGGTCAGCAGCTTGCCGCTGGGATGCCGCCAGCGCACCAGCGTCTCCGCGCCGAGCATGGCGCCGGTCGCGTCGACCTGGGGCTGGTACAGCACCTCGATCTCGCGGTTTCCGACCGCGCGCGCCAGTTCGCGTTCCAGCGAGATGCGCGCGTTCACGTCGCTGCGATAGATGTGCACCACGCCGGCGAGCAGCGCCGAGGCCAACACCAGATTCGAGGCCGCCCCGGCCATCCGCACATGCAGCGGCGGCGACACCGGCGCGATGACGTCCAGCAGGCCGGTGCCGAAGGCCACGAACATCGCCAGGCAGGCCAGCGGAAACACGATGGCGCGGTAGCGGCGGCGCCGATCGAACACGAACTGCGCCCCGACCGCAAGCGGCAGGAAGAAGGTGTGCACGGTGCGCGGCACGTTGCCGATCGGCGCGTCGATCAGCGAGATCACCAGCACCACGAGGAAGATCCCATGCGCGACCAGCGACAGCGAGGCCTCGTCACCGTGCTTGCCGCCGTACAGCGCCAGCACGCCGACCGCGACGAGGCAGACGAAGGCCAGGGCCAGTCCGGGCCGGCCGTTAAGCAGGTAGCACGCGGTCCACACCGCGCCGACCGCGGTGCAGGAGATCCCGGCCAGTTTGCGGATGGTACGGATCTTGTGGCTGCGGTTGCCGTCGCGGAACTTGAGGCTGACCCAGTCTTCGCCGTTGGACGGTGCCCGTTCCGCCCCTGCCTTGCTCTTCATCGTCCATCACCCCGCGTGCGCGCCGGCCGCCGCGCGGTCGCGTGCGCGACAGGGAGCCGCGCTGTGCTGGCGGCGAGGCGCGTGCAGGGCGCTGACGACGCCCATAGCCTGCGCACGGGGGGAGCGAATTCGCCTGCGGTCATGCCGATGGCCGTGACGCGGCGGTCCGATCCGGCCCAGGCCGTCCGTTCCATGTCCTCGCTTTTTGCGTTGCCGAGCGCGGGCGAGGCGCCTGCCGGCGCGCGCGCAGGGAACCGACGCCACGCCACGCCGGTCACGCCAGGCGCTGCCGGGCCGCCGGCGCGCAAGCAAACGGGAGGGAGGCGGCGTGTCGTGTTGGTGAGTGCCGCTTTGCCACGTCGGAGCCTGGCGGAGAGGAAGCCATTCGCAGTAGGCGCACACTATCAGAAGCGCATGCAGGCCGATGCCGCGCGAACGCGACGAGGCCGTCGCCAGTTCACAGTTTCGCGAGAAAGCCGCGCCGGGCGCGGCCGCTCAGGCGTCCAGGCCGAACAGCCGCCGCGCGTTGTCGGTGGTGTGCGCGGCGATGGCGGCCGCTGGCGCGTCGCGCAGCGCGGCGATGGTCTCCAGGACCGTGCGCAGCCGTGCCGGCTCGTTGCGCTGGCCGCGGATCGACGCGTCGGGCTGGTCCGGCGCATCGGTTTCCAGCAGCAACTGCTGCAGCGGCACCGCGGCGGCCAGCCGGCGCAGCCGTTGCGCGCGGTCGTAGGTGACCGGGCCGCCGAGGCCGATCAGGAAATCCAGCGCGTGCAATTGCTGCGCCTGCTCGGCGCTGCCGCCGAAGCTGTGCACCACGCCGCGCAGGCGCCCGACCTTGCGGATCGCCAGGATCACCGCGTCGACCGCGCGCCGCGCGTGCACGATCACCGGCAGGTCGAACTCGCGCGCCAGGTGCAGCTGGCCGATGAAGTAGCGCTGCTGTTCGGCGGGGTCCAGTCCCTCGACGAAGAAGTCCAGGCCGCATTCGCCGATCGCGCACGGCCGTTCGCGCGCGATCCACTCGCCGAGCAACGGCAGATGCTCGGGCCGGTGCTGGTCCAGGAACAGCGGATGCAGGCCATAGGCCGGATACAGCCCGTCGCTCGCCGTGCACACCGCGCGCAGCTTGGGCCATGCCGCCGCCGTCACCGCCGGCACCACCTGGGCGACGACACCGGCCGCTTGCGCGCGCGCGACCACCGCGGCGCGGTCGCCGTCGAAGGCGTCCGCGTCGAGGTGGCAGTGGCTGTCGATCAGGCGCATCGGCGGCGCTCAGCGGCGGCCGCGCCGCGCGCGTGCCGGGATCGGCTCCGGCGCGGCCGGCGCGCGCGTCTTCCAGTTGGCCAGCAGCAAGGTGCCCAGGCCGAACACGATCTCGTCGAGGAACGGAATCGGGTCGGGGATCAGCACGCTCGCCACGAACAGCGCGGCGGTCACCTTGAACAGCGTCGGGTAGCGCAATTTGCCGGCCCAGCGCAGCAGCGGCAGCATGATCGGATTGGGCATGACACGTCTCCGGCCGGTGGATGAAAACGCTAACACGCCCGATATGGCGGCATCCCTGCCGCGGGACCAGTCGGCGTCGCTGAATGTGGCTGAATAGGGAGCGGATTGGTTCAGCTTGGGCATGGTAATCACAGCACCGTAGATAGCGCGGCCCACAACCGCAGGAGAGCAACGATGAAGAGCAATACCACCACCATTCTGGTCGCGGCGGGTGCCTTGCTGGTCGGCGGCGCGGCCACCGCGGCGTTCATGAACAACCGTGACAAGCAGGAGTTCGCGGGCAGCGGCGACGTGCGCCCGGCGCTGGACGCGCGCGGCGACAGCGTGATCGGCAACGATGTCGGCGGCAAGCTGGAATACGCCGATGTGGTCCGGGTCGATCCGATCACGCAGAAGCAGCAGCGCTACGCCGAGGTGATCGGCACCGAGCCGCTGCGCGAGACCTCCACCACCACCACCCCGCGCCAGGTCTGCAACGACGTGGTGGTGCAGGAGCGCCTGCCCGAGCGCGACGGCAACGTCGGCGGCACCGTGGTCGGCGCGGTGGTCGGCGGCCTGCTCGGCAACCAGATCGGCCACGGCAACGGGCGCAAGGCCGCCACCGCGGCCGGCGCGGTGGCCGGCGGCTTCATCGGCAACCGGGTCGACCGCAACCACGTCGGCGGCCGCGTGGTCGATCGCACCGAGCGCCAGTGCCACACCGAGAACAGCACCGCGCAGTCCTCGACCATCACCGGCTACAACGTGACCTACCGCAACGACGACGGCACCACCGGCACCATGCGCATGGACAGCAAGCCGGGCAGCCGCATCGCCATGGGCACCCAGGACGTGGTCAAGGGCTACGACGTCACCTACCGCTACGACGGCGAGCAGAAGACCGTGCGCATGGACGACAAGCCCAACAGCGACCGCCTGCCGGTGCTCGACGGGCGCCTGGTCACGCAGACCGCCTCGGCCAGCGACGCGATGGCCAACGACGCGATCAGCCAGCGCTGATCCAGCGTCGCGGCAGTCCCCAGCGAAAGGCCGGCCTGGAGCCGGCCTTTCGCTTTTCGCCGGCGGCGCGCGCGCCGATACAATGCGGCTTTCCGTCCGTGCGAGTCCGCCATGCCGTTGCCTTGCGACGATCTGTTGAACGTGGCCGCATTGCTCAGCGAGGAGGAGCGCGCGATCCAGCAGGCGGTGGCGCGCTTCGTCGACGCGCGGGTGCTGCCGATCATCGGCGATGCGTTCGACCAGGCGCGGTTTCCCGCGGAGTTGGTGCCGGAGCTGGCGCGGTTGGGCCTGCTCGGGGCGACGCTGCCGCCCGCCGAGGGCGGCGCCGGGCTCAATGCGGTGTGCTACGGCCTGATCTGCCAGGAACTGGAGCGCGGCGACAGCGGCCTGCGCAGTTTCGTCAGCGTGCAGTCCTCGTTGTGCATGTATCCGATCCATGCCTACGGCAGCGACGCGCAACGCCAGCGCTGGCTGCCGGCGATGGCCGCGGGTACCGCGATCGGCTGCTTCGGCCTCACCGAATCCCAGGGCGGCTCCGATCCGGCGGCGATGCAGACCTGCGCGGTCCGCGATGGCGACGGCTGGCGCCTGCGCGGCAGCAAGCTGTGGATCACCAACGGCAGCCTGGCCGACGTGGCGATCGTGTGGGCGCAGACCGAGGACGGCATCCAGGGCTTCCTGGTCGAGGCCGGCACGCCGGGCTTCAGCACCCAGCCGATCGCGCACAAGATGAGCCTGCGCGCCTCGGTCACCTCGGCGCTGTTTTTCGACGACGTGCGCGTGCCCGACAGCCAGCGCCTGCCCGGCGCGCGCGGCCTGAAGGGCCCGCTGGGGTGCCTGACCCAGGCCCGCTACGGCATCAGCTGGGGCGCGATCGGCGCGGCCATCGCCTGCCTGCGCGAGGCGTTGGGGTACGCCGGCGAGCGCGTGCTGTTCGGGCGGCCGCTGGCGGCCACGCAGAGCGCGCAGCTCAAGCTGGCCGACATGGCCCGGCGCATCGCCACCGCGCAGCTGCTGGCGCTGCAATTGGGCCGGCTCAAGGACGCCGGCACATTGCAGCCGGCGCAGGTGTCGCTGGCCAAGTGGAACAACGTGCGCATGGCGCTGGACATCGCCCGCGAATGCCGCGACCTGCTCGGCGCGGCCGGCATCAGCACCGAGTACGGCGCGATCCGCCACGCGCTGAACCTGGAATCGGTGATCACCTACGAAGGGACCGAGACCGTGCACCAGTTGGTGGTCGGCCGCGAGCTGACCGGTATCAACGCGTTCTGAGGCGTGGGTTTGACAAGGAGCGCGGCCGCGTCGGCCGCGTACGAGGAGGCAAGGGCATGAACATTTTCGATCTGCGCCTGGAGACCGAGCGCTTGCTGTTGCGTCCGCCGAGCGCGGCGGATTTCGAGGCATTCGCCCAGTTCACCGCCGATGCGGAGGCGATGCGCCACCTCGGCGGGGTGCAGGCGCCATCGGTGGCCTGGCGCAGCCTGGCGGCGCTGGTGGGGAGCTGGCAGTTGCAGGGATTCTCGATGTTCTCGGTGATCGAGAAGCGCAGCGGGCAGTGGATCGGCCGGGTCGGGCCGTGGCAGCCGCACGGCTGGCCGGGCACCGAGGTCGGCTGGTCGATCGCGCGCGCGCACTGGGGCCAGGGCTATGCGCCGGAGGCCGCCGCGGCGACGATCGACTGGGCGTTCGCGCAGTTGGGGTGGAGCGAGGTGATCCACACCATCGCCGCCGACAACGCCAATTCCAAGGCGGTGGCGGCCAAGCTGGGATCGGCCTACCTGCGCCAGGCCCGTCTGCCCGAACCGTTGCAGGAACACGAGGTCGAGGTGTGGGGACAGTCGCGCGCGCAATGGCAGGCGCGGCGCTGAGCCACGTCCACGGCGCAGATCCCGGACTTCGTCAGGGACTGAGCACCCGCTCTTACGAATCCCCATTCCCGACTCCCCCATCCCGGCCCCTCAAGGAGCGAACGCATGGTGTCCGAACAGCTTCCCCTCACGGTGTACGGCATGGCGCTGTCCGGCAATTGCTACAAGGTGCGGCTGTTGCTGGAGCAGCTCGGCGTTGGCTATCGCTGGGTCGAGATCGACAGCGCCAACGGCCAGACCCGTACCCCGGCGTTCCTGGCCAGGAATCCCAACGGCAAGGTGCCGCTGCTGGAACGCGCGGACGGCAGCGTGCTGGCCGAATCCAACGCCATCCTGTGCTGGCTGGCCGAGGGCAGCCCGTATCTGCCCGCCGATTCCTGGCAGCGTGCGCAGGCGCTGAGCTGGCTGTTCTTCGAGCAGTACAGCCACGAGCCGTACGTGGCGGTGGCGCGCTTCGTCCGCGGCTGGACGCCGGCCGATTCGCCGCGCCGCGCCGAGTTGCCGCGCCTGCGCGAGGGCGCGATGCAGGCGCTGGCGGTGATGGAGCAGCATTTGCAGGCGCAGGCCTGGTTCACCGGCCCGGCCTACGGCATCGCCGATATCGCGCTGTTCGCCTACACCCACTGCGCCGGCGACGCCGGCATCGCGCTGGCGCGCTACCCGGCGCTGGTGGATTGGCTGCTGCGGGTGCGCGCGACGCCGGGCTTCGTGCCGCTGCCGCCGTTGCCGGAGGACGTGCAAGCGCGGCTGGCGCTGGACGAGCGCCGCTGAGGCCGGCGGCGCGTCGCGTTCACCTGCTCGCCGCGCGCCGCCGGCTAGCCTGCAGGTCCATTCGGTCAGGAGCAAGGCCATGAGTCAGTACCGTATCGCCGTGTTCGTCGGCAGCCTGCGCAAGGAGTCGTTCAATCGGCGCCTGGCGCATGCGCTGGAGCGACTCGCCGGCGACCGTGCGCGTTTCGAGTACGTCGAGATCGGCGACCTGCCGCTGTACGACCAGGACCGCGACCATGACTATCCGGAGCAGGGCAAGCGCCTGAAGGCGCAGGTCAGCGGCGCCGACGCGGTGCTGTTCGTGACCCCGGAGTACAACCGCTCCATCCCGGGCGTGCTGAAGAACGCCATCGACCTGGGCTCGCGGCCGTACGGCGAGAGCGCCTTCGCCGGCAAGCCAGCCGCGGTCTGCGGCGCCTCGCCGGGCACGCTCGGCACCGCGCTGGCGCAGCAGCATCTGCGCAACGTGCTGGCCTACCTGGACATGCCGGTGCTGGGCCAGCCGGAGGTGTTCTTGCAGTTCAAGGAGGGCCTGATCGAGGCCGACGGCCGCATCGGCAGCGAGGACACGCGCAAGTTCCTGCAGGGCTTCGTCGACAAGTTCATCGCCTGGATCGACGAACTGCAGGCCTGAGCGCCGCCGCCGGGTGCGCGCCGGTGCGTTGGCGGGCGGCCGGGCAAGAGCGGCCCGCGGCCACGGTCGCGGCGGCTGCGACGCGTGCCGGCCCTGCTGCTGCGTCGGCGGCCGCCGGCGCGTTGCGCCGCGGGGCGCGCGGGCGGTTCTCAACGGGTTGTCCACAGACTTGTCCCTAGCCGCGCCGCGCCGCGCTGACTAAGATGCCCGACCGGGTCGCGCCGTCCGCGCCGCCCGGCGTCCCGCGCCCCCAGCAGAGAAGATCCAGCCCATGTCCGCCCGTCCCGGCTATCGCGGCGACCGCAAAAGCGAGCGTGGCGAGCGCAGCGAAATGCGCATCGACCAACTGCGGGTACCGCCGCATTCGACCGAGGCCGAGCAGGCCGTGCTCGGCGGCCTGATGCTGGCCCCGGACGCCTACGACCGGGTCAACGACCAGCTCACCGACAAGGACTTCTACCGGCGCGATCACCAGTTGATCTACCGCGCGATCCGCGAGCTGGCCGAAAAGGGCCGTCCGTTCGACGCGGTGACCCTGGGCGAATGGTTCGAATCGCAGGGCAAGCTGGACATGGTCGGCGACGGCGCCTACTTGATCGAACTGGCCAGCACCACGCCGTCGGCGGCCAACATCGCCGCCTACGCCGAGATCGTGCGCGACAAGGCGGTGCTGCGGCAGTTGATCGAAGTCGGCACCACCATCGTCAACGACGGCTTCCAGCCGGAGGGCCGCGAGAGCGCCGAACTGCTGGCATCGGCGGAAAAGGCCGTGTTCCAGATCGCCGAGGCCGGCGCGCGTGGGCGCAGCGACTTCGTGGCGATGCCCGGCGCGTTGAAGGACGCCTTCGAGGAACTGCGCAACCGCTTCGAGAACGGCGGCAACATCACCGGCCTGCCGACCGGCTACAGCGATTTCGACGCGATGACCGCCGGCCTGCAGCCGACCGACCTGATCATCCTCGCCGCGCGTCCGGCGATGGGCAAGACCACCTTCGCGCTGAACATCGCCGAGTACGCGGCGATCAAGTCGAAGAAGGCGGTGGCGGTGTTCTCGATGGAAATGTCGGCCTCGCAGCTGGCGATGCGCCTGATCTCCTCCAACGGCCGCATCAACGCGCAGCGCCTGCGCACCGGCCAGCTCGAGGACGAGGACTGGGCGCGCGTCACCGGCGCGATCAAGATGCTCAAGGAGACCAAGATCTTCATCGACGACACGCCCGGCGTGTCGCCGGAAGTGCTGCGCTCCAAGGCGCGTCGGCTCAAGCGCGAGCACGACCTGGGCCTGATCGTGATCGACTACCTGCAGCTGATGTCGGTGCCCGGCAACAGCGAGAACCGCGCCACCGAGATCTCCGAGATCTCGCGCTCGCTCAAGGGCCTGGCCAAGGAACTGGGGGTGCCGGTGATCGCGCTGTCGCAGCTCAACCGCTCGCTGGAAACGCGCACCGACAAGCGCCCGGTGATGGCCGACCTGCGCGAATCCGGCGCGATCGAGCAGGACGCGGACATGATCGTGTTCATCTACCGCGACGACTACTACAACAAGGAAAATTCGCCGGACAAGGGCCTGGCCGAGATCATCATCGGCAAGCACCGCGGCGGCCCGACCGGGTCGTGCAAGCTCAAGTTCTTCGGCGAATACACCCGCTTCGACAATCTGGCGCACGATTCGGTGGGCGCGTTCGAATAAGCGCCGCACGCGACCGCGAGGCCGGTCGCGCGATTGCTGCAGTGCGAGGCATTTTCCGCGCCCTGCGTATTCAGCCGGGCACAGCGATACTTCTGTCACAGAGCGCCAGGCTGGCGCTCAATCGCCTGGCGCTGCAGTCGATACCAGGTGGGAACCCCTCCCGGACCCGCCCATGCCGCTCACCGTCACCCACGCCGAAACCGCCGAGCGCGACGCCGTCGCCGCGGTGGCGGCGCTGCAGGCGCAACTGGGCGCCGCGCCGCTGGACGCCCTGCTGCTGTTCTGCGACGCGGAATACGACCTGGACGCGCTGGGGCCGGCGCTCAAGGCCGGCTTCGACTGCCCGGTGATCGGATGCACCGCCGCCGGCCAGATCGGCGAAGGCGGTTTTCAGAGCAACGGCATCCTGGTCGCCGGCCTGCGCGGCGGCGTGCTGCAGGCGCAGCCGCTGCTGATCGCGCCGCTCGGCGACCTGCAGGCGCAGGTCGCGGTGGTCGCCGAGACGGTGCAGGCGGCGACCGTCGACAAGGCCGGGCAGTGCTTCGCGCTGCTGCTGGTCGACGGCCTGTCCACCTGCGAGGAATACCTGGCCGCGGCGCTGTACCGGATGATCGGCAACGTGCCGCTGCTCGGCGGCTCGGCCGGCGACAACCTGCGTTTCGAGCGCACCCTGGTCTACCACGACGGCCGCTTCCTGGCCGATGCGGCGGTGCTGGCCCTGTTCCATTCGCGGCATCCGTTCGTGGTGTTCAAGCTGCAGCACTTCGTCGCCAGCGAGATCGAACTGGTGGTCACCGACGCCGACCCGGAGCGGCGCCTGATCCGCGAGATCAACGGCGAGCCGGCGGCGCTGGCCTATTCCGAGGCGATCGGGGTGCCGCTGCAGGCGTTGGACCCGCATGTGTTCTCCACCTATCCGCTGCTGCTGACGCTGAGCGGCGAGCCCTACGTGCGCTCGATCCTGCGGGTCAACGAGGACCTGTCGATGACCTGCTACTGCGCGGTGGAGGAGGGCATGGTGGTGGCGGTCGGCAAGGCGGTGGACGTGATGGAAACGCTGCAGCATGCCTTCGCCGAAGTGCACGAGACGGTGCCCGATCCGGCGCTGGTGATCGGTTGCGACTGCATCCTGCGCCGCCTGGAGTTCGGCCAGTCGCAGATGCAGCAGCATGTCGGCGCGTTCATGGCGCGGCAGCGCGTGTTCGGCTTTTCCACCTACGGCGAGCAGTTCAACGGCCTGCACGTCAACCAGACCTTCACCGGCGTGGCGATCGGGAGATGAGCATGTCCGCAGATGCAGCGACGGCGCCGTTCCCGGCGCATGCCTCGGCCACCCCCTTGCAGAGCGGCGACGCCGCGCTCGTCGCCGAGCTGCGCCGGCAACTGGCCGCGCGCGACAAGGTGATCGCGGTGCTGAAGAAGCGGGTCACCGCGCGCGACGACGCGGTGGCCTCGCCGCTGGCGACGCTGCAGCAGAACATCGCCCTGGGCAAGGTCGTGGCGCTGAAGACCCAGGAACTGAGCCGCGAGCGGCACGATCTGCAGCACGCGCTCGCCGACCTGGGCAAGGCGCAGGCGGCGCTGCTGCAGGCGCAGAAAATGGAATCGATCGGCCAGCTCGCCGCCGGCATCGCCCACGAGATCAATACCCCGGCGCAGTACGTGCGCGACAACCTGGCGTTCGTGTGCAAGGCCAAGCAGATCCTCGACCACGTGTTCGACATGACCTTCGGCATCGTCGACGCCGCGCGCGCGCAGGGCGTGGCGCCGGAGCTGGTCGCCGCGCTGGACGCGCAGATCGGCTCGTCCAAGTTCCAGTACCTGCGCAAGCAGACGCCCGAGGCCCTGCAGCAGTCGCTGGAAGGACTGGACCGCATCACCAAGATCGTCAGCGCGATGAAGGCGTTCTCGCACCCTTCCGCCGGCGAGAAGGAGCCGGTGGACCTGCGCGAACTGGTCGCCACCACGGTCACCGTGGCCCGCAACGAATGGAAGTACGTGGCCGAGGTCGAGACCGATTTCGCCGACGATGTGCCACGGGTGCCGTGCCTGCGCGACGAGATCGGCCAGGTGCTGCTGAACCTGGTGGTCAACGCGGCGCATGCGATCGGCGACACGCTGGTACCGGGCGAGCGCGAGCAGGGCCGGATCCGCATCGTCCTGCGCCGTGCCGGCGACAGCCACGTGGACCTGTGCGTCAGCGACGACGGCCCGGGCATTCCCGAGGCGATCCGCAACAAGGTGTTCGATCCGTTCTTCACCACCAAGCCGGTCGGCAAGGGCACCGGCCAGGGCCTGGCGATCGCCTATTCGACGGTGGTGGAAAAGCACCAGGGCCAGATCTTCTTCGAACCGTCGCCCAACCAGCGCGGCACCACGTTCGTGGTGCGGTTGCCGTTGCACGTCGTGGCGGGCTGAGCGATGCGCGTGCTGTTCGTCGATGACGAGAAGCAGGTGCTGGCCGGCCTGGAGCGCACCATGTTCATGGCCGATCGCGACTGGGACGTGGCCTTCGCCAACAGCGGCGCCGAGGCGCTGCTCGCGCTGCGGGCGCAGCCGGCCGACGTGGTGGTCTCGGACATGCGCATGCCGATGATGGACGGCGCCGAACTGCTGCGCCAGGTGCGCGACAGTTGCCCGCGCACCATCCGCATCATCCTGTCCGGGCATACCGAACAGGAAGCGGCACTGCGCTCGCTGGACGTCGCCCACCAGTTCCTGGCCAAGCCCTGCGAGGGCGATGCGCTGATCGAGGCGATCGATCGCGCGGTGGCGCTGCAGGCGCTGCTGGACGATCCGGCGGTACAGGCGGTGGCCGGATACATCGGCGGGCTGCCGTCGGCGCCGCGGATGTTCGCGCAGCTCAATCGCCTGCTCGTCGATCCCGCGGCCGGCGTCGGGCAGGTCGCCGGGGTGGTGGAGGGCGACCCGGCGCTGGCGGCCAAGGTGCTGCAATTGGCCAATTGCGCGTTCTTCGGCAACGGCCATCATGTGGCCGACATCAAGGATGCGGTCAACCGCATCGGCCTGGGCCTGCTGCGCACGCTGGTGCTGGCCAGCGAGGTGTTCCACAGCGGCGCCGGCGACTCGGCCGACGCGATCCGCACCGACGCGGTGCGCGCGTCGCGGCTGGCCGCGGTGGTCGGCAAGGGCCATGTCGCCGAGGACCTGGTGACGACCGCGGCCTTGCTCGCCAACATCGGCGCGCTGCTGCCGGATATCGAGCGGCTGTGTCGCGATGCCGATCCGCTCGGCCGCGGCTTCCCGTCGCATGCGGAGATCGGCGCCTACCTGCTCGGCGTGTGGGGCCTGCCCGGCGCGATCGTCGAAGCGGTCGCCCACCACCGGACCCCGCGCCGGGTCGAGCACCGCCAGTTCGACGCGATCGGGGTGGTGCACGTGGCGGTGGCGCTGGCACAGGACCGGGCGCCGGACCTGGAATACCTGCTGTCGATGGGCGTGGCCGCGCAGCTGCCGCAATGGCAGGCGGCGTGCGCGCAGATTCGCGAAGCGGAGCACCTGTCATGAGCGAACCCGAACTGCCGCGCATCCTGTGTGTGGACGACGAACCCAATCTGCTGGCGGCGCTGGAGCGCAACCTGTTCGGCCAGTTCGACGTGGTCACCGCCAACGGCGGCGAGGCCGGACTGGCCGCGATCGCCGCCGGCCCGCCGTTCGCGGCGATCGTGTCGGACATGCGCATGCCGGGCATGGACGGCGCCGCGTTCCTGGCCGCGGCGCGCGCCCGCGCGCCGGACAGCGTGCGCCTGCTGTTGACCGGACAGGCCGATGCGAGCTCGGCGATCGCCGCGATCAACCAGGGCGCGATCTTCCGCTTCCTGTGCAAGCCGTGCCCGACCGAGGAACTGGTCGCCGCGCTGGAGCAGGCGGTGGCGCTGCATCGCGCCACGCTGCTGGAGCGCGAGCTGCTGGAAACCACGCTGGCCGGCACCACGCGCATGCTCACCGAGGTGCTGTCGATGGTCGCGCCGTGGGCGTTCCAGCGCTCGGCGCAACTGCAGGCCTGCGTCAACCACGTCACCGCCAAGCTGCCGTGGCCCAACCGCTGGATGGTGGAAGTGGCCGCGGCGTTGAGCCACATCGGCTGCGTCAGCGTGCCGGGCGACATCGTGCAGCGCGAGATCGCCGGCGACGCACTGTCCGAGGAAGAGCAGAAACTGATCGATGGCCATCCGCTGGTCGCGTACCGACTGCTGACGGCGATCCCGCGCATGCAGGCGGTGGCCGAGATCGTGCGTTATCAGGCGCTGCAGCCGCCGGCCGATGCGGCGCCGGACGTGGTCCGCGGCGCGCAGCTGCTGCGCGCCGCGCTGCTGTTGGTGCGCGGGCTGGCGCGCAAGCTGCCGTTGGCGCACGCGGTGCAGGAACTGCGCAAGGTCGAGCCGCCGCTGCCGCGCGGCTTGATCGACGCGCTCGCCGACCTGCAGCTCAATACCCGCAGCGGCATCCGCAAGGCCAAGGTCTGCGATCTGGTGCCGGGCTGGCGCCTGGAACAGGACGTGGTGTCCAAGCGCGGCATGATGCTGCTGGCGCATGGCAGCGAGCTGAGCCTCACCTCGATCCTGGCCTTGCGCAACCTGCAGGCGGCCGGCGCCATCGTCGAGCCGCTGCTGATCAGTTATGGCGGCGAGGAACAGGCCGGAGCGCCGGTCGCGGCCTAGGGCGTGTCACCAATTACCGAGTATGCCGCGTTGGGCCTGCCAGGCCCAACCCGAAGGGCCGCGGTTGCGCGCGCCCGTGGCGGCGTCATCACTCGGGCGTGGACGCACGTCCACGTCCTCGTTCTTGCTTGCCACAGGCGCGCGCAACCGCAGCGCGGCATGCTCGGAGGGTTGGTGACACGCCCTGGGGCGCTGCGGTCGGCGGCACGCGCTCACGCCGGCTGCGCGCCGGCCGCACGTATCCTTGCGCGTCCTTTCCCGGCCCATCTGCGTCCATGAGCTACGCCATCGTCTGGTTCCGGCGCGACCTGCGCCTGCGGGATCACCCCGCGCTGCACGCGGCGCTGGCCGCCGGGCACACGCCAGTGCCGGTCTACATCCACAGCCCCGGCGACGAAGGCGCCTGGGCCGCCGGAGCGGCGTCGCTGAGCTGGCTGCAGCGCTCGCTGGCCGCGCTCGATGCGCAACTGCGCGCCCTCGGGTCGCGCCTGATCCTGCGCGAGGGGCCGGCCGACACGGTGCTGCGCGAACTGATCGCCGACTGCGGCGCGGTCGCGGTGCACTGGAACCGCCGCTACGAACCGGCCACCCAGCCGCGCGACGCCCGGCTCAAGGCCGAGTTGCGCGCGCAGGGCCTGGAAGTGCGCAGCCACAACGGCGCGCTGCTGTTCGAACCGTGGCAACTGGCGACCCAGCAGGGCGGCCCGTACAAGGTGTTCACGCCGTTCTGGCGCAGCGCCTTGAGCCATTGGCAACTGCCGGCGCCGCTGCCCGCGCCGAAGACGCTGCCGCCGCCGCCGGCCGCGTTGCACAGCCTGCCGCTGCAGCGGCTCGGCCTGGCGCCCGCGCTCGGGTGGGACCGCGGCTTCTGGGAGGTGTGGCAGCCGGGCGAAGCGGGCGCGCACGAGGCGCTGGAGGTGTTCGTCGATGGCGCGCTGCGCGGCTACGTCGCCGGCCGCGACCGTCCCGACCAGGTCGGCACCTCGCGCCTGTCGCCGCACCTGCATTTCGGCGAGATCGCGCCGTGGCGGATCGTGGCCGAACTGGAAACGCAACGCAGCGCCGCCAGCGGCGCGGCGATCGACGGCTACATCCGCCAGCTCGGCTGGCGCGATTTCGCCCATCACCTGCTGCACCATTTCCCGGCCACGCCCGAGCACAACCTCAATCCGCGCTTCGCCCGCTTCCGCTGGGCCACGCCGGATCCGGCGCAGCTACGGGCCTGGCAACGCGGCCGCACCGGGGTGCCGATCGTCGATGCCGGCCTGCGCGAGCTGTGGCGCACCGGCTGGATGCACAACCGGGTGCGGATGATCGTCGCCAGCTACCTGTGCAAGCACCTGCGCGTGCACTGGTCCGAAGGCGCGCGCTGGTTCTGGGACACGCTGGTCGATGCCGACCTGGCCAACAACACGCTCGGCTGGCAATGGGTGGCGGGCACCGGCGCCGACGCCGCGCCGTACTTCCGCGTGTTCAACCCGGTGACCCAGGCGCAGAAGTTCGATCCGCAGGGTCGCTACATCGCGCGCTGGGTGCCGGAACTGGCGGCGCTGCCGGTCGCCGAGCGTTTCGCGCCGTGGCTGTCGCCGCAGCGCCTGGCCGCGAGCGCGCCGCGTTATCCGCGGCAACCGATCGTGGACCTGGCCGCCGGGCGCGACGCGGCCCTGGCGGCCTACCGCGCCACCGGCGGCGCCTGAGCGCGGCGCGGCAGTGGCGCGCCGCCGGGTGAACCGCGCCGCGTGCCGCGATTGACGCCCTTCGCCGCGCCATGATTCACTCCGGCCACGCACAGGGAGCATGCATGGCCGCCAGCACAGCCCGCCGCAAGCCGCGGCGCGAACCGATGTCGCGTGTGGATACCGCCTGGCTGCGGATGGAGCGGCCGACCAATCCGATGATGATCACCGGCGTGCTGATGCTCGACGAGCCGCTGTCGCTGCCGCAGTTCAAGCAGTTGGTGCGCAAGCGCTTCCTGTCCTTCCCGCGCTTCCAGCAGAAGCCGGTGGACACCGCCACCGGCGCCTACTGGCAGCACGACGACGACTTCGACCTGGATTGGCACGTGCGCCTGTCGGCCCTGCCCGGGCGCGGCGGCAAGAAGGCGCTGGAGCGCTTCGCCGGGCAGATGGCGTCCACGCCCTTGGACAAGACCAAGCCGCTGTGGCAGTTCCACCTGATCGAGCGCTACGAAGGCGGCTCGGCGCTGGTGGCGCGCATCCACCACAGCTACGCCGACGGCATCGCGCTGGTGCAGGTGCTGCTGTCGCTGACCGACCTGCAGCGCGTGCCGGAGCCGTCCGCGCAACTGGGGCGGGCCTGGTTGAAGGACGACGGCAAGGACGTGGTGCGCCGGGTCGGCGCGATCGACCGCTACCTGAAGCTGGGCGGGCGCATGCTCGACAAGGGCCGCGAGATGTACCAGGACCCGAACCTGGCGCAGATGCTGGCCAGGGAAGGCGGCCTGATCGGCCGCGAACTGGCCAATGCGCTGCTGCTGTCCGACGATCCGCCGACGCTGCTGCGCGGGCGCCTGGGCGTCAGCAAGCGGGTGGCGTGGGCCGAGCCGCTGCGCCTGGACGACGTCAAGGCGGTCGGCCGCGCCTGCGACTGCACGGTCAACGACGTGCTGATGGCGACGATGGCCGGCGCGCTGCGCGACTACATGCTCGAACGCGGCGAACAACTGGACGGGGTGACGCTGCGCGCCACGGTGCCGGTCAACCTGCGGCCGCTGGAGCATGCGCGCAAGCTCGGCAACCATTTCGGGCTGGTGTTCCTCGACCTGCCGGTGGGCGAGGCCAATCCGGTGCGGCGCCTGCAACGCGTCGCCGCGGCGATGCAGCAGCTCAAGCAGTCGCGCCAGGCGATGGTGGTGTTCGGCCTGCTGGCGGCGGTGGGCATGGCGCCGGCGGCGCTGCAGTCGGCGGCGCTGGATCTGTTCAGCCGCAAGGCCAGCACCGTGGCGACCAATGTGCCGGGACCGCAGCAGCCGCTGTACCTGGCCGGCAGCCGGGTGCGCGAGATGATGTTCTGGGTGCCGCAGACCGGGTCGATCGGGGTCGGCGTGTCGATCATGAGCTACAACCATCGCGTGCATTTCGGCCTGATCGGCGATGCGCGGCTGATTCCCGATCCGGATGCGGTGATGCGCCGCATCGGCGCCGAGTTCGACAAGCTGCTGTACCTGGCGCTGATGGGCGACTGGGACCATCCGCTGCGGGCGGCGGACGCCGAGGCCCTGCTGCCGCTTTCCTGAACGCCGCGTCTGCGCCCGCGCCGCGCCAACGGATCCGTTCATGCGGATCTCGCGGGCCACTGTTTATGCTTGCTCCCACCTCAATTCAGGTTCGGGAGAGCGCGATGAAACGTACCGCCATCCAAGGCATTTCCGTGGCGCTGGCCAGCGCGCTGGTGCTGTCCGCCTGCGCCACCGGCGGCTCCTACGTGCAGCGCGACCAGTATGGCAATCCGACCGAGCAGCAGAACCGCACCGGCCGCGGCGCGCTGATCGGCACCGCGGTCGGCGTCGCCGCCGGCCTGCTCAGTGGCAGCAGCGCCACCGAGCGCCGCCAGCACGCGATGATCGGCGCCGGCATCGGCGCGCTCAGCGGCGCGGCGATCGGCAACTACCAGGACCGCCAGGAACGCGCGCTGCGCGAGCGCACCGCCAACACCGGCATCGACGTGCGCCGCGACGGCGACAACATCACCTTGAACCTGCCCGACGGCATCACCTTCGACTTCAACCAGTCCACGCTCAAGCCGCAGTTCTATTCGGCGCTCAACGGCGTGGCCAAGACCCTGGGCGAATACAACCAGACCATGATCGAAGTGGTCGGGCACACCGACAGCATCGGCAGCGATGCGGTCAACCAGCGCCTGTCCGAGCAGCGCGCCGCCTCGGTGGCGGCGTACCTGACCGCGCAGGGCGTGCAGAGCGAGCGCATCGAGACGCTGGGCGCGGGCAAGAAGTATCCGATCGCCGACAACAGCACCGAGGCCGGGCGCGCGCAGAACCGCCGCGTCGAGATCCGCGTGGTGCCGCTGCGCTCCTGAGCGCGGCCTGCGCTGGCGACAACGCGAACGGGCCGCATGCAGCGGCCCGTTCGCGTTGTCGCCGGTAGACTCGCGTGGTTGGCGAGCAGCGCCGCCGCGATGCGCGGCGCTGAGGATCAGGCCAGCGCTTCCTCCTCCAGTTCCGGCACCGCCTCGGCGTCCTCCCGCACCCGCGGCTGCGCCAGCGACGGCGCCTGGGTGGTCATCGCCACGCCGCCGCACAGGGTGAACTCGGCGCCATCGTCGGCCAACTGATTGGCGAGCTTGGCCGGGCATTGCGCCATCATGTAGCTGACGTCGAAGTTGAGCTTCTCGACCAGGAAATCGACGAAGGCGCGCACCTTCGGCGAGAGCATGCGCCCGCCCGGGAACACCGCGTTGAAGTCCAGGTCCGGCCCGACCCAGCCGCCGAGCACGCGCCGCGCCTTGCCGGCCTCGATCAGCGGCTTGATCGTCGCATCGCTGGCCAGCACTAGGCCTTCGCCGCAGACCAGGCCGCCGATCAGCGCCGCCGAATCGTTGGCCAGCAGGATCGGCTGGATCGGGAACTCGCCGCTCTGCTTGCCGTTGCGCAGCGGCCAGCACAGCCGGTTGCCGCCGTTGCGGCCGTTGCTCAGCGCCAGCGTGCGATGGTGCTGCAGGTCGTCCGGGTGCAACGGCTCGCCGTGGCGCTCGATGTAGTACGGACTGGCGAATACCTGGGTGCGGAAGGTGGCGAGTTTGCGCGCGACCATGGTCGAATCCGGCAGCGCGCCCATGTGCAGCGCCACGTCCACGCCCTCGGCGATCGGATCGACCTTGTCGCTGGTCATGACCATTTCCAGGCGCACTTCCGGGTGCTGCTTGTGGAACTCGCCTAGGATCGGCGCGACCCAGGAAATGCCGGCGGAGTAGGGCACGCTGAAACGCAGCCAGCCGCGCGGGCCGGCCTGCAACTGGCCGACCGCGCTTTCGGCTTCCTCCAGTTCGCGGGCGATGCGCTGGCAGTGCTCGTGATAGACCGCGCCGGCCTCGGTCAGCCCCAGGCGGCGCGTGGTCCGGTGCAGCAGGCGCGCGCCCAGCCGCGCCTCCAGGTCCTGCACCTTGCGGCTGACGGTGGTCTTGGGCAGGCCGAGCGCATTGGCCGCGGCGATGAAGCTGCCTTGCTCGACCACCTTGACGAAGATCAGGGTGTCGTTCAGATCGTGGGTCATGGCGGATTCCTGAGGAATGGGAGGATTGGACCGGTGACGGGACGATTATTCCCCTTAATTCGGACTAATCAAGTGCGGCTTTGACGCCTAATTTGTACGCATCCGCCGCCAGCCAGGCCATTTGCTCATGTCGATGCGCACTCTGTTCCAGTTTTTCCTGGGCGTTCGCCGCCCGAACCAGCGCGATGGTACGCCGTTCGGCGCCATGGAAACCGGTTACCCGCGCGCATTTCGTGAATTCACGCCGCCGCCGCGACGGCAGGCCGGCAGCGCGCTGCAGTTGGGCCAGTCCGCCGGCGGCCGACTAGGGCGAATCGCGATTGTCCCGTCTGCGGGAGTAAAAGTCCCGTGAGCGGGATGTTGGACCCCGAGGTGCTGGTGCTCGGCGGCACCGGCAACATCGGGCTCGGCGTGGTCGCTGCCCTGCTCGAAGCCGGCAGCCCGGTGCTGGCGGTGGCGCGCGACCGTGGCCGCCTGCGCGCCTTGCGCGATCGCTACAGCGACGAGCCGGCGCTGGACACGCTGCCGGGCTCGGTGGCCAACGACGCCACCGCCGCGGCCCTGGCCGCGGCGGTGGCGCAGCGTACGCGGCCGCTGGCCGGCATCGTGGCCTGTCTCGGCAGCCCGCTGCGCGCCGGACGCCTGCTCGACCAGCCGCTGAGCGCCCTGCGCCGGCGCCTGGACGCCGACCTGCTGCCGCAGCTGGCCGCGGCGCGGCACCTGCTGCCGCTGCTGGCGCAGGCCGAGCGCGGCGGCCGCTACCTGCTACTCGGCAGCCCCTGCGCGCTGCGCGCGTGGGCCGGGCACGGCGACAGTTCGGTGGCCACCGCGGCGATCCGCATGCTCGCCCAGGTCCTGCACGAAGAGGCCAAGCCGCTGGGCGTGCGCGTGCAGCTGCTGTCGCTGACCCAGCCGGTGTGCCGCGGCGATGCCGCCGCCGACGACTGCCCCGAGTGGTTCACCGCGCTGAGCGTGGGCCGCGCCGCGGTGGCGCTGCTCGCCGACGACGGCGTGCCCGGCCAGGCCGTCGTCGAGGTCGACAAACGCCAGTACGCGCAGCCACGCACTTCCTTGATGACCGCCGCCCCTTTTTCCCCTTCCACTCACCAGGTGTTTCCATGAACCCCATTCCCATGTCTCTCCCGTCCCCGCCGCGCGCCTGGCGCCCGCTGGCGATCGCGCTGCTGACCCTGGCCCTGGCCGCCTGCGGCGGCAAGGCCGATGGACAGGGCGCGCCGCCGCCGCCGGCGGTCGGCGTCGCCCCCGTCCTGCAAAAGGAAATCAGCCAGTGGGACGAGTTCAACGGCCGCGTCGAGGCGGTCGAGCACGTCGACCTGCGCCCGCGCGTGTCCGGCTACATCGACAAGGTCAACTACGTCGAAGGCCAGGAAGTGAAGAAGGGCGACGTGCTGTTCACCATCGATGCGCGCAGCTACCGCGCCGAACTGGCGCGCGCCAATGCCGATCTGGCGCGGGCGCGCACCCAGGCCACGCTCAGCGGCAGCGAGGCGGCACGCGCCAAGAAGCTCTCCGACCAGCAGGCGATCTCCACCGAGAGCTGGGAACAGCGCCACGCCGCCGCCGAACAGGCCAAGGCCGACGTGCTCGCCGCGCAGGCGGCGGTGGACAACGCGCGCCTGAACCTGGAATGGACCCAGGTGCGCGCGCCGATCGACGGCCGTGCCGGACGCGCGATGGTCACCGCCGGCAACCTGGTCAGCGCCGGCGACAGCGCCAGCGTGCTGACCACGCTGGTGTCGCTGGACAAGGTGCACGTGTACTTCGACGCCGACGAAGGCACCTTCCTGCGCTATGCGCAGATGGCGCGCAAGGGCGAGCGGCCGAGCGAGCGCGACGGGCAGTTGCCGGTGCAGGTCGGCCTGGTCGGCGAGGACGGGTTCCCGCATGCCGGCAAGGTCGATTTCCTGGACAACCAGATCGCCCGCAGCACCGGCACCATCCGCGTCCGCGCGGTGCTGGACAACGCCGAGCGCAGCTTCACCCCGGGCCTGTTCGCGCGCGTGCGCCTGCTCGGCAGCGGCCGCTTCAAGGCGCTGCTGATCGACGACCGCTCGGTGCTGACCGACCAGGACCGCAAGTACGTGTACGTGGTCGACAAGGACGGCAAGGCGCAGCGCCGCGACGTGCAACTGGGGCGCGACGCCGAAGGCCTGCGCATCGTGCTGGGCGGGCTGAATCCGGGCGACCGGGTCATCGTCGACGGCGTGCAGAAGGTGTTCATGCCGGGCATGCCGGTCCAGGCCAAGCCGATCGCGCTGGCCACCGCCTCGCCGGCGGCCGCACGCAAGGCGGTCGCACTCGACTGAGTCGTCCCGACTGACGCCGACGGCGCGCGCAGCGCCGCGGGCCGGCCGCATTGGCGGCCGGCCGTAGCCGGCCGGACCGCTGCGGTGGTCCGGCGCCGCCGCCGCATTGCCCACGTTTCCGTTCGGCCACCCGATCCATCCCGTTTCCAGGACCACCACCATGGACTTTTCCAGATTCTTCATCGACCGGCCGATCTTCGCCGCCGTGCTGTCGATCGTCATTTTCGCCGCGGGACTGATCGCGATCCCGATGCTGCCCATCGGCGAGTATCCCGACGTGGTGCCGCCCTCGGTGGTGGTGCGCACGGTGTATCCGGGCGCCAACCCCAAGGTCATCGCCGAGACCGTCGCCACGCCGCTGGAAGAGGCGATCAACGGCGTGGAAGGCATGATGTACCTCAAGTCGGTGGCCGGCTCCGACGGCGTGCTGCAGATGACCATCACCTTCCGTCCGGGCATCGACCCCGACGACGCCGCGGTCAAGGTGCAGAACCGCGTCGCCCAGGCGCAGGCGCGCCTGCCCGAGGATGTGCGCCGGCAGGGCGTGACCACGCAGAAGCAGTCGCCGACCTTCCTGATGGTGGTGCACCTGACCTCGCCCAAGGGCAAGTACGACACGCTGTACCTGCGCAACTACGCGCGCCTGCACGTCAAGGACGCGCTGGCGCGGATCCAGGGCGTGGGCGATGCGCAGGTGTTCGGCGGCGGCGACTACGCGATGCGCGCCTGGCTGGACCCCGAGCGCATCGCCGCGCGCGGGCTCACCGCCGGCGACGTGGTCGCGGCGATGCGCGAGCAGAACGTGCAGGTCTCCGCCGGTCAGCTCGGCGCCGAGCCGATGCCGCAGAGCAAGTTCCTGACCCTGATCAACGCGCAGGGCCGCCTGCGCAGCGAGCGCGAGTTCGCCGACATCGTGCTCAAGGTCGGCGCTGACGGCGAAACCGTGCGCCTGGGCGACGTCGCGCGTCTGGAGCTGGGCGCCGGCGACTACACCCTGCGTTCGCAGCTGGACGGCAAGAACGCGGTCGGCATCGGCATCTTCCAGGCGCCGGGCGCCAATGCGCTGCAGATCCGCGACCAGGTCATCGCCGAGATGGACACGCTGACCAAGCAGTTCCCGGACGACGTGAAGTACGAGGCGGTGTACGACACCACCATCTTCGTGCGCGATTCGATCAGCGCGGTGGTGCACACCCTGCTGGAAGCGGTGCTGCTGGTGGTGCTGGTGGTGATCCTGTTCCTGCAGACCTGGCGCGCCTCGATCATTCCGCTGATCGCCGTGCCGGTGTCGGTGGTGGGCACCTTCGCCGCGCTGTACGTGCTGGGCTTCTCGATCAACACCCTGACCCTGTTCGGCCTGGTGCTGGCGATCGGCATCGTGGTCGACGACGCGATCGTGGTGGTGGAGAACGTGGAGCGCAACATCGAGGAAGGGCTGAGCCCGCTGGCCGCCGCCCACCAGGCGATGCGCGAGGTGTCCGGCCCGATCGTCGCGATCGCGCTGGTGCTGTGCGCGGTGTTCGTGCCGATGGCGTTCCTGTCCGGCGTGACCGGCCAGTTCTACAAGCAGTTCGCGGTGACCATCGCCATCTCCACGGTGATCTCGGCGATCAACTCGCTGACCCTGTCGCCGGCGCTGGCCGCGCGCCTGCTGCGCGCGCACGACGCGCCCAAGGACGCGCCGTCGCGGCTGATGGAGCGCATGTTCGGCGGCTGGCTGTTCCGTCCGTTCAACCGCTTCTTCAACCGCAGCTCCGATCGCTACCAGGGCAGCGTGTCGAAGATCCTGGGCCGTCGCGGCGTGGTGTTCGTGGTCTACCTCGGCCTGCTCGCGGCCACCGGCGTGATGTTCAAGGCGGTGCCGGCCGGCTTCATCCCGACCCAGGACAAGATGTACCTGATCGCCGGCGTGAAGCTGCCCGAAGGCGCCTCCCTGGAACGCACCGACGCGCTGCTGCGCAAGGTCACCACCATCGCCATGCAGACCGACGGCGTCGAGCACGCGATCTCCTTCCCGGGACTGAACGCGCTGCAGTTCACCAATACGCCCAACACCGGCGTGGTGTTCCTGACCTTGAAGCCGTTCGCCAAGCGCCATCGCAGCGCGCTGGAGATCAACGCCGAAATCAACCAGCGCATTTCCCAGTTGGGCGAGGGCATGGCGTTCGCCTTCATGCCGCCGCCGATCCTGGGCCTGGGCAACGGCAACGGCTACCAGTTGTTCATCGAGGACCGCGCCAACCTGGGCTACGGCGCGCTGCAGAACGCGGTCAACGCGATGCAGGGCGCGGTGGCGCAGACCCCGGGCATGAGCTTCCCGATCGGCACCTACCAGGCCAACGTGCCGCAGCTGGACGCGGAGGTCGACCGGGTCAAGGCCAAGGCGCAGGGCGTGGCCCTGACCGACCTGTTCGACACCCTGCAGACCTACCTGGGCTCGGCCTACGTCAACGACTTCAACCAGTTCGGCCGTACCTGGCAGGTGATCGCCCAGGCCGACGCGCCGTTCCGCGAGAGCGTGGAGGACATCGCGCGGCTGCGCACCCGCAATGCCGCCGGCGAAATGGTGCCGATCGGCTCGATGGTGACGATCAAGCAGAGCTTCGGTCCGGACCCGGTGCTGCGCTACAACGGCTATCCGGCGGCCGACCTGGCCGGCGAGGCGGATGCGCGCATGCTGTCCTCGGCCGAGGCCATGGCCAAGATCACCCAGCTCGCCAAGCAGGTGCTGCCCAACGGCATGGAGATCGAGTGGACCGACCTGAGCTACCAGCAGGCCACCCAGGGCAACGCCGCGCTGGTGGTGTTCCCGCTGGCGGTGCTGCTCGCGTTCCTGGTGCTGGCCGCGCTGTACGAAAGCTGGACGCTGCCGCTGGCGGTGATCCTGATCGTGCCGATGACGCTGCTGTCGGCGCTGTTCGGCGTGTGGTTGACCGGTGGCGACAACAACGTGTTCGTGCAGGTCGGCCTGGTGGTGCTGATGGGCCTGGCGTGCAAGAACGCGATCCTGATCGTCGAGTTCGCCCGCGAGTTGGAACTGC
>Ga0105251_10000392_pt1 | contig 42873 bp, 71 predicted proteins | sample KBSS64metaG_FD_80424 | JGI IMG/M metagenome (GOLD analysis project Ga0105251, IMG submission 80424) | Switchgrass rhizosphere microbial communities from Kellogg Biological Station, Michigan, USA - KBS S6-4 metaG | ecosystem: Host-associated > Plants > Roots > Rhizosphere > Soil | place...
AAATACTTTGCACAGTTAAATACCTATAATCCAGTTTCTAAAGCACGAGTAAGGGAATTAGGGGAATCTAACTATAGTGACTTTGTAGTTAAATTCATCATGGGAGAGTTTAATGATTTTAAGGAAAAGATTACACATGGATCAATTGCTCCTCGTCAAGAAGCTTTAACTACATTCAATATTTTGTCTGATGCAATTGATAAAGAGTTTGAAATGAAGAATAAAAAAGATGCTATTCAAACAGCTAGATACCTACTTAAATTTTTCAAGGAACTTTTCTATTCATTCCCTGATGAATTTTTAGGTAACATCTTAGATATAAAAAAAGAAAGCATCATAAATATTCCTTCTATCTTCGCAGGATATGTTACTTTAGCAAAAAGAATGCAACAAGAAGACATTTCAATAGATGAAATAAACAACATAATCTCGAACATTGATTTCTCAAGAGACAATAAACAATGGCAGAAACTAAAAGTTTTAGATAAAAAAGACATTAATATAAAAGCTAAAGATAATTTGATATCGTTTTTTGATAAATTAGACTTAACACCCTATAGAGAAAAAGAAGGAGCTAAATAATAATGAAGATATCACCACATGTACGTTTGTATAATGAAGATGACCTTAAAAAACAGTTCTTGGAGCAATACCCTGAAAGCACACAATACTCTTACGCTTTCGTGTTTGATAAGAGTTTTCCGATGGAAGAGAGACTAGAGAAGGATTTATATAATTTCACAACACAAGAAGTTATCCAAGTGTTAAAGGGAGCTGCTTATTCAACTAAGAACAGTGTGGAATTGGCTTACCGTGTTATAGATTACTACTTAGACTTTGCAACTGGAAAAGGGAAAGTAAACAGTCAATTGAAGGTAACTAATAATATTACTAATGATATGTTGGATGAGTTTATTAATACTTCTACTAAAACACTGTGGAGTCATAAAGAAGTAGAAGAAATTGTTCATGACTTAGTTAATGCTCAAGATGCTGCTATGGTATTAGGTTTTTATGAAGGGATTTCTGGAACTGATTTAGGATACAGCGAGCTTCTAAATTTGAGAAAACAGGATATTGATTACGACAATAATGAATTAACCCTTCATAATGATAAAACAGAGGAGATACGAACACTTAAAGTTAGTGACGAACTAATAAGATTGCTGAGATCAGCTTCAATAGAGACGGAATATAGAGGCAAAAATGGTACTGGCAAAGGAGTTAGAGCTGAATCAGAATTAATTGAGTCTGATTACGTATTTAGAAATGTATTCGCTGGCAGCATAGGCAGCAAACATTCTAGTGAGCCATCTAAGCAAGCTCTAGTTACAAGACGATTCGCTTCAATAATGAGTGTTTTTAATTTAGATAATTTCAATGCTAAGAATGTTCGTAATAGTGGAATGTTGAAAATGGCTAAGGATTTATATAAGCGTGATGGAGAATTAACAACAGCGCAATTCGAAGAAATAGCACAGCGATACGGAATACAAAAAGTGAAAATGGGAAATAGCATGGTCTATGCATTTACTCTTTTGAAGAAGTTTATAACTGTTGACAATATCATGAAATATTATCCAGAAGAATTTTAATTTATAGCATAATATACACTTAACATATACAAAAATATACACTAAAATAGATACAATACAAACATTGATCTGTAATGCAAATACAGGTTAATGTATACATAATACTTAAATTAATAAAAAACATAATCTATATAAGAGTTTCTAAAAATAGCGATATTGTTATATTTGTGTAAAGAAGCCTATATACAAAATACATATTCTTTTCACAACTATGATAATATTCGACAAAAATAGACAATGACATGTCGTATATTATGGGGTACAATTAGAATTATCAATAGGAAGATTGTACCTAAAAATCCACTTTAAGTGGGACTGGAAATTACACATAGGCTTAAACTCCCTATGTGCGGCATATTAGCGCTCAATCCATTCAAACAATTCGTCAGCATGACATTTTAATACTTTAGCTAATTTGACTGCGGTGATAAGTTGGATGCCTTTTCTGCCGTTTATGTAGTCACTAATAGCTTTATGACTGACTCCCGAAAGATCAGATAAGCGCCTTTGAGTCATGCTTGTTTTGTCTAAATGCTCTTGGATGAGACATCTACCATAATAAATTTCCTTCATCTAGGTGCTTCCTTCCACTTGAATTGCTAAAAGACGCATTCCTATTTTAGCAAATATGCCCAGCAAAGGAAAGAATTTTTAAGATTTTCACAATATCGTTGGCTTTTATCTCAATTTAAGGGTATAATGGAAATACAGAAAAAGAACACTTGTTCGTAAAGTGGTTCTCTAATACGAACAACATAGGTAGGATTAAATTTAAAAATAATGAGGGGTAATTAATTTGAAAAAACTTGCGACAGGCACAGTAACACTATCAGTAGAAAAAGTTGTAGAAGTAAAAAATGAACGCTCTGCATTTGAAGCTGTATACAATATTTTGAATTCATACACTTCAAGAATTGAGAGTTTCAATGTAGTAGATGACGAGGGCAAGGTACATACAATCAAAGTGACAGACTTCGGGGTAGAGTGGGATGAAGTGGAAGACGCAGAAGAAGATGAGGAGTAAGATCACTGCCCCAACAGTGAACTCCCCCATCCGCATGTTAAACCCAAACTAGTTCTTTTCTAGCTATGTAGTGATACTTTTTAAGCCGAATATTGCACATTTGGCTTAATTCAATGATAACATTATCGACTAGAAATTTCTACAACTATGTTTCTTCTTAACACTAATGCAACAAAAACCACTTCAAAAGTAGTGGTTTTTTTAAACTTAAATTATGTATCTTTTTACCTATTAATATTGTATAATGTTGGAGTGTTATAAAAATTATGGAAAAAGGTGAATTGGATGAGGATATATGGGCTTTATGCCGAACAATTAGAGCAAGAGATAGTTGAGTATGCTTTAGTTAAGATGGAGATATCCAATGGGGAAGATAAGAGTGCTAGAAAGGCGTTGAAAATAATAGAGAATTATCACAAGTTACTCAGAGATGCGGATAAAGTAAAAGAAAAACATGGGCGTGTAAGGTGGTAATTAATAATAACAAGCTGCTACGGCAAGGAGTTAAAGCTCTTTGCTAGTACATATTTTAACTTTTTGAAAATTTTATAAAAATAAATTAATAAATGTGTTGACTCTTATAAAATAGGATGCTATTATGATAATAAGAAATACGAAATAAACAAAAGCAAGATGGTGATAAGAATATGGATCAAATTTTAGCAACAGAGAGAATACATAGAGCAAAAGCAGAACTAGATAAAGCATTACGATTAATTGAAGAAGGACAGCTTAGGGATTCAATTAAACATCTAGACTTCTCGAAAGACAGTACGATTGCAGCGATTCATTTGACACAAGCTGAGATCAGCGAACTTGAAGGAGGTGAATAATATGTATACATTCCCAATGGCAGAACTAGCTATTTATTTTGAAGAGCTAGAAGAAAAAGGTTCTAAATAATTAAATTAATAAATATAATAACTACATAGAATGAACTTGAAGCTAACAAACTTCCTATCTACTTGTTACTTAGTGACGAAGCCTTTGTAGCAAGTAGATGCACTAAAAATGATAATGAGGGAGATGAGAAAGGATGAGTAATCAAAGCTATCTTAATCAAGTAGAAGTTAACTGGACTGTAAATGAAAAGAATGGATATAACGTTCCTCACTTTGTTGAGTGGATGGAAGATGAGAAATTGATACTGTACACAGTCTTACCAGTTGTAAAGGTGACAAATGAACTTTTCAATCACATTGAAAACACATTAGAACACATTCCAGAAGAATTGTTAAAGGATATCGAAGATAAGGCTAAAGTGAAAACCGGATACTTTTCTTCTACTGAAAAATATGCATTCGTCATTACGAACGGAAATGTAGCACTAGCAGTTAGTACAAACGGCTTAAAAATTCCAATGAAAAAGAGTCGTTTGAGTCTACAGGATGAAAATTTAGTCCAGTTTAAAACAAGATCACTGGAAGCTAAAGAATATGAATTTAAAAAGAAGCAGCACATTTACAACTATTTATCATTAGAACCTTCTGTCATGGCAGGATTAACAAGAAAAGAAAGACATAAGAAACAGGTTCTATTCCAAGCATTAGATGATTTGAAGTATGTAGCTGTAAAGAATGTAGATAAATTAAAATACTTATATGGTGAATGGAGTAACACTCCTTTAAATCAAAAGAAGCAATATACATATGACGGTTTACTTAATAAGATAGGTGAAGAAATGAAAGCCGGTTGGACTAAAAATCATGAAAATGTAGCTGAATTTTTAGTTAAACACGATGAATATTTAAGCGAATTGTATCATGCATACGATAAAAGAATTAAATAAATTTGCTCTTTTACAGAGAGTTGAAGGAGAGGGAAATTTGGAAAAAATAATCATCTACACAGACGGAGGATGTCGAAATAATCAAAATGATAACAATATTGGAGGCTATGGTGCTGTCTTTCAATACAAAGGTAAAACTAAAGAGATTTACGGTGGGGAAAGAAACACAACAAATAACAAAATGGAACTAACAGCAGCTATCAAAGCTCTGGAAATTATAAAAACAACTAATGTTCCAATTGAAGTTCATGCTGATAGTGCTTATGTAGTAAACGGTATGAATCAATGGATTCACAATTGGATTAAAAAAGGATGGCGCACAGCAAGTAAGAAACCTGTTGAAAACAAAGACTTATGGATGACATTGAATGATTTGGCAAGTAAACAACAAGAAATTAATTTTATTAAAACTAAGGCTCATGTGGGCATTGAATTAAATGAAATTGCTGATCAGTTGGCTAATAAAGGAATGGACGAATTAGATTAAAAGGAGCGTATAGAATGAAAAAGAAGAAAACAATTGAAGATTTATATGATATTGTTCAAAATGAAGGACTAGGATATGCGGTATCGGATTACGTAAATGCAGATACAATTGAAGACGATGAGATGAGAAAGCTGTGGGAAAATGCATCTGAAGCTTTAAAGAAAGTCGAAGATGCACTTGATAAATGGGAAGAGGAGAATGAACAATGATTAAAGTTATTGAGACGAATATAAGTATGGATGATGGAGGAATCTTAAGAGATCATCAGTCAAGAGTTATAGAGTTTGAAGATTGGGAAGATGTGATTGATGAGTTTAAAAGTGAAGTCTCAGTTGAAAGAAAAGATGCTCTAGGAAACTTACATGGGCGCACAATACCTCTTAATTCAATGGTTGCTGATTTGAAATATGATGATTTTCATCTGAGCTGTAACATTATTAAAGATACCGGAGAAGGATTTTTAATTAAAAGTAAGAAGTTCATGTATCTGATTAAATAAAATATAGGTTTCGTAGAATTTTGGAGGTGAGTTAATGGAAGAACTAAAAGTATTCAAGGAATATAGAGAGTGCTGTGGAGAAGAGATGTCTCATGAAGATAAAATGAAATTACAGAACTACGCTGAAATTTATGAGCACTATCCAAAAGTAGCGTTAAAAGCAGATGTACTTGGCTTTAATCTAAAAGAAATAGATGCCTTAATTAAAAAAGCATATCAGAATCTTCAAGCGATTATTAATTATAAATATCTACATCAAGAAGTTAGCAGCGTAGAAATTTGTTTGAAAATGATTATGACTCGATTAGGTGACAATAAAGAGAGGTTTTATAAGTATTTAAATGAGACAAAGTTCAACTTGAATCATGAGAACTTTGAAAAGTACAGCAAAGTAGTGGGAAAACAGAATGTCTTTACTTTGTGGGCATTAACAGTATAGAAAGAGGATGATTTAACATGACAAGTCCAGAACAAACACTTATTAACGTAAATAGATATGTATTAGCATTAACAGGATATGTGAAAGATGAGAAAATTATCAATAAGCTTTATGATGTGTCAGGTGAAATCATGGATCATTTGAATAAAAATAAAGCAAATAAATGAGGTGATACAGTGAGTGTCTCAAAAGATGAGCTATCTAATAGGGTAAAGGAAGCTTATTTTGAAATGGTTCATCACAGTGGTTTTCCTGAGAAAGATGTGATTAATATCATTAAAGGTCAGCTAATGATGGATGGAGTAGGTATTGAGATAATTAAAGAATTAGTTAAAGACTTAGGTAAGTGAGGTAAGGAATGCATAAGATTACATGTGGTAGATGTGCAAGGGTAAAGTATAAGTTTGGATTAGAGAAGAGGAAAGAGTTAGCTTTAGGATTAAAAGAAGGAATTAATGAATGTGGGTGTGGTAGAGTGTTAGTTATTGAGGGTGGAAGATATAGCTTAGATAAGAGTAGTAAGTGGTTAGAAGATAAGCAAATTAATAAAGTGCGAGGGAGAGGGTAAAGTGAGTTTTATATTTGAAAAGAATAAATTGTATGCTTATTTGGGAAAAGATTTAGTTGATACAATGAAAGCCTACAAAGCATTTATCGCAGGAGGAACAATAACAAGTTTATTTACTAATAAAGAAATTAATGATATTGATATATACTTCAGATGTGAAGAAGACGCTATTGGATTTTTAGCAGATATTTGGGATGACAGTGGCTATGTAGTATCTCATACTAAAAAAGCTACACAGCTAATGTATGGTAAAAAGATAGAGAGTATTAACATTCAATTAATCCATTTTAATTACTTTAAGAGTGCAGAAGATATCTTTGAACAGTTTGATTTTACATCATGTATGGGATGCTTTGATTTTGAAAAAGAGGAATTTGTTTTACATGAGGATTTCTTAAAACACAACTCACAACGAATTTTAAAGTTCAATAGTGCAACAGCATATCCAATTGTGTCCTTATTACGAGTTAAAAAATATGAAGATAAAGGATTTAGAATTTCTAAGCCTGAGTTCATCCGAATTGCATTAACTTGTATGAACCTCAACATAAATACATACGAAGAGCTGAAAGATCATCTTGGAGGAATGTATGGAATTAACTACGACAAACTATTTGAAGATGTGGAAGATGAAGAGTTTGACTTACAAGAAGCTGTAGATAAAATTGCAGATATTTCATTGAGTGAAGAATACTTTATCAAGCCTGCTCCAGTAGAATTCAATAGCTTAGATGAGTTAGCAGAAAACATTTCAACGAAGCCTAAGAAATATATGAACATCAATGACACGCATGTAATTATTGATTATCGAGGGTTGTTGAAAACTGTAACGAATGTTCCAGAAAATAAAATAGATATTGATCCAAATACATACTTTGAAGCAGCAAGGTTCTACAAGTACGTAAGAAATAAAGACGGAAAATATAAGAGTTTTTACGAAAGCTCATTTGAATACATAGTTGGTAAAATAGTGGTGGCAGCAGAACCTAAAGATCGCTGGTCAGGCAATCATGCTGGAAAGTTGCATTTCAGTGAAAAGAAAGAAATTCGAAATGCTGAGTATGGAGATAGAACCGGAGCTGCTTTAATTGAAGTCAAACTTAACAAAGACGATTTTATAGAGGCAGAAGACGGTCACATCCTTGCTAAGAAATGTTTTGTGATAAGAGAAGTACCTAAAGAGGAATATGCGAAATATAAAGATAGTAAAGTATTAACTCAAAATGAAATTAATTTTAATGAGTTGATTGGTAAGTTTAGAGGTATATAAGAGTCATTAAAACAGGCATTTTAAGGTGATTTAGAGGTTTGAAAACTTTGATTTGATGGGGTTCATAGGAGGGTCACTAGTGGAAAATATCACAGTCTTAGAAATTGAAAATAAAATCACAGATAAGATTGAACAGTATGAGCAAGAAGGTAAAACAATTAGAGTAGATGAATTGAAGAACTTACTAGGTTGGATTCTATGTGATGATGAATATTGAGGAGGAATTAAGGTGAAAAATTGGCACATCGAGTTAATGCTGGAAGATGAGCTTTCTAATCAAATTAAAAGCTATAAAAAACTAACAGGAGAAGAGGGAGAGGATTTATTAATTAGACTACTTAAAGAATACTTTTATATTTCAAAAGAAGCAGTCAGTATTTACGGAGAAAAATACAGAGAAATCGGAAGAGTGAAAGATTTTGAAAATGGAGATTCCAAATGCATTATTTGTGAAAAGCCCTTTCATTTATATTGGAATGGGGGAGAATTGGATGATCATAGATGTTGCGGTTTATATTATTCGACTCAACATCAAAATACAGATTTGATAATTTATAAAAAGGAGAATGAAAAATGATTGTACGTGTAACTTTTGCAGAAGATTGTGTAATGTTGTTCGGAGACTCATATAAACCTTGGCATATGCAACTTGATGAATACATGTGGTCATTTAAACCTAAAGAAGTATTAAATGTAGAATCGTCATATAGTAAATGGGTTGGCTGGGGAGGATTGAAATGGTGTCCTGAAGATAAATTCCAGCAACAGCTAAATCGAGAAGGATGTCAAAGTGATGAACCTGATAACCCAAGACCTAGACAGTATGATAAAATGAATTTTAAGTTTGATAGAGCAAAATATAATAAAGCTTTGAGCTACATTACATATTAAAAATAAATACATATGGTTAAATGTTGGTGGCACAACAACTAACTAATTGTTACTTTGAGTTGGTATACTCGTTTAAGAATTTTAAAGCGTTCTTCTTTGTAAGATTTACATTCAGTTTTGGCGGACTGAATGATTGATAAAGCGGTTAATTAGAATAAATTGATAAAGGGGATAAAACAATGAGTCAACATGAAATCTTATTTAGCATTACCGAGGATAGTCGAGACGGATTAAATTTTCAAGTTAAAGGCAGTGAGGTAAAACACATCCTAAATAAAAAAGAAGATGTGTTAGCAGTTATGGATCGATTAAGAAATGCTTTGGTTAATGAAACATACCCATTTACTAAAATTAAGTGAAAGAGAGGCTGAATGATGCATTTATCGAAGTATCCGGTGATCAGTGAAAAAGGTATTGAATATAGAGTAGATGTTTATGACGATGAATTTGGCATCACGAGGGTAGCTATTTATACATACGTAGGTAAGACGAAGCTGTTTAAAAAGGATAAGTTTAAGCATCTATACGGAAATAGTAATTACATTGATCTGCATGGAAGCATGACTATGTGGCAATGGCAAAACAACAAATAAAGAAATATGAGAAATTAGAAGAAGGGGAAAGATTGGATAAAGAGCTGAAAAACAAAGGTATTTCTAAATTTGAAGAATGGAACGGCAAGTTTTAATTCTGTAGAAAATCAATATTTGAAGCAGAAACGAGGAGGGTACATGATGAATAACTTAAGAGATAAGTTTATTGAAAAGGGAATTCCATATGATGATATTGATGTAGAAATGATTGAACTATTAGATGTATTAAACTTTGATTTAGGACTAAAAACTCAATTCTGTTGTTACGGTCACACTGAAAGATATAGTAAACCTTATGTTGTTTTTGACAAAAGCGTTGAGGATAAAGACATATATAAATTAATCGATCAATTTAATGATGAAAATGTATGTTTTAGTATTGTATTCAATAAGTGGTTGCGGATGGCTCATGTCGGTGAAAGTTTATTGGAAAATTGGAAGTTGAATTTCAGTGTTGGATTTAAAGACCCAAACAGTAAAGAAAAATCAGATCATTTGTCTGAAGTTGTTTCTTTTTTTAGAAATTGTAAACCAGTAAAATAGACTTTTCACATAGAAAAGGAGATGAATAAATGAAAATATTACTAAATCAATTTGACAACCCAAGAATTTCTGATCAAGTCTTTGTTGGAAAAGGAGATAAGGTATTCGCAAGTAGAAGCGCAGAAGAGTTTGGATTTAAAGCTGGAAATGAGTATGAGATACAAGATGTTAATGTATTAGGATATCTAAAGATGGAGAATGACGAAGGTGTAGTTGACGAATATACAGTGGAATATTTTCAAAAATACAATCCTTTAATTTCGCTATAAATCTACCCTTTTACATAATAAAATTAATAAAGGAGACATAGTTAATGACTTGTATAGTAGGATTAATGCATGACGGTATTGTATATATGGGAGCCGATTCAATGGCTTCTAACGGTTATACAAGAGCTATTAGGAAAGATAAAAAGGTGTTTAAGTTAAAATCTACAAAAGGAGCACTTGCAGGGTTCACTACTTCATTCAGAATGGGACAGTTGTTAATGTATGCTGACAATCTTATTGATGATACAGTGTTTGTAGATCACGAATATCTAGTAACTCATTTCATTCCCAGTATTCAAAAACTATTCGAAGAAGGTGGGTTTAGTAAAAACACAAGTGGAGAATTATCAGCAGGAGATTTCTTATTAGCTTATAACAATAAACTATATACAATTTTCTCTGATTATCAAGTAGCAGAAGACATAGAGAATTATGCATCATGTGGAAGTGGTGAGCCATTTGCTTTAGGTTCACTATACTCAACTGAAGGAAGTGTTTTGTCACCAGAAGAAAGGATACATAAAGCTTTACAAGCTGCTAGTGCCCACTGTCCGACTGTTTCCGCACCATATTACATAATGAACACGAAAAATAATGAAGTGAAAGAGTATAACTATTAAGGAGGTGATTAAATGAATCAATATGATGAAGATAAATACTTTAACGTCATGATTTATGCTTATAGAGCTGAAAAGGTTGCAGATGGAACGGAAGAACCAAAACTAATAGGTAGGTATATTAAAGAAAATACTGTACCAAGTCTTGATATTATTAATGCAAAGGTGAAGGAATTAGGATTTGATACATACGAAATCTCAGAAAGAGTGGATACAGTTAAAAGATATACTATTGAATAATAGGAGGATGAGAAATGGTTAAAGTAGGGGACAAACTAATCATGAAATCAGAAGTTGCATTGGAAAATAATATTACAGGATCAGACAGAGAGTTTACAATTACGGAGTTACGAGGATACCTACAAAGAGAGCATGGTTTTGAAGTGATATTAGAAAATAAGTCCGGCGAAGTTCTACAATGTGACTTTAACTTAAAATATTTTGATTATGTAAAAGCTTAAATAGGAGATGGATAATGCTTAAAGTAGGAGATAAGTTAATAGCGAAAGAAAAGTTCATGATTAAACATGGAAGTTTGTTCGGCAATAGAAACTACATAATTAAAGAAATATGGAGCTTTGGAGCCAACAAGTATGGATTCCAAGGTGTAGTTGAAAGTGAAGACGGTAATAAATTATCTGGATTCATCGACATCAATTTATTTTATGTGGCTGAAAATTTAAACCATTTGATTGAATGTCTACTTGAGAAAGAAGAAATTAAGTCATTCAGCGCAGTAACAGTAGATGGAAAGATAATCAATATGGAATTAACATAAGGAGGAAATGGGCGATGAGATGGAAGTGGAAGAAGCTTCTCATTAAAATCGCAATAGGAATCTTAGCAGCAATGATCCTCGCTGGAGGAACATGGAATATAGCAACTAAACACAGTAATAATGAGCAGAGTAAAATTGTACAGAAATATAAAATTGGTAAGTATGAGTCTCAAATGATTAATGAAAAAACACTATATGGAGCAATAGATTCAGCACCAAAAGTATTACCTTATACACAACCATTTAAGGACATTTCAAAAGATAAGAATGATAATTGGTTAGGCGAAAGACAGACTAGGTTTATAGTTAACGGAACATATAGCTCACCTTTTAAACTTAAAGATGTGAAGATAAAATACATAGATCAAGAACATGGGATAGTTTATGCTACTTACCCTAAAACAAAAATAGACGTAACTATACAACATAAAGGCGTGTCATCTGAAAAAATTCATGGTAACTTACGTAGAGAAATGAATGAGGATGAGAAAAAGATATACATAATACATAAAGAAAAAGAATTAGAGGCTAGATACAACAAGGATGAAAATGTACTTAAAGAAGCAGATTTATATAAACAAAATGCAATAAAAATAATGTGGATGAATATACCGAATGTGAAATCAATAGTATTTGAATAGAGAAGAAGATTAATATGGAGAAATGGAGGAGTGTAAATGATTTACGATGTTCAAAATTTATCTAATAGTAAGTTTGAGATTCTAAAGAAATTTGGGCATTTACTGTATAATCGTGAGGATCAAGATGGAGGATTAAGCAAGGAAGAAGTTTATAAACTATTAAAAATCTTTGACGAAATAAATTTACGAAGCGTATACAAAGAAGGTTTTGAAGCCGGATTAGAAGAGTGTTGATGGAGATGAAGATAAGAATTGATTACATAATATACGTGTGGGAAACTTTAAGATTCAACGCATTCTATAAAAGCCTCTATAAAGCAGATATTAGCTTATTCGATTGCTGTGACTTTGAATCTTTCAAGGTGTATTGGAGGGAAAAGAATGAACACAAATGATTTCATTAACATGCTTACAGCGTTTTTACTAGGGCTTCAAGCAACAATCGTTATTTATTTTATAAACAAGAAGGAAAAAGGTTTTGCAATACTATGGTTGCTATTTGCAATACTTACAATATGGATCATATCAATTAATCAAATTAATACATAAAAGGGAGAAGATTAAAATGACAATTAAGAAAGACATTACAGAAATTTTAGGGTTAGGGCAGCAAGTAGCATTTAAAGATGGAAGTGTAGGCTATATTGAAACGGAAAGTATGCCTTTTACACATTCAGTTGAAGTAGTACATGATTCATATGTTAAGCTAAAGGATTTAAAAACAGGAGAATTAACAGCTACATTTAACTTTGATGTACACTATTTATCTCCAAGTTTTACTGGTGAACAGCATTATAGCACACACAGAGTACGTTTACAGCTTGTAGAAATGTCCGGCAGAGCATTTGAAGACTATCGTAAAAATGTGCGCAATAACACTGATATTACTAAAGATATGGCACAACGCAAGCTTACACGTAATATTATTTGTGCTAAGAAGGTAGAGGCTAAAGAGGAACACATTGAGAAAGGTAACACTGCATACCAGTATGGGAATATGTTTATTGTTGTAGGGAAGAAAGGTAAGAATAAGGATAGAGATGTGGTTACATATATTAAGAATGGAAAGAAAGAGAAAATGAGCGCACTAGAAAAGTATATGAGCTATTGGGAAGTAGATCAGGAATTATACGCACAATTAAGTGATTTATTAGGCATTGAGAAGGAACATCGCAACGATGGAGTTGAGGATGTACATACAGTAAGAGAAGACGTAAATGGTGCATCTGATACGCTTAAACACCGTGTATTTACATTCTTTCAAGGTATGAAAAATCCGTTGAATAAAATTAATAAATAATTAAAATAAATGTTGACTTACATAGAAAGCTAGTGTAATATGTAAATATAGCCGACAAGGAACGTGATCGGTTGAGAAATGAATTAAAGAATAAAATTAATAAATGAAAAGAGTTGACAGATTAGAAGAGTTGAGTTAAACTAAGAGAGTAGCTAAGACGAGTTGAGATTGAGCTTACTAAGTAGTTAAATTAATGAATGTTAAAGGTGGTGTCTGGTGATGAACACTGATAAAACATAAGGTTAATGTAGCTGAGACGAGATAAGGTGAGTAATGAAGGAGTTGAGTTAGTGGAAGAAGAATTAAAAGAACTTGAAGAAGTAAGAGAACTAGATGATCCATATTTAAAGCTTCATAAAATGGAAGCTATATATGAGGAGTTAAAGTTAAAAATGATTAACGATAAAGGTAAACTTCTCAAAGAGGGTAAGGATACGACAGCTATTGATAAATACATAAGCGAGGTAAATGAGCAAATAAACTATATCAAGAATATTTACCATGTCGAGGAGGAATAAGGTTGAAAACATTTGAAGATTATTTATTAGAAGAACAGTTTAAGGGGAAGGTTGAGAAGATTCGCAAGGCATTACTAGAAGAAAACGCTAAGACGCTAGATGAAATTACAAGTAGCCTCAAAGATGATCCTGCTCGTGACGATGAACGAGAAGAAGCTTTCCAAAGTATTTTGGAAGTTCGAGACTTCATTAAGAATGCATCTTATAGAGAGTTTGCTGGCTCAGATGTGGAAATTCTCATTAAAGAAGTCGGAAAGCATCCGGCAACAGTTGAGACACTAAAGAAGAAAATTGAGAATATTGTTAAAGGTGAAGAGGTTAAGCATTTAACTGGTGGAGCATTCAATCTACATATTCCAGTTCAGCAAAGTGGATTCGATATCAAAAAGGTTATGGATCAGATTAAACTTCAGCCTCTTAAATAAAGCTTAAAGTAAAATATAACTTTTATAGAAACATATAATTAAAGAAAATACTTAATAGTTAAATTAATAAATATAAATTATACATATAACTGGAGGAATTTTATAATGGCAAATCAAACAACTATTCGACAAGGTGAAAACACAGTAGAAATCACAGGAGTTTTAGCAGAAAATCGCTTAGAGTATTACACTTCTCAAGATAAACGTCAATTTATCCGTGGTCAATTTGATGTTAAAACGGCAACTGATGAGATTCAAACAATTCACGTATTCTCTTCTAAACTTAAAAAAGATGGATCAGAAAGCGGAGGCTTCAAAGGCTTTGAAACAGTAATGAATGAGTATAAATCAATTCAAGATGTTGGAGAAGAAGCTGCTGATAAAGTTGAAGTTCGAAACGGTACACTTGAAATGAATGACTATGTTGGTGGTGATGGTCAGGTTAAATCTTATCCTCAGTTTTCTACATTCTTTGTGAATCGCTTAAAAGCAGGAGAAGAGTTTACTCCAAAGGCTGAATTAACTGTTGAAGGATATATTCAATCTATCTCAGCAGAAATGAAAAATGGAGAAGAAACTGGTCGATTAAAGCTAAAACTTGTTGTAGCCCTTTTTGGAGGAGCAGTTGCACCATTTGAGTTTATTGCACCAGAAGGGGAAATTGCGGAGTATATTGATGAAAACTGGGAAGTTGGTCAAACAGTTACTTTATACGCAGACATTGTTAATCGAGTAGAGAAGAAAGAAATTACTCAAGCAGTTTCATTCGGTAAGCCTAAAGTTAAAACTGTAACTAACAGCGTTCGTGAGTATGTAATCACAGGAGGCAGTGAGCCATACGATGAAGAAAGCCCGAAAGCTTACACTAAAGAAGTTATTAAAGCGGCTTTAGCAGAGCGTGAAGTTAAACTAGAGGAGCTAAAAAATAAAAAGAAAGATGGTAAGAAAGAAGCTCCGAAAAAAGGTGGATTTGGCAAAGCAGCTAAAACAGAACCTAAGAAAACAGAATCAATCGACATTGACGAATCGGACTTACCTTTCTGATACATAAATAATTAAAATTAGAATAAGGAGTGATGATTTATAGAGAGTGTAACTGTAGAAAGTAAGATTGTGGCTGGTGTAAAAGAAGCAATGAGCATATTAACAATTGATCGAATGCCAACATCTGCTGAACTGAGAAGCAACAATATGACATGGTTGGATTCACTAATAGGTCAAAACGGGGGCTTAGTTAAATGGGCAGATAAACTAAACCTCCCCCTGAAAAGGGCAAGAGTTTCAATGTCTGAAAAAGAAATAAAAGAAGGCATACTTACTATCAAAAAAGAACTAGGACTAGATAGAATGCCAAGTAGAAGTGAGATAATAGCTTACACAAAAAATAATTCTTTACATAATCACATAGTTCGAAGTAAGGGCTATAGAGGATGGGCAAAAGCCTTAAGCTTAAGCATCAAAGAGAGTGAAACAAAAACAGGGCAAGATTTTGAAGAAGAAGCAATGAACATCTTGATAGAAAAAGGATTTTCAGTAGAAAAGATGCCAACAAAACATCCTTTTGACTTGCTGATAAATGGAACTGTTAAGGTAGACGTTAAATCTGGAAGAGCATATATGCTTAGAGGGAGTAGATGTCATTCCTTTGGAATAAACAAAAACAATGGTTCGTGTGATCTATATATGATTCTTGCTTTAGATGAAAAAGATAAGATAGAGCGAACTTTCATTGTGCCAAGCCATCATCTAAAAGTCACAACATTGTCAATTGGTGAAAACAGTAAATACAATAGGTACATAGGTAAATTTAGCTTAATGAGTCAATATAGCGATTTTCATCAAAAGTTGGAAATTGTTTAGTTAAATAAATTAATAAATACATATAAAACGAATAACGAGGGTGAGTTAATCCTTGCCCTCTAATAAAAACAAAATTATAAATTTATTGGAGGAATTATACATATGGCAAATTTAGATATCTTCGCACCTCAAATCTCAGTAGTAGCAAAAGGCTTAGATGGTAAAGTAATTACAATTTACGGATCAAACAACTTAGGAAAAACAAAACAAAGCACGCGTATGGCAAAACCATTGTACCTACCTTTTGAAAGAGGATTAAATGCAATTGCAGGTGTTCCCTTTATGCCTATTAATAGTTGGTCAGATTTTAAAAAGGTTAACAAGCAGTTAACTAAAAACCCTGACAAAGCTAAAGAAGTTTATCAAACTATTATTGTTGATGAAGTTGATGCATTTGCTAAGTATGCTTCTCGCTATGTGTGCTCTCAGTATGACGTTGAGCGAATTAAAGACGGTAATGATGGGTTCGGTCTATGGAAAGAGTATGAAACAGAAATCTTTGAGGAACTTAATAAGCTATTAGGAGTTGGGTTTACAGTTATCTTTATCGCTCATGCTGAGACAGATAAAGAAGGAAAAGTTCGACCTAAAGGAGAGAAACGTGTGCTGTCACCAGTAATCGATAACAGTGATATCGTAGTGTATCTACAGTCAAACGGTATCGATGAAGATCGCCAAGTAGTTAAATCAAGCGCATGGTTAGCTGAAACAGATGAATTCTTTGCTCGTAGTCGCTTTGATTATATTGATACATACATTGAAGAGTTTACGGCTGAAAACCTTGAAAAAACAGTTATAGAGGCAATTAAACGTCAAGAAGAAGAAGAAGGTATTACAGCAGTTACATATGATCAACAAAAAGAAGTGTATAAATCTGAGGAGCTTACATACGAAGACTTAATGGCACAAATCAAAGAGCTTGGAAGCAAACTTACTAATCAAGATCGACTAGAAGATGTAACTGACGTGGCTGAAAGAAATCTAGGAAAAGGCAAGAGAATTACTGAATGCACTAAAAATCAAGTCGAAGTCATGTCAGTAATTTTAGATGAGTTGAAAGATTTATTAGCTGAATAATTGAATGAAGGGAGTGAAGAGTTGCTTTGCTCCCTTTTGTTTTAAGTAAAGGATGGTGTAAATGGCGAAAAAGGTTAAGTGTCCTCATTGTGAAAAAATGATGGATAAGGAATCAGCAGTTCCACATCAGAAAAGGTATTATCATGAAGCTTGTTTAAAAGATAAGCAAAAGTCAATTGATGATCGTAAAGACTTGATTGCATACATATGTGAATTATACAGAATTGATGCTCCAACAGGAATGATGCTTAAACAAATAAAAGAATATGAAACAGACTTCAAATACAAACTTAAAGGTATAGAGCTGGCTTTAAGATACTTCTATGAGACTAGCGAAAATCGTCCTCGTGAGGGAGATGGAATAGGGATTGTTCCATTTGTGTATGAGAAAGCTAAAAAACATTACATGCTAAAGAAAAATGTAGAAAAAAGTGTGAGAGAGGCAGCAGGGAAAGAGATTGAACAAAAAGTGGTAACTGTTAAGTCTCCAGAAATGAAAGTGAAGAAGAAGATAGAACAAATAGATATGAGCACATTATAAGTGAGGTGTACAGTTTGGCAGTATTTGATAAACGGGCAGCATTTCAAGTGATTGGTTGTTTACTACAGAAGCCATCTTTACTTGAAGAAGAAAAATACCCAATTAACGTAGAGGATTTTAAAGTAAACAGTGAACCATTTTATAAAATTTTATTCGCAGCAATCAACAATTTGTACAGTCAAGGCATTGAAGATATTGATTTTGTTATGATTGACAGTTTTCTTTCAAGCTACGATATTCAATATAAGATTTTCTTAGACAATGATGGAATTGAATATTTACAGACTGCTGAAGAAAACAGCAAATTAAAGAACTATGAATATAATTATAATCGAATTAAGAAGTTTAGCTTATTAAGAGCTTATAGTGAAGCAGGGTTCGATATTAAAGAAATATATGATGATTCTATTGTTTCTCCTAGAGAAAGTGAAGAAATGATGGAAGAGTTTGATAAGATGAAGATTGATGACATTGTTAATCATTTTGAAGAGAAGCAGTTAAAGATTAGAAATGTATTCCTTACTGACGAGAACAAGATTACTCAACATGCTAGTAAAGGTGCAAAGGATTTAATTAAGAAATATCAAGAAGAACCTGATTTCGGCATTTCTTTGATTGGTAACTTACAAAACACAATCTTTCGTGGCGCTAAAACTAAGACTGTGTTACTTAGATCAGCTCCACAAAACACAGGTAAAACAAGGATTGCATTAGCTGAAGCTACAGACATGGCTATTGATGAATTCTATGACTTGAAAACTGAGAAATGGATTAAACGAAATAGATGTGAAAATGTATTATACATAAGTACAGAAATGGAAGCTGAATTATTACAACCTACAATCTTAGCTTATATTAGTGGGGTTAAAGAAGATAAGATCAAAGATGGTTTATGTGATGAAGATGAATTTAAACGTGTTGAAAAAGCAACTGAAATTTTAGATAGAACAAACTTTTGGATTGAATACATACCAAACTTTAACACTCAATTAATCGAGACAGTTATTAAGACACATATTATCGAGAATAAGGCACAATATATCTATTTTGACTACATTCACCTTTCTGTACAAATTCTACAGGAAATGGCTGAGATGTCACGAGGAATGTCTCTACGTGAAGATATGGTGCTATATATGTTTATGTTCCGGTTGGTTCAGATTGCAGAGAAATTTAATGTACATATTACTACTGCTTCTCAATTAAACGGAGAGTGGAAAGACACTAAAGATGCTGACCAAAACTTACTTCGTGGATCAAAAGCAATGGCAGATAAAATACAGAAAGGAATGATTGCGCTAGTGCCAACAAAGGCTGATATGGAAGCGTTAGAGCCTATTCTACGAGAAGGATTCTATCCAGCTCCAAATATCGTTTATCACATCTATAAGAACCGTATGACAAAACATAAAAATGTGAAGCTATGGTTACACATTGACTATGATACAATGCGAATTCAAGAATTATTCTTAACGACAAATGACTATGAGCTTATTGATATTCAGCCTACTGAAATTAAAACAGAAGAACCTGTATTTTAAGGGGTGAGCATCCCTTATGGCATTAGATAAAGATAAAATTAAAGAAAGCTTAACAGAAGAAGATATAAAGCTCATTCTCACTGATTTAGGTAGTGATTTAAAATTAGCAGACAAAATGATATTCCAAACAGTTTGTCATAGTGGGAGTAAGCATAAATTACACTACTATGAAGACACTAAGCAATTTCATTGTTACACAGACTGTGGAGATAATTTAGATGTATATGAGCTAACAATTAGAGCTAAAAAACACCAAGGGATAGAATTAACATTTCCAGATGCAGTTAAATACATAGCTAGTTTGACAGGTAAGTATTATAGTGCTGATACAGCATTGGATAAGGTAAATAGTCACTTAATTAGTGACTGGGAATTTATCAATAGGTACAAAAAGAAGAAGGAAATAAATAAAGAGTTAAAAGTTATACATAATCATAATGTGTTTCAACTATTCTCTCCTTATGGACATATCTCATGGCTAAATGAAGGCATTAGTCATGAGACAATGGAGAGATTTAACATAAGTTATTACTTAAGAGATGATAGAATCGTCATTCCTCACTATGATATGAATAATAATCTTGTAGGTATACGTGGAAGGGCGATGAGAAAAGAAGACGAGGATTCAGGTAGAAAATATATGCCTTTATTGGTGGGTAAAACACAGTATAATCATCAGACCATGCTAAATCTATATGGACTACATAAGACGAAAGATGCAATAAAAAGGTTAAAAAAAATAGCTTTGTTCGAAAGTGAGAAGTCCGTTTTGATGTGTGAAGACTTCTATGGAGAAGATAACTTTTCAACGGCAATATGTGGCAGCACATTGTCAAGATTCCATGTGCAAATCATCTTGTCTTTAGAGGTGGAAGAAGTGTTCCTGTGCATGGATAAGATGTACCACGATCCAGACAGCAAAGAAGCTGAGATTTACGCTAAAAAAATTATGAAATTTGCAAACATGCTCTCACCATATTGCACAGTTTATGTACTATGGGATGATTTTGGATGGATAGATTATCGTGAAGCTCCTTGTGATAGAGGGAAGAAAGTTTTAGAAGATTTAATGAAAGCAAAGTATGAAGTGAAAACTATAAATGAAGGGGCGATTGTGTGAGATATAAGTTGATCGGAGAGAACGATTTTTTTGTTAACCCTGTTCAGACAATATTGAAAAATAGAGGGATTGAAGACATGGAATCCTTCTTAAACTTAGATGCAAGTGTTACAGACCATTGGAGTAAATTAAAAAATATTAAGGGAGCTGCTGAATGTCTAATTGAGCATGTAAAACGTAAGTCTCAAGTTTTCATTCAGGTTGATCCTGACTGTGATGGCTATTGCTCTAGTGCCATCCTAATTAACTATCTAAAGAAAGTTTTCCCTGATGTAAATATTACATGGAGGCTGCAAGAAGGTAAGGAGCACGGTGTATTTGTTGACAAAGTTCCTGAAGATACAGATTTAGTAATCATTCCTGACGCTGGCTCAAATCAGTATGATGAACATAAGGCACTAAAGGAAAAAGGAATAGATGTGCTTGTATTAGATCACCATGAGACTGATAAGGAATCTGAATATGCAATAGTAGTAAATAATCAACTGTCACCTGAATATGGCAGTAAGGCTATGACTGGAGCAGGTATCATACTTGAGTTTTGTAGAGCGCTAGATGATAAGTTAGGCGTTAAGTATGCAGAAGATTATTCAGATTTAGCTGCTATTGGAATTATTGGTGATATGGCTGATATGCAAGAACTAGGAACAAGATATAATGCTTTGCAGGGGATCAAAGAAGCTAAGAATCCCCTGTATAAAGCCTTATTAGAAAAGCAGAATCACTCTATGGGGGGAGAAGTAAATATTATCAACTTAACCTTCTATATTGTTCCCTTGATTAATGCAGTAGTACGTTCCGGCACACAAGAGGAAAAAGAACAAATGATGAGAGCTTTTTTAGAATCAGACGAAGAGATATTCTATAAGTATCGTGACATTGAAAGATATGAACCTATTGCAATTAACACTGCTCGTATGATGGGGAATATAAAAGCTCGACAAGGCAGAGCAGTTAAAAAAGGAGTAGAAATTCTAGAGGAGCGCATTGAACAAAGAAATTTACTTAATAACAAAATTTTAATTGTTAATGTGGCAGGGATTATCGATAAGGATTTTACCGGTTTAGTAGCTAATCAAGTTTCAAACAAATACAAAAGACCAACACTATTAATAAGACCTGATGCAAAAGGAGAGTGTAAGGGTTCAGCTCGTGGGTATGACAAAGGACATATTAAAGATTTCAAAGAGTTTTTAAACGAAACAGAATTGTTTAACTTTTGTGAAGGTCACTCGAACGCTTTAGGGGTGGGTATTGATAGTGATAAGTTGATCGAGGCTAACAACTTATTTAATGAGTTACTGAAAGATGTGGAAGTGGATTTAAATACATATGAAGTAGACTTTGTTGTTCCTTGTAAACAATTGACTTCTGAACTGGTATTAGAAATACATAAGCATAGAGATGTGTGGAGTCGCAATGTCGAGGAACCATTATTGGCTATAAAAGATATAAAAGTTAAAGCTAAGGATATCAGCTTCTTTAAGGGAAAGAAAGCAGGTAAGACAGGAACTCTTAAATTTAAAGCTAATGGGGTAGATGTGGTTAAATTCTACTGTCGAGATGAAGAGTATGAGGAACATTTCAAGGGCAAAGACTTCAATATTGATGTTATAGGCAAGTGTGACTTAAATGAATACAAAGGTAAGAAGTTTGCTCAGATCAAGATTGAGGATTATGAAATTACAGAAATAAAAGAAGAGGAATTAATATTTTAGTTTACATATTTGATTCCATATAGTAAAATTAATAAATAAGAAAGGAGTGTTTATATGATTGGTTGTCATTGTCATACTGATGTATCAAACATTAGACTACTAGACAGCACAAACAAAGTAAAAGACTTGCTAAAATGTGCTGTGGAGATGGATTATAAGGGAATAGCAATTACAGATCACGAGGTTTTGTCAGCCCATGTTCAAGCTATTAAAACAGTTAGAGAAATGAAGAAAAAGAATATCATGCCTGAAGACTTCAAGTTAATCTTAGGGAATGAAATTTATTTGGTTGATTCCTTAGAGGAAGTGAGAGATAACTATAAATCAGGTGTAACAAAATTTCCTCATTTCTTGCTTCTTGCTAAGGATGCAATAGGACACGAACAGCTAAGAATACTTTCTAGTAAAGCATGGGAAAACTCCTTTTACACAGGAGCGATGGAACGTGTGCCAACTGTTAAGGAAGATTTGGAAGAGGTAGTAAAAGGGAACAGAGGACATTTAATTGCAAGTTCAGCTTGTTTAGGTAGTGAAATTAATATATATCTACTGAAAATAAAAGAGGCTGAGATAGAGGATAATCAAGAAATTATTAAAGAGTACAAACAGAAGATACATAATTTTGTCACTTGGTGTATCGATGTGTTTGGTAAAGATAATTTTTTTATTGAGTTGCAACCAGCTTTGTCTGATGAACAAGTCTATTGCAATGAAAAATTAATTGATATCTCAAATGGATATGAATTAAAACGTATTGTAACAACTGATGCGCATTTTCTCAGACCAGAAGACAGAGAAATACACAAAGCCTTTCTAAATTCCAAGGAAGGAGAGAGAGAGGTTGATGATTTTTATCAAGCTTGCTTTGTTCAAAGTGTAGAAGAAATCAAAAAACATATGATTGACTATATTGACATAGAAATCATTGAAGATGCCATTCGCAACACCGAGTTAATTGGAGAAGTGATTGAAGACTATACAATTGAGCACGATCCTATTATTCCAAAAATGGAGCTTCCTGAGTTTGAGTTAAGACATACATTTAAGCCAGCATATACTCAGTACGGGTACATAAAAAAAATGGCTTATTCAGACAATGAGCAAGATAGATACTTATTAAAGTTAATTGAAGATGGATTTGATGAGAAACTTAGAAAACCTTCATTAACTAAAGAAGGTTTTCACATTGTCTTAAAAAGACTAAATGACGAGCTAGGAGAGCTTCACAAGATTAGCCAAACTCTCAGTCAGTCGATGCCTTCCTATTACATCACAGTACGAGAAATCATCAATTTAATTTGGGATGATGATTGTGGGGGAAACAGTTTAGCTGGTGTAGCACGAGGAAGTGCAGCAGGATACTTAGTCAATTATTTAATTGATATTACACAAGTTAACCCAATCGAGTACAATCTACCCCATTGGCGACACTTGACCGCAGAAAGACCTGAGCTGCCCGATTATTATTAATAGTCGTCTATAGTGGCAACATTATAGATTATGAGCTGGTGAACCTGTAATTGCAGGGTGTGGCTACTTAGCTGCTAACGGTGAAAATCTAAGTTAAGTAATTAATATGACAACACCGTGCCAAGTTCTTGTTTGTGACATCTGAAAGGAGATGTTACATGGAAACTTTAGCGAATATATACAAACTAACCAATTTGAAAAATGGTCGCATCTACATAGGGCAGACAACTTTAGAACTACAAGAAAGAATTTGTAACCATCTAAAAAGAATGAGAGACGAAGATGACCAAAGACTTTTATACATAGATATGAGAGAGATAGGAATAGAAAACTTTTCTTCGGAAGTGATAGACCAATGTTTTGAAAGGCATAAATTTATAGTAGAAGAACATTGGTATAATCACTATTTTGATAAAGGTTTCCCTATGTATGACATCAAAAAAGGAGCCAAACACTCTAAGAATACTCGACAAAGACTTTCTCAAGCTAGACAGACAAATAATTTTGATTACTCATCGGATGCATTCAAAAGCAAAATGAGTGAAAAAACTACAGGTGAGAGAAATGGAATGTTTGGCAAAAAAGGAGAAGGTGCTGTCAATGGACGAATGGTAGTAGCCTATGACGAACAAGGAGAAACAATCCATAGCTTTGTGTCAGTTGGAACAGCATTGGATTTCTTGAAAATCAAAGGTCATACGGGTCTAAATAAAGCATGTCGCACAGGTGAGAAATATAAAGGGTATTACTGGAAAAAAGAATGGATAGATCGCTAACTATCACAAACAAGAAAAGGTGTAACGACTAGTCGAAAGACGTACTGTAGAGGTGAAATTCCTTTATGGGAAGTGCCAGCCATCCTAATGGGATGAAGAGATAGTCTACTCCGTCTTCTCTATGAAGAGTTAAAGTATTCCGAAAGGAACGGTATAAAGGGTCGATATTGATACAGAAGGGTCAAAACGAGAGCAAATTCTAAGAGCGCTAAAAAGAAAATTTGGAGAATATCAAGTTTTACAGATTGCCACTTTCGGAACGGAAGGCTCAAAGTCAGCGCTACAAACAGCTTGCCGAGGCTTGGGCATTGACAGTGATGTAAGTTTGTACCTAAGTGGCATGATTCCGTTTGAACGTGGTCAGAACTGGTCGCTGAAAGATTGTTTCTTTGGAGATGAAGAGAAAGAAAGGAAGCCAATTAAGGAATTAATTAATGAGATTGAGAAATACCCAAAATTAAAAGAAACCGCCTTAAAGATAGAGAATACAATTAACAAACGGTCTAGCCATGCAGCCGGAATTATTATTTACAATGAACACTACTCTAAATATAACGCAATGATGAAAACACCAAAAGGAGCAAACATCACCCAGTTCAATATGGGAGATTCGGAGGCATTAGGTGGGGTAAAATATGACCTGTTAACAATTGAAGCCCTAGACAAGATACGTGTTACATTAGATTATCTACTCGAAGATGGAGAAATTGAATGGCAAGGCAATTTAAAAGATACCTACAATAAGTATCTTCATCCTGACGTACTGACCTATGATGACGAAAAGTTGTGGGAAATGATCGGAGAAGGAAATGTTATGGATTTATTTCAATTCTCTACAGAAGTAGGTCATCAATCAGTTATAAAAGTTAAACCAGAAAACTTACTTGAGGCAGCAGTAACAAACTCTTTAATGAGGCTTATGGCTGATGGGGATGAGCAGCCTGTAGACACTTACGTTAAATTTAAAAAGAATATCGACTTATGGTACGATGAAATGGAAAATTACGGATTGTCTGAACAGGAAATGAAGGTAATGGAAAAATACTTATTGGAAATTTACGGAGTTGCAGATACACAAGAAGTAGTTATGCAAATGGTTATGGATGAAAAAATTTCAAATTTCACTTTAACTGAGTCCAACAAGTTCCGTAAAGGTATAGCGAAAAAGATTGAGAAAGAATTAAAAAAGGCTCAAGAATTGTTTTATTCAAAGGGAAGGGAAATAGGAACAAGTGAAAACTTGCTTAATTATGTATGGAACGTGCAATGTAAACGACAGTTTGGATATAGTTTCTCTCTGCTTCACACATTAGCGTACAGTGTAATAGCTCTTCAAGAGTTAAATCTGAATTACCACTACAATCCTTTGTACTGGAATACAGCGTGTTTAACTGTCAACAGTGGAGGAGTTGAAGATCAATCAACTGATAGCGAAGAGGACAAGAAAAATAAATCAACTAACTACGGTAAAGTAGCTTCTGCTATCGGAAACATTCGCCAAAGAGGGATTAAAGTTGACTTACCTTATGTGAATAAGGCGAACTTTGGCTTTAAGCCGGACATTGAAAATGATTCAATTGTCTTTGGTTTAAAAGGGATAAATGGCATTGGAGATGATGCTGTTCACTTGCTAATACAAAATAGACCTTACAGCTCTTTTGATGATTTTATTGAAAAAATCCTTAAAACAAGTTTGTTGAAAAAGGGGCAAATCCTACAGCTAATAAAAGCCGGTTGCTTTGATGAATTTGGTGAACGTGAGGAAATCATGCGAGAGTTTATCAAATATATCTATGAACCTAAGAAGAAGCTTACAACAGCAAACATCAACATGCTATATGAAAATGGACTGATTCCTGAGAAGTTGAGTCTAGAGTTGCGCTTCTATAGATATAAAGCATACGTATCTAAGCGAGTTTATAAAACTGTTCAGAAACCAAAAGATAAGCTATTGATATTAGATGATATATCTAATCGCTTCTTGATGGAACACTTTACAGACGACTTGATTATTGACTTTGTTGATGGGAAATCAATCGTCTCTGAGAAGAAGTTAAGTAAGGAGATAGATAAAAAAATAGTTAAGCTTAAAGAATGGTTAGCTGAACAAGAAACATTAGATGCTCTAAATAAGTGCCTCCTAAACAACGAATTTTTAGCAAATGCAAGTGGAACATTAAGCAAATGGGAAATGGATAGTCTGTCATTTTACTATCATGAGCATGAACTAGCACATGTTGACAATGAGAAATATGGAATTGTAAACTTCAGCGATATGCCGGAAGAACCTAAGTCCATTGGTTCTTACAAATGGAGAGGAAGAGACATTGATCAATTTGATATTGTCCGAATTGCTGGAACTGTTCTTGATAAAGATAAAAATAAACACACAGTAACCTTATTAACTGATAATGGTGTAGCATTGGTGAAATTCTACGGTGGAGCTTTCTCACACTATAATAAACAAATTTCTGAGGTTCAATCCAACGGTAAGAAGAAAGTATTAGAAAGTTCATGGTTTACCAGAGGAAATAAACTCCTCATTGCAGGGTTTAGACGTGGAAATAGATTCATGCCCAAAGTTTATAAAGACTCCATCTACAATCATACTGTTGCATTAATCAATGAGGTCTATGAGGATGGAAGTTTATCTTTACAAACAGAACGAGTACGTAATTAGGAAGGATGATTCTTTGTATATAAAACAGATCATTACATATGTGAGGCATAATAAAAAACAGACACTAATAGACATTAAAAACTTTTTATTTAAAATTTCATTTTTAGTCTTGCTATTGTTCACGATAGGTAGTAAAATTAATATAAATCAACAAGAGTTACAGATTAAGAGGTTGAAAGAAGATCAAAAATCATACATAAAGAAAGAAAAAGTTAAAATTGAAGGTTATAATAGTGAAATTAATAAATATAATGTAAAAATAAAGAGTGTAGAAAAAGCTAATCAAGACTTATCAAACAAGAATAAGCAGCTAGAAGATGATAAAGAGAAGCTAAATTCACAAATTGATAAGCTTAAAGAAGAAAACTCAAATTTCAAGGCAAAACGGAAGGAGGTGAATCAGAAAAACCCCGTCAGTAGTGAGTTTCAGAAGGATGATATTACTGTAAAAGACGAGTTTTATTCAAAAGATGAAATTAAGAAAGAAAAAGTTGAAAGTGAAACAAACGATACATATTTAGGGGAATACGAGATTACGTTTTACACAAATAACAAAAGTTCTACCGGAAAGAGTGTCGGTGATCCTGATTACGGAATTACATCTTCTGGAGCTAGGACAAAGGCAGGTGTTACAATTGCTTGCCCTCCCAGTATTCCAAGTGGCACACAGTTAGAAATTGAGGGAATAGGCATCAGGAAATGTGAAGATGTCGGAGGCGCAATAAAAGGCAATCGTTTAGACATATATGTTACATCTGATGCAGAAGCAATGAGATTAGGAAGACAACACAAGAAAGTATATAAAGTAAATTAACAAAGGGGAGATTAGATGATTAAAGTCACACCTTTAGGAGTCAACGGTGCATTTACAAAGTATTATCATAACAACTTTGTATTCGAATTAGGTAGTAGAAAGCTGCTTATAGACGCTGGCACAACATTACGAAATAGCTTGCATGATGCAGGATTTAAAGAAACAGATATCACAGACATCTTTATTACACATTTACATAGCGATCATGTGGGAGGAGTTGAAGAGTTTGCTCAGAAATGTAAGTGGATTTATAGTCACAAGCCTAATCTTTGGATTCGATCCGATATGGTAGATGACCTTTATGACATTCTTGAAAAAGGATTGTGTACAGATGGTTTAGGAATCCATGATTACTTCAAAGTTTGCTTATTGGATTCATGGAGAGGTGTTGGTGGGTTCAACATTGAGAGTCACAAGCTAGAGTTCATCAAAACTGATGAAATGCATTGTAAGGGGATGCGCTCAACAGCTTTAAAATTTTACGACTTAAACGGATACAATGTTCTATACTCATCTGATATTAAAAATTTAAAAGACAGTGGATTGATTGAACATGTCAATTACAGTACGAAAGTAATCTTTCAAGACTGTTCACTAGTTCCGAATAATGTTCACTCTACAGTTGAAGAAGTCATTGAATATTATGGTGAGGAAAATAAAAATAAAATTTACGCTATGCATTATCAAGATGACATTGACGCTTTGGAGTTTGATGAAAAGTATGGAATTAGATTCATGATTAAAGGTCGAGACTTACTTATCTAATAAAAGGAGCTGCTAATAATGAACTTATCCAAAGAAGATAGGAAAGCATTAATCAATTACATAATTGAGCATCATCCAGTTTATAAGAATCACGTTAAATTAGAAACACAACAACTAATCATCAAGGAATTGAAAACTAAATCAAATGAAATGGTTACAGATTTATTTTATCAAGCTGGTGGTAAAGAATTGTATAGTAGTTAAATTAATAAATAGGAGTTGTTATCTTGACAGTATTTATTCTTGAAGGTTGCGATGCAGTAGGAAAGAGCACACTAAGCACAGCATTGTCACAAAAACTTAATATGTCAGTTTATCATGGATCATCATTTGAAGCATCTAAGAGTAATAACGAAGTTTTATTCAATAGCTTTCTAAAATACACTGATATGGATGATATTATTATTGACCGATACACATATTCAAACCTTGTCTATGCAACGCTTTACAAGGACTATTCAATCATTACATACGAACAACTTGAGCGAATTGAAGGATTAATTAAGGATAAAGCAGTATTAGTTTACCTCTATGCAGATTCAGAAACAATTAAAAATCGTTTAAGCAATAGAGGTGATGATTATGTTAAGGCTAATATGATTGATAGTATCTTATCTGAATATGAAAAAGTATTAAGTAAGTCACAACTATTCAAAATGAAATTTGACACTAACAAATTAACAACAGAACAAATTGTAAAGAAATTGGCTGGACTACATGAAGTCATCAAATAAAGTTTTAAGCAACGTAGAATACATAATCAATAAATACGGTAGCAAGCTTGAAAGTGATAATCATTTGCTCGTCTTATACTGGAAAATGTTTGACAAGATAGAAGTTACCAAGAGTACAATTGACACTCAACAGTTTATATTGAAGTCTACTAACTCCAGCGATATCTTAAATGCTAAGTTATTGCTGGAGGCAATGAAGGAGTGAGTACAAGTGGAGGATTATGCTTTATCAATTTTAATTCGAGAAAGAAATATACTTGAAAACAAATATGGAATGATCACTTTCTTCCCAAGTAAAGTTGAAGAGTATGACAAGAAATTAGAAAGCTTAAATAAAACAATTGAATATTTACAACAAAGAAATGTACAGGTGAATACATAATGTATACAGAACAGCTACGAATTGAAACAGAAGAAATCAAGCTTGCTAAGAATAGGTTTATTGGAGACGTATTACGAGAACATAATCTTAAACCTAATGAAGTTAATATTGAGCAGCTACCACATAATAATAAGATAAATATTTATCACAATGGATTCATCTTAGGAAGATTCTACACAGAAGATACATTTACAACAGTTGATGAAGATGTGGTAATTAAGACACATAGATGGATTCTAAGCAAAGATAATTATAAAAGGGAGATTGATAAATTGTGATTATTGCATTAACTATTTTCTTTCTAATGTATCACCTTATTGAATTGCTTAAAGGAAGCATATTGCACACGTTAGCTGTTGAAGTTGGGGAAGATAAGATTAGGAAGCATAAAGAGGGATTAGATAACTTTGTTCCTAATAAAGAATTAGACATAAAGCTTGGAGCATATGGGATTGTAGTTTTATTCTTCTCTTTAATCCAATTCATGTATATTTGCACAATGATTCAACGTGATCCTTATTTATTCCCAACGGTAGGAATGATCACATACATATTAGTCTTCTACTTGTTCAGAGTGGTAAAGCCAAAGAAGAAGCCTAATTTATCTACAGAACGTGACATTGAAAAGTATCGTAAGAAGTTGAAGAGTAAATTTAAACCGGTATTCTTATTCAATAAATTAGTCATCACATTATATTTTGTTTACATGGTAATTGCTTTAATCTTTGTAAATTAAGATGATTGGGGGTGAGTGTAATAAAGATTGAGAATATTAGTGAAGGACAGATTGTGAAGAATTATAAGGCTATGTGTGCAGAATTAGATGTTCCAATTGAAGCAGGGAATAGCAAAAAAGCTCAATTAAAGGAGTGGGAATGTCATTTTGCATATGAAAGACAGGGCAATAAGTTTATTATTACAGAAATCTATGATATACCAAAAGAAAAAGTAGACGGACGTGGAAAGAGTAGTAAATACGGAGAATTAATTCAATTCTTACTTGCTGATGCGCTATTTAGAACTAAACGTAAACATCTGTCAATTGGAATAACTAAACTTTTAACAACGATTAATATGGTCAATGAAAATTACGGATTCTGTAGCACTCGTATAAAAGAAATATCTGAGCACTACAAGATTAACCCTTATGTCATTTACGACTTCTACAATACATCAAATAGTAATCTTAAAGGTGTAATTGAAACAGCATTAAATAATATGCGAGATAAAAGGGTTTTACGTTGGGAAAAGATAATTAAAATTTGCACATCTGAAACAGGTAGTACGCACAGAAAAGCAACGACTGAAGAATGGGACTTAATTGACTACTATGAAGCTAAAGCACTTGAAGAATTTCCTTGCGATGGAATGGAAGAGATCAGAAAGAGTAGATATTGGAAAGCATTTCGAGAAACAGTGAAAGATTATCTAAATGTAAATACGCATATTAAATATTACTATCATGCTTACTTTATTTCAGTTCAAGAAGAGTACATTGAAAAAGAAAGAGATAGACTTCTTGAACATATTTTAGATAAGCCTAAGCGTGAAACACTCAGGAAAAAATTAAATGGGACTGTAATGGAAAATTTCATTGAAAATGCAGAAAAAAGGCATCTCAAATCATTCACATCAAATAGTAAAATGCGTAAATATCGCATTAAAGACACATATCCGAAACATATTGAACAACTAGTTGATTTATTAATCAATGAAAGTCAAGGGAGCATTAAGAGTCAACTGAAATCAAACAAGGCTAATGCTGCTAAGGAATTACAAAAAGATATAGATAATCATATGAATGCTATGAACTGGTAAAGAATCAAAATGATAGTAAACGAATTATAAAAGATGAACGTTCATGAGTACTATACAAGTAAACATACTATATGTGATAAAATTGTTCATCTTTTATAGTTAAATTAATAAATATGTTCTAGGTACTATGATAAAGTTATTTTTTATTATTAAAACCTATCGTCCTGACAACAATTGAGCGCACTTCTCAATTTTGGAGGGCAGGGCTGTGAACAATTAGTAATGTAGCGTAGTGGAATGGATAATTTTCATAGACCATATCTTTTGAACTTAAATTATTAAATAGGAGGCAGTCAGAATGCTAAAAATTAAACCTAAAAACTTCAAATGTTTAGACTGTGGAAGAGAGCAGTATACAAAAGATAAGTGTTATAGTTGTAATGGTAAATCATTTGTGAGTTTAATTAATAAAGAAAACGAATTAAGACATTTACTACACAATACACTTGATGTAATGGATTTTGATCAATTAAAGCATATTGCAAAGTCTTTGAATATTGGTAATGAACTTATTAACTAAGAAAAGGAGGTAATTGTTATAGCTAGATTAAAATTTGAAATGTGGAGATATGAACGTAAACCAAATGAATTTGATGGTTATATGTCAAGATTTACAGATGGCAAAGGTATCTATACAGAATCTTGGTGGAGTAGTCCTCCTGATTGTATAGATCATGTAGGTGCTGAGTATTTGCGACATGGCTACCGTCATCCAAATGTGAAAACAGCTAGGCATGATGAATTTATTAAACGTAGATTCAAAGAGGAAATGGTTAGATTGTGTAAAGGAAATTGATTAAATAATTGGAGGAATCACATTGAATCAAACACAAGTAGATAATATGAAACATGCCTTAAGAAATCAAAATAGATTCTATACTGAATCAAATTGCGTTAACTGGAATGAGTTAGTTGAGAAAGGTTATGCAACTAAGCGTGGAGGATGGGAAGAGGATATGTCTTACTTTATGGTTACAGAAGAAGGTAAAGCAGCATTGAAGGAGGTATAATTATGGCTAATACAAGCAAATGGGGAATCTTCATTGGAGACTCACCAACTAAAGAATATGAGCATGATGAATATGATAAAGCTATAAGAGACTTAAATCGTCTTCATATGGAATTAGGTTTTAAATGTGAATTAAAGAGAATTATTGAATAAGAGTTAAATTAATATAAAATCTATCATTTATTGAGAACAGGAAGGGGTGATTGTTTGAGTGATTTTAAAAGTACAGGATTTAAAGGAGTATATATAATCAGAGGTAAGTATAGAGCCAACATAAAACACAGAGGTAAGAATATCATACTTGGCTACTTTGATGATATTGAAGATGCTAAGGCTGCAAGAAAAGAAGGAGAAATTAAATATAGAGGAAAATATGCATCTGATAATAACATAACAATGTTTGGCGTTAGGTATTCCTATGATGAATCAGTAGAAATGAAAAAATTGTATGATGAAGGCGTAAAGATTTCTGAGATTGCTAAAAAATTCAACACATATGATGGAACTATATATAAAACTTTAAAAAGATACGGACATAAACTAAAAGATAGACCAGATCGACATAGAAAATACATCCTAGAAGAAAATAAATTTAACTGTATTGATTCTCATGAGAAAGCATATTGGCTTGGATTTATTAGTGCAGATGGAAGTGTTTCCAAAAGAAAAGGTTGTAATGGGAGCTTAATTATTACTCTACATAGAAAAGATAGAAGCACATTAGAAAAATTAAGTGATTTCTTTGAAACTAATAAGCCAATTAGGGATCACACAGATAAAAATTATGGTGGAGTATATACGGAATTCTCTACTTTTATGGTTACAAGTGGAATAATTTACAATGATTTAGTTAATTTGGGAGTTGTTGAAAGAAAAACGCTAGTTTTAAAATTCCCTGAAAAACTAGATAGAGAATTCTATAACTCTTATATACTAGGCTATTTTGATGGAGATGGTTCTGTTTATTCCTATAAGACCACTAGTGAAGGTCGTGAATCAATTAAGAATCAGGTATGTATTTTAGGTACGGAATCGTTATTATTATCATTTAGAAATATATTAAACGCAGAGTTAAATCTTCCTATGAATAAGTTAATGCAGAAAAAAGGCGCAAATGTTCGACACATTAAATACGGAGCTAAAAAAGATATTTACAAAATCTACAAATGGTTTTATCAAGATATACCACACGACTTGCCTTTACAGCGTAAGAAAGTAATTTTTGAAGATATATGTAAAGAATTTATAGAGAATAAATAAAATAATAAACGCAGCAGGAGTAGAATTAAATGACAAACTTACAAATTAGTGATAATTACATTAGAAAAGGAACTGTAATGAAAGTGAGGGATGGTGATACATTAGAATGCATGATTTCAAATGGGTATCAAAACTATACATATCAAGCTATTAGATTAAAAGGTATTAACTGCTCAGACAAAACATTAAAACAAGAAGTATCTAAATTAATGGCGCAGAAAGCAAAGGATTATGTGGTTGATAGAGTGTTAAATAAGGATGTATATGTAGAAAGTTATAAATTTGCAGAACGAAGTTTCGATAGATATATGGGAATCATCTATTATCAACAAGGAGATGGCTGGATCAATCTTAATCAAGAATTATTAGATATTGGATTAGCTAAAGTATATTTTAAAGGAGCAAGTAAAGTGGAGTGGGAAGATCAATAATTAGGAGGAGTGTAGATGAGAAAAGATATTGTTGAAGAGGTTGAGGTTACTAAAAAAGAACTAACGGTTAAAGAAAAAATTGTAACGTGTAATAAATGTGGTTGTGAAAATAAAGGGCTTGACCGAGATAGTTTCTATGATAGTCAGTTTCAAAATATTGACTGTAGTTTTGGATATGGAAGTCCGTATGATATGGAAGCTTGGAATTTTGATTTGTGTGAGGAATGCTTAGTTGAATTTATTAAAACTTTCAAACATGTTCCAGATGGTTTTAAATTGGATAGTCACTATATGATTATCAAAGACAGAGAGGAGCATCAAAAAGTTTTTAATGAATGGAAAGCAACTGATAATTGGGAAGAGTTAAGATTTAAAACATATGAAGAACTGTTAGAATTAGCTCCATTGTATGACCATAATGAATACATAAATGAATTAATCAGTAAATATCATGTTGGAAAGCCTTTATTGGAGGAGATAGAATAATGAGTGAATGGAAGCCATTTTTTGAAATAGTAAAGTTAATGAAAGAAGGTGATGTGGCAGAGAATAAATTAAGTAAAAAGTATGGACTGTACAGAAGTTTAGGATACATTTGTGAGTATGATATTGAAAATGATGTGTCTATCAAGCCATTAGTCTTAAACGTAAATGATTTAGATGATCTATACAGAATTCGTCCACGGTATATATCACAAGAAAAAGCATTTAAAGCTTTATCTGAAGGTGGAACAATTAGGGGCTACGATGATGAAGGTGGCTACTATGAATTTAATTATGATGATTCAATTGAATACATATATAATCAATATCCACTGCTAAATATAAGTGATATTGTGAAATTCAAGTGGATAATTGTAGATTAATTTCTACATAAAAGGTGCATTTCAAGGCAAATAAATTTAAAGGAGAATGATATATGGATAAGATTGTAGTTTCGCCATACTTAATGGAAGATGATTTGTATAAGCAAAAAGACTTTCGTGAAAAATTAAATCACTATAATGAGCTACTATACAGTAATAAATTAAGATCATTAGAGTTTTGCTATGGTGATGTTCCAATTAGTATTTCAAGAGTAGGCAATGGAGGATATGCTGATTTCCCAATGTTTTATTCAAGACCAAAGAATAGTTATGGATTGAAGCGATAAGGAGGTGAATTAATGATTGAAATCAATGAAGATGTTAAGCCTTATCATCAATGCTCATTCTGCGATACTGAGACTAAAGCAACACATTCTATAACAATCAAGACATCGCCTAATAGTTCCCATTCAATGAGAATGTGTGGATACCATGTTTGGAAATTTGTAAGTGATGCAGAGCATCAAGCACGTAAATTCTACAAGGAGGTAAATTAATGATTAGAGTTAACAGGAAACGTAGACTTAAACTTTTAGTCGCTGCCGGAATTATTGTATCTGGTTTTGGTGCAGGTACAATCGCATTACATAATAACACTAATACATACACAGTAACTGTAACAGGTAAAGAAGTTAAAAATTCTGAGGATGAAAGTAAATATCTAATTTTCACTGAGGATCAGAATGAAGTACCTAGAGTATTCGAAGACACAGACTCTATTTTAAGATGGAAATTTAATTCATCTGATATGTATGCTCAATTGAAGGAAGGTAAGAAATATAAGATTGATACATATGGGATTAGATTTGCTCCTCTATCAATGTATGAAAATATCTATGATGTAAAGGAGGTGAAATAAGTGGATGAAAAAACTTATATCTACAGTAGATTAAGATACTTAACCGAAGAAGTTGAACATTTAACAGAAGGATTAAACAAGCAACAAGATTCAATAGGTAAGCTAATTGAAATAATTAATCATATGCAGTCACATGAGTATATACATAAGCAAGCTCAAACAGCTAAAACAATTGAGTTAGATGAGAAGTTGGCAATGGTTAGAAATATATTGAAGAATAAATAAGGAGGTGAAATAACAATCGATCAGAGTATTGATATAACTGACATTACTGTGTATAAACAGGGGAAGGATGGGTATTTGAAGGAAATATCAAGCTATGATTTAGGAAAGTTGATTCCTATAGAATGTGAAAGAGAGGAAGATGAATGAGAGACGCAATTGATTTGAGTCCGCCTAAAAAGAGTATGCCGATTACAGATGAAACAGTCAAAAGAGTCTTTGGTGATAATCCTTTTAAGGATGCATATAAGAGGTATTTAAATAAGAAAAGAAATTATAGAATATGACTGTACAAATATTCATTATCGCTGCGTTTATCATTCCTTATATAGTATTGTTGATAAATGTGTGTAGGAAGGAAGAGATTTCTCTTGGATATTTTGTGATTGCTTCTTTAATGGGTTCAATTGGAAGTATAATTTCTTTTCTAGGTTTTTTTGAAAATTAACAATTGAAATAGGAGGTGATAAGTATTGTGGGAGTTTGCTAGAGAGCATCCGTTTATGTTTCTAATACTGTTTTATTTAACAATAATGGGTATATCAAGTGTTGTTAGTTCTATTGCGAAAAATATTCTATTAAAATAAGGAGAGTGAAGATGAATGACACTAAGAGTGAATAATGACAACTCAAATTTTAATGTAGTACCTAACAATGTAATTATCATGTGTGAAGACAAGGAAATGATTACATTGAAGCCAAATGGTGATATTTATGTCAAAGGTAAATTAGTAGAAAATGATATTGAAGTTGTAGATGGAATGCGTGAGCTTTTACGCTGTCATAAAATTAAAAGGAGTGAATAAATAATGGCATATGAATTTAAATTCAAGCCCAAGCAACTAGTAAATGTAGAGGGAAGTCAGAACGTTGGAGAAGTCCGAATGGTCAAGGTTGAGCATTTTTTAGGAAAGAATGATGTAGATGTGATTGAAAATGAGAAGTATTATGTTAAAGTGGGTATGGTATTTGATTGGTATCCAGTGCATAAATTAAAATTAGCCATCGATAACATGGATTATATTGATCCGGCAGCAATGAAAACAATTGATTATTTATGTACAGATGCACATTTAGATAATAAGAATTTTGATGCAATTATAGAATCCGCAGCCAATGAGGATGTTAATTAAGTTAGAAACAATCAAACAAAAAGATAAATTAATAATGGAGATGATATATTGAAAAAGACAATGATTGAATTATTTGCAGGAGTTGGCGGCTTTAGATTAGGATTTGAACGAAATGGATTTGAAACCGTGTGGGCTAACCAATGGGAACCGAGCAAAAAGAAACAAGATGCATATGAATGTTACGTACATAACTTTGGAGAAAAAGAAATACATAGTAATCAAGATATAAATTTAGTAGATGAGAAGACGATTAATAATCATACAGTATTAGTCGGAGGTTTTCCTTGTCAAGATTATTCAGTTGCTCGTACTAATGCAGAAGGAATCAAAGGAAAGAAAGGTGTTCTATTTTGGGATATCATTCGATTATTAGAGGCTAAACGTCCACCATTCCTATTATTAGAAAACGTTGATCGCTTATTAAAATCACCTTCTAAACAAAGAGGTCGAGACTTTTTAGTAATGTGCTCAGAGTTAAATCGATTAGGTTATGGATTGCAATGGAGAGTGCTAAATGCTGCTGATTATGGACTTCCACAGAAAAGACGAAGAATTTTTATTTACGGATTTCATAAATCAACTGGCTACTTTGAACAATTTAGCTCAATAGAAGATAAAATTACTCATAATTTCTTTACCGATGAATTCAATATAGATGGGGCATCTGAAAAACATAACGTAGTAGAATTAGATTTAGGCAATGATGTAGTAGAAGTGTCTGATACATATCAAGCAAACTTACATAATTTTGGATATATGATTAATGGGAAAGTACATAGTGTAGAAATTATTCCTCAAAAAACAGAAGGTGCTACATTAGGAGAAATGTTAGAGTCAAATGTAGATGAAAAGTATTATTTAAATGAGGATGAATTAGAAGCTTGGCAATACTTAAAGGGAGCAAAGTCTATTCCACGTGTGAGTAAAACAGGTCATGAATACGTGTTTACAGAGGGCGCTATCGCTTTTCCTGATTACCTAGATAGACCAGCTAGAACCATGTTAACAAGTGAGGCAAGTAAAAATAGAAGTAGTCATGTTGTGCACGATCCAGAAACAAATCGACTACGTAAAATCACACCTGTTGAAGCCGAACGTATCAATGGATTCCCTGATAATTGGACTCAAGGGTTATCTGATAGAATGAGATATTTCTGCATGGGTAACGCATTAGTAGTTGGATTAATTGAAAAGATGAGTAAAACATTATCCGATATTATTGACAGGGAGGTGTGACATGAAAGATTCTACAAGAGAAGATACATTACATAGCATTGATAAGATTAAGACGTTTACAGATCAACTAGAGGAATTGTGTGAAGTGAGCAGTATGACTCAAGGTGAATATAAGATGTGTGAGAAAGTGTTTAATTCATTGAGGTTATCTACAGATGATGTAGAGGATAATGTTAAATATTCAGGATAGAGGAGCGATGGCTTATTATATGGTTAACAGTAGGTATTGTAATAGCCTATTTGATTATAGGTCTGTACTTTGTTAGAAATACCGGATTCAGTAAAATAACGGTTTTGTTTTTATGGATGTTTTGGTTGCCAGCTTTATTATTCGTCATGTTGATATTGCTTATTGCAAAAATTAAAGGTCAGTCTATCCTATAAATTGTCCATTTTATTGAATTAAAAAATAAATAGATAAATTAATAAATAACTATAGACAAACGAAAACGAGCATGATAATATAAGTACATGAGATACGAGAGGGGCTGATGCGATAGAGTTGAGGCTTTGAAGAAAGGGTAAAGAGTTAAATTAATAAATAAAATTGTAAGATCGTTGGAGCATTAAAACAAAATTTCAGGTGAATGGGGAGCGATAATAATGGGTTTCAACGGATCAAATGCAACAAATAAAAAAGTGACTGAATTACATAATAGTGAAGATGCAGCGAAGAAAGAAAGAGAACGTTTAGCAGGGTTAGCATATGCAGAGATGGGATACATAAGCTTAGGAATTTCAGATGAAGGCTCATACGCAGAAAGTGAAGCGGACAACACGACATATCAATTATTCAAAGGTTTCAACTAAACATAGATAATTAAATTAATAATAAAATAAACTATAAAAACAGACTAAGAGGAGTGCTTATATGACATTAATCACAAAAGACAGAAAATCACATGTTCAAAAATCAGAGTTTGACGAGAATCGTTTTCGTAAATTTATCAACGAGATTGTAACGGACTCTGATCGAGAATATGATAAAAATACAATTGAGAATTTAAAAACGAAATTAATTGAAGAAATCACAACACGACACAAGATTGAAGCTGACAAACTATTTGACTTAATTATTCGTGAGGTAAATGACTTAATCAGTCCTAAAACTCCAGAGTATACTTACTTATCAGCTTCAGCTTTACGAAGAAAATTATACAAAAAAGTATCTAAAGAGCGTGGATTTGATTATAAGAAGGGTTACGGTGACTACTTACCATTTGTCCGAATGATGACAGAAAAAGGGTTGTACTCAGATGACATCCTTAACTCTTACTCAGAAGAAGAAATCGCTGAGGCAGGAAGTTACATTGATAAGGCAAAAGATAAGCTGTTCTCATATGCAGGACTTCATCTTTTAAAAGAAATCCATTTAAAGAAAGATTATGATGGAACACCATTAGAACTAATGCAAGAGCGATTCCTTTCAATTGCTATGTATCTAATGAAAGATGAAGAAAAGTCGCAAAGAATGAGCTTAGTAAAAGAAGCATACTGGGCGCAAAGCAATCATTACATTGGAAATAGCACACCCACAATGATGAACTCTGCAAGTCCAAACGGAACTTTATCATCTTGTCATATCGTAACATTCTCCGATGATTTAGATGGAATTATGAATGGTTTAAGTCAGGTAGCTAAGTTCAGCCAAAATGGTGCTGGATTGGGTGAGAGAGCCGCTTAATAAACGCCCAATTAAAACCCTGTGAACCCAAGCCAAAGGGGTGTACAGTAATTATACTGTGCTAACGAGGAAACCCTAACGTATAGACGAGGGCAATCTCGTGCCAAGCTAAATTGATTAATCGAATTTAAAAGGAGGTGAGTAAATGCAACTGGTATACAAGATAACAAATAAAATTAACAATAAATTCTATATAGGGAGAACTAAGAATTTTAAAGAAAGAAAAAGAAACCATATTAGACTTTTAACTAATAATAAGCATCACTGCATCCATCTTCAAAATGCATGGAATAAGTATGGGGAAGAGAATTTCTTATTTGAACAATTTAAAATTTTTAACACAGGATTAGATCACGATGATTTATATCTAGTTAAAAGCTTAGAGCAACATTTTTTAGATAGCTACATGATAAGCGAACATTTATACAATACATCCAAGAACACGGAGAATTTCTACCTGATTGGTAAAGAGCATCCTAATTTTAAATCCCATCCTAAAGAATGGGTAGGAGAAGAAGGGTACTTGAAACTTCAGCAACATTACCAAAGAGATTTTAGTGGAGAAAACAACTCTTTCTATGGTAAAGCCCATTCGGATGAAACAAAAGAAATATTGAGAGTTAAATGTCCTAATTATGGTGAAAAGAATGGTTTTTATGGTAGAACTCACACTGATGAGTCTAAGAAACTGATGTCTGAAAAGGCTAAACTGAAGACAGGTGATAAAAATTCTTTCTTTGGAAAAACTCACTCAGATGAATCTAGAGATAAAATATCTAGAGGGAATAAAGGAAAGATAAAGGGAATACCTAAAAGTGAGGAACATAGAAGGAAAATGAGTTTAAATAATTCACAGTCTATAGGGATTAGCATTGATGGAGTTAAATATCGAAGTTTCAACGAGGCAGCAAGAATACTTGGAATTGGTAGAAAAGTTGTTTCAAAGAGAGTTCATAGTGATGACCCTATGTATTCAAACTATATAATTATAAAATAAAACAATCAATTTAGAAGGTGTAACGACTATCGAAAGCACGTCTTTGACGGAAGTGAGTAGAGTAGGTTAGAAATTGGCACTAACCGAAGCGCAGGGATAAACAAGAAATTGTTTATATGAAATAGTCTAGTCCTATAGGAAACTTTAGGGTAACTGATTTATGGGGGATTCCTACGAAGTAAAGGCAGTTGGATTCGTGGGTACAAAGGAAGAGCAACAGGAATTACACATCCAGCACGTTTGTTAAGTGTATTAGCTGAATACGTGAATCAATTGGGAGCTAGAAAAGCTGGATTGGCTCTTTACTTACCAGTGTGGCATTTGGACATTTTTGGATTCTTAGATTTAAAATTAAAAACAGGATCGCAAGAAACAAGAGCACATTCAATTAAAACAGCAGTTTGTTTACCAGATGAATTTATGCGTAGATTACGAGATAAGAAAGTGTTCACGATTTTCGATCCGTATGAAGTAAAAAAGAAATTAGGAATCGACTTGAACCGTCTGTACGATAAAAAGAAACTTAAAGATGGAGAAGAGCCAAATGCAGAAGATCACGCATTTACATATTATTATCGAATTGCCGAACAATCTACAGAGATTGAATTGCGACAAACAGTAAATGCTACTGACATTTATAAATCAATTTTTACAGCACGTAAAACAGGTGGAACGCCTTATTTATACTACAGTGATACAGCAGCTAGATATAATCCTAATCCGCATGTTGGAATGCCTTTTGCATCGAACCTATGTTCTGAAATAATCCAGAATATGGAATATGATGAAAAGACTGCTCCAGAGTTAGATGAACAAGGATTTGTTACTATTAAGTGGAAAGGCGAGGGGTTGGTTACTTGTAACCTAAACTCGATGGTATTAAACAACGTGTACACGCAAGATGTAGATGTTCAGCGTGTGGCTGATATTCAAGTACGTATGTTGGATAACGTAATTAGTCACAATAGAACAGTTGTTGCGCAAGCCACTCACACAAATAATCTTTATAGAGCTGTAGGAGCAGGACAGCTAGGGCTTACAACTTTATTAACAGAGAAAGGCATTCGTTGGGAATCAAAAGACGCTGCCGAATATGTAGCTGGAATTGAAGAAGAGATTCATAAAGCAACAATCATCGCATCTCACAAATTAGGTGTTGAAAAAGGAAGTTATCCTTTATTTGAAGGATCTGACTGGCAAACTGGAGATTACTTTGATAAGCGAGGATTCTTCTCTGATGAATGGGTAGAGGTCAGAGAGTTAGCTGGTAAAGCTATGCGTAATGGTTATCTTCAAGCTGTTGCACCTACTTCATCAAACAGTATTGTAACGAACAGTTCTCCTTCACTTGATCCATTGTATGAGGTTGTATATCGTGAAGAAAAATCAGGAATGAATGTAATCATTACTCCACCAAACTACAACAATAAAACTAAATGGTTCTATAAATCAGGATTTGAAATGGATGAAATGTGGGCAATTAATATTATCGCAGCAGCGCAGAAATTTATAGATCAAGGTATCTCGCATAACATGCATGTGTTGAAGTCCATCAAAGGTTCTGAGATGTTACGACTAGATTTAGCAGCATGGCAGAAAGAATTGAAAACAATTTATTATACATACACAGAGGA
>Ga0105251_10000394_pt1 | contig 42750 bp, 40 predicted proteins | sample KBSS64metaG_FD_80424 | JGI IMG/M metagenome (GOLD analysis project Ga0105251, IMG submission 80424) | Switchgrass rhizosphere microbial communities from Kellogg Biological Station, Michigan, USA - KBS S6-4 metaG | ecosystem: Host-associated > Plants > Roots > Rhizosphere > Soil | place...
AGTCAGCAATAACGCGATCGAGGTCTATGTGCATCGGCTTCGAAAAAAGATCGAGCCGAGCGGCGCGAAGATCATTACGGTACGCGGCCTGGGTTACACGCTCGAGAAAGCGGGCGCGGCGACACCTGGCACGAGCGGCACGAGCGGCACAAGCGGTACGAGCGGCACACACGGCGCGAACGGCGCGGGCCCGCAACCGTCGGGCGTCGCCACCGGCCATCACTATAAGTAGCGTGCATGGCGTCGCCCGTTTCCACCGAACCGCCCGAGTCGAAAAGCCAGGCACAGGCGAACGCCGACGATTCCGACGCCCTGCGCGACGCGCGCTACGCCAATCCCTTCGCGCCGCCCGACGAACTCGAGCCCGACAACGAGACGCATCCGCGCTCGCTCTTCGGTGAAATTCTCGACTGGATGCTCGCGCCGCTTCTGCTGCTCTGGCCGATGAGCATCGCGGTGACGTATCTCGTCGCGAAATCGATCGCGAACGGGCCGTTCGACCGCGCGCTCGAAGCCGACGCCTACGTGCTCGCGCGCCAGATTCAGCCGGTCAATGGCGTCGCCGAATTGCGCCTGCCCGATGCGACGCGCGATTTCCTGCGCGCCGATAACGTCGACAGCGTGTTTTTCCAGGTGCTCGGCACGCGCGGCGAGCTGGTCGGCGGCGACCGCGACATGCCCTTGCCGCATGACGACGATCGTCCGCAGCCGGGCATCGTCGAGTTTCGCGACGACGTGCTGCGCGGCAACGACATTCGCGTCGCCTATACGACCGTCTATCTGCCCGGACTCGCGCCCGGACGCGATCCTGACAGCGCGCAGCCGGTGCTCGTGCAGGTGGCCGAAACGCTCGACAAGCGCAGCCAGCTCGCCAACGACATCATCAAGGGCGTGATCCTGCCGCAGTTCGTGATCCTGCCGCTCGCCATCATCCTCGTATGGTTCGGACTGTCGCGCGGGCTCGCGCCGCTGCATGCGTTGCAGTCGAACATCCGCGCACGCCGCCCCGACGATCTCTCGCCGCTTCAGGCGGGCAGTGCGCCGCCGGAGATCGCGCCGCTCGTCGCGTCGTTCAACGATCTGCTCACGCGCCTCGAGCAGAACATGGAGTTCCAGAAGCGCTTCATCGCCGATGCCGCGCACCAGATGAAGACGCCGCTCGCGGGCCTGCGCATGCAGGCGGAACTGGCGATGCGCCAGGACGTGTCGACGGAAGTGCAGCGCTCGCTCGAACAGATTGCCATGAGCTCCGAGCACGCGGCGCGCCTCGTGACGCAACTGCTCGCGCTCGCACGCGCCGAGAATCGCGCGACGGGGCAGATATTCACCCCCGTCGTGCTGACGGACCTCGCGCGGCTCGCCGTGCGCGACTGGGTGCAAGCCGCGCTCGCCAAGCGCATGGACCTCGGTTATGAGGAGCCGCCGTTTCCGGTCGAAGTGGAAGGCAACGTCGTGATGTTGCGGGAGATGCTGTCGAACCTGATCGACAACGCGATCCGCTACACACCGGCGGACGGGCGCATCACCGTGCGCGTGCGGATCGACGACCACGATCTCGATCTCGTTCATCTCGAAGTGGAAGACACGGGCCTCGGCATTCCGGTAGCGGAGCGCGAGCGCGTGGTCGAGCGCTTCTATCGGATACTCGGGCGCGAGGGCGACGGCAGCGGACTCGGCCTTGCGATCGTCAAGGAGATCGCGACGATGCATGGCGGCACGCTCGCCATCGAGGATCACGTCTATCAGGAAAGCCCGAGGCTCGCCGGAACGCTTGTAAGGGTCAGTCTTCCGCGGGTTTTTCCTGCCCGGGACAAACCCTGAGCGCAAGCGTCGCATAGCCGTTCTGCGCACGTTAGAAGAACGAAGTTAGAAGAAATTAAACGACCGTTCGAATAACATGCCCGACAATGGCGTACAGATACTCGTTCAGTCTTTGTGTGGCGCGTCATCCACCGCGTCAGAACGCCGTAAGTTTTCGTTCCAATAATCGTTGCACCGGAGCCGCCTAATCGCGGACCGATGTATTCGAAAATCAAATCAGGAGACGATACATGGCTACGGTTGAGGGGCGCGTGTCACACGCACCGATGACGGCGGAGGAGAAGAAAGTCATCTTCGCCTCATCGCTCGGCACGGTGTTCGAATGGTATGACTTCTATCTGGCGGGCTCGCTCGCCGTCTATATCAGCAAGACTTTCTTCTCTGGCGTCAATCCGACGGCCGGCTTCATCTTTACTTTGCTGGGCTTCGCCGCGGGCTTCGCGGTGCGTCCGTTCGGCGCGATCGTGTTCGGCCGTCTCGGCGACATGGTCGGGCGCAAGTACACGTTCCTCGTGACCATTGTGATCATGGGTCTGTCGACGTTTCTGATCGGCTTCCTGCCGGGATACGCGACGATCGGCATCGCGGCGCCGGTCATCTTCATCGCGATGCGGCTGTTGCAAGGTCTCGCGCTCGGCGGCGAGTACGGCGGCGCGGCGACGTATGTTGCGGAGCACGCGCCATCGAACAAGCGCGGCGCGTGGACGGCGTGGATCCAGACGACGGCTACGCTCGGCCTCTTCATCTCGCTGATCGTGATTCTCGCGGTGCGCACGATCATGGGCGAAGAGCAGTTCGGCGCGTGGGGCTGGCGCATTCCGTTCCTGGTGTCGATCCTGCTGCTCGCCGTGTCCGTGTGGATTCGGATGAAGCTGCACGAGTCGCCTGTGTTCGAGCGCATCAAGGCGGAAGGCAAGACCTCGAAGGCGCCGCTCACGGAAGCGTTCGGCGAGTGGAAAAACCTGAAGATCGTGTTGCTCGCGCTCTTCGGTCTGACGGCGGGCCAGGCGGTCGTGTGGTACACGGGCCAGTTCTATTCGCTCTTCTTCCTTACGCAGACGCTCAAGGTCGATGGCACCAGCGCGAACATCATGGTCGCGATTGCGCTCCTGATCGGCACGCCGTTCTTCGTGTTCTTCGGTTCGCTCTCGGACCGCATCGGGCGCAAGCCGATCATCATGGCCGGCTGTCTGATCGCCGCATTGAGCTTCTTCCCGCTCTTCAAGGCGCTCGCGCACTATACGAACCCGACGCTCGAAGCCGCGACGCAGAAATCGCCGATCGTCGTCATCGCCAATCCGGACGAGTGCTCGTTCCAGTTCAACCCGGTCGGCACGTCGAAGTTCACGACGTCGTGCGACATTGCGAAGAGCGCGCTGTCCAAGGCGGGCTTGAACTATGAGAACGTGGCGGCGCCCGCGGGCACGCTCGCGCAGATCAAGGTCGGCGAGACGGTGGTGAACACGTACGACGGCAAAGCCGCCGACGCCAAGGCGCAAGGCGCGGCCTTCGACAAGACGCTGGCGGGCACGCTGAAGAGCGCGGGCTATCCGGCGAAGGCCGATCCGGCGCTGATCAACTGGCCGATGGCGATCGTGGTTCTGACGATCCTCGTGATCTTCGTGACGATGGTGTATGGACCGATCGCGGCGATGCTGGTCGAGATGTTCCCGGCGCGGATCCGCTATACGTCGATGTCGCTGCCGTATCACATCGGCAATGGCTGGTTCGGCGGCTTCCTGCCGGCGACGGCCTTCGCGATCGTCGCGGCCCGTGGCGACATCTACTCGGGCCTGTGGTATCCGATCGTGATCGCGCTTGCGACCTTCGTGATCGGCATGCTGTTCGTGAAGGACACGCGCAAGTCGAATGTCTATCACGAGGATTGATTGTGGCTTCACCTGCCCTTCCATACGGTTCTTAAGAATTTGCGTGGAAGGGCTTGACAGTCTGTACGACGCTCGCCATAATCTCGTCTTCTTTCGGCGAATTAGCTCAGTCGGTTAGAGCGACGGAATCATAATCCGCAGGTCCGGGGTTCGAGTCCCTGATTCGCCACCAGCTTCAAGAAAAAGCCGCTGTCTCAAAAGGACAGCGGCTTTTTGCTTTTCTCCTCACGCGCCCGTTCCGCAACGCGCTCATGCTTAAATAGCGCATCCGCTTCCTCAAGCATTCAGAACGTGCCCACCTTCGACCAACTCGCCGCGACCATCCGCGACCGTTTCCCCGATCTGAGCCCGCAATTCCAGGCCGGCGCCGCATTCCTTCTCGACTATCCCGATGAGGTCGCCGTCCTCTCGATGCGCAAGGTCGCCGAACGCGCGAAGGTGCAGCCCGCCGCGATGGTCCGTCTTTCGCAACAACTCGGCTTTCCCGGCTGGAACGAGCTGCGCGAAATCTTCGTGAGCCGCGTACGTACGCGTCCCGAACCGCTGACGACGCGCGCCCGCTCGCTGGTCAAAAGCGGCGCCGACAATCACCTGAGCCGCGATCTCGCAGAAGCGCAATCGCACAACCTCGATCTCACGCTCGCGCAAAACGCCGAGCGCGTCGTCGATGCAGCGAAGACTTTGAAGAAAGCGCCGCATGTCCACGTCGCGGGCTTTCGGTCGTGCTATCCCGTCGCGTTCAGCCTGCTCTATGGATATCGCCTGTTCCGCCCGTCCGTGAGCCTCGTCAGCGGCGAAGCCGGCACGCTCGAAATGCAGTTGCGCGGCATCGAGAAACGGCATGCGGTGGTCGTCGTCAGCTTCGCGCCGTATTCCGTCGAAGCGGTGCGCGTCGCGCAAGCGGCAATCGAGCGCGGCGCGAAACTCATTGCGCTCACGGACAGTGCCGTATCGCCCATCGCGTTGAATGCGGATCACACGCTGATCTTCTCGCACGAATCGCCATCATTTTTTCCGTCGCTCGTCGCGGCATCGGCGCTGGCGGAAATGCTCGTCGCGCAACTGCTCGCCCTCGAAGGCAAGGACGCCGTCGCGAATCTGGAGCAGGCCGAAGCCGCGCTGCACTCGCAAGGCGCCTACGCGGCGAGCTAGCCGAACGACGGCATCATCGTGGGCTGAGTGCGTCATTGACAACATATGTTGTTATTTGGTTAGAATGACACATCGCGTGTTGTGAACGCACTCAACAGGCAGAAACCATGACCACGGTATTTCATCGCGCGCCGCGCGCCAAACTTCCCGTCGCCGTGCGCGGCGACGGCATCGAGATCGTCGATTCGACCGGCAAGCGCTATATCGACGCATGCGGCGGCGCGGCCGTCTCGTGTCTCGGTCACAGCCATCCGCGCGTGATCGACGCCATCCAGCGCCAGGTGCAGCAATTGCCCTACGCGCACACGTCGTTCTTCACGACGGAGCCGGCCGAAGCGCTCGCGCACCGGCTCGTCGAAGCCGCGCCAAAGCATCTCGGTCACGTCTATTTCGTCTCCGGCGGTTCGGAAGCGATGGAAGCCGCGCTCAAACTCGCGCGCCAGTATTTCGTCGAGAAACGGCAGCCGCAACGGCGGCATTTCATCGCGCGCCGGCAGAGCTATCACGGCAACACGCTCGGCGCGCTGGCCATCGGCGGCAACGCGTGGCGGCGCGAGCCGTTCCTGCCGATCCTGATCGAGGCGCATCACGTCACACCCTGCTTCGCGTATCGCGAGCAGCAGGCGGGCGAAAGCGATGAAGCCTTTGCGCAACGCCTGGCCGACGAGCTCGAAGCGAAGATCCTCGAACTCGGCGCGGAATCGGTGGCGGCGTTCGTCGCGGAAACGGTCGTCGGTGCGACGGCGGGCGCGGTGCCGCCGGTGCGTGAGTACTTCCGCAAGATCCGCGCGGTCTGTGACAAATACGGTGTGCTGCTGATCCTGGACGAAGTGATGTCCGGCATGGGCCGCACCGGCTATCTGTTCGCGTGCGAGGAAGACGGCGTGTCGCCCGATATTCTCGCGATCGCGAAGGGTCTCGGCGCGGGTTATCAGCCGATCGGCGCGACACTCGTCAGCAACGAGATCTTTGACACGATCGTCGGCGGCTCGGGCTTCTTCCAGCACGGGCATACGTATATCGGTCACGCGACGGCGTGCGCGGCGGCGCTCGAGGTGCAGAAGGTCATCGCCGAAGACAAGCTGCTCGACAACGTGATGGCGCGCGGCGAACAACTGCGCGCACTGCTGCGCGAACGGCAGGCGAATCACCCGTTCATCGGCGATGTGCGCGGGCGCGGTCTCTTTACCGGCGTGGAACTGGTGCAGGATCGCGCAAGCAAGACGCCGTTCGACCCGAAACACAAACTGCACGCCGTCATCAAGAGCGAGGCGATGAAGCGCGGCCTCATGGTCTATCCGATGGGCGGTACCGTCGATGGCCGGATCGGCGATCACGTGCTTATCGCGCCGCCGTTCATCACGACGAGCGAACAGATCGAGACGATTGTCGAGCGTCTTTCCGACGCCATCGACGGTGCGCTTTGCGCTATCGCATGAGAACAAACATGAGCAAACGACTTCCCGACTTCCAGCCCGCGACCGCATCCGACGAGCAGAAAGCCGTCTTGCACGACATCCTGAGCGGCCCGCGCGGCAATCTCAACGGCCCGTTTCTCGGCTGGATCTTCAGTCCGGAACTCGCGCAGAACGCGCAGAAACTCGGCGCGTTCTGCCGCTACAAGACGGGCCTGCCGCTGCGTCTTTCGGAACTCGCGATTCTGGTGACCGCGGCGCGCTGGCGCTCGCAGGCGGAATGGCACATTCATCATCCAATCGCGCTCGATGCCGGCCTGCCCGCCGATATCGCCGAAGCCCTGCGCACCGGTGAGACACCAACTTTCGCCGATGCCGACGACGAACTCATCTTCGATTTCGCCACTGAACTTTACGAAACGAAGCGCGTGAGCGATGCGACGTACGAGGCCGCCGTCGCGCGCTTCGGTCATACGGTCGTGGTGAATCTCGTCGGCTTGCTGGGCTATTACGCGCTCGTCGCAATGACGCTCAACACCTTCGGCATGCGCGCCGAAGGGCAGACCGACCTGCCCTTCGCCGAGTAAGCCGCGCCGGTCACATCGTCATTCGAACGCCTTGTCGTTCGGCTCGGCGTAGAGCTTCTGCATCGTCTCGCTCATCGGAAAATCGAAGTTGATGTTCTTCGGCGGGACGGGCTTCATGAACCACTTGTCGTACATCGTCCTGATCTCGGGGCCCTTCATCACCTGGCTCATTGCGTCATCGACGAGCTTTTTGAATTCGGGATCGTCCTTGCGCATCATGAAGCCGTACGCCTCCGACGACTGCGGCGTGCCGACGAGCACCCAGTCCGAAGGCTTCGAGGTCAGCGAGCGCGTGCCCGCGAGCAGCACGTCGTCCATCATGTAGGCGACCGCGCGGCCCGTTTCGAGCGTCGCGCGCCCTTCGCCGTAATCCTTCGCGCTGATGATGCTCATGTTCATCTTCTTCTCTTCGTTCATCTTGCGAAGAATGCGCTCGGACGTCGTGCCCTGATTCGTCACGACGGTCTTGCCCGCGAGATCGGGAAAATCCTTGATGCCCGAATCCTTCTTCGTGAGCAGGCGCGTCGTCGCGACGAAGAAGGTGTCGGAAAACGCGACCTGATTCTGCCGCGACGTGAGATTGGTCGTCACGCCGCATTCGAGATCGACCGTGCCGTTCTGCACGAGCGAGATACGGTTCTGCGACGTCACCGGAATGAAGCGCACGCGCAAATCCGGATGCTTCGTCTTCGCCTTCACCGCGTCGATCACCTTGTTGCACAAGTCCTGCGAAAACCCGACGACATCGTTGTTCGCATCGACATACGAGAACGGCACCGACGTTTCACGATGGCCGATCGCGATCAGGTTGACGCTCTGGATCTTGGCGAGCGTCGGCTGTCCGTTCTGGCCGTAGCTCGGCCCTGTAAAGAGCGATAGCGCGGAGAGCACGACAGACGATGCAAGCAGCGACGTGGATTTCATGACGACCTCGTTTTCTGGTGTGGAATGATACATATGTTGCCATTAACAATATTTATGCAACATATGTATTCGCCCTAGGCCGACGTAAAACCGTCCGCGATGCGACGTTTGCTTACAAATGTCACAGCAATCGCGTGCACCGTCTGCGTCGCACGGCGTTATAGCTGGCAGGCATCTACAGGAGTCGCTGCCATGAACGCCGTTCCCGAGATTCAAACGAAGCCGTCCCGCATTCATCCGCTCGTCGCGGCAGCCGCCGTGTCGATCATCCTCGCGTGCGGCACCGGCGTCGCCGCGATGACGGGCCTTCTGCCGTCGTCCAAAGCGACTGCCACGACGGTCACGGCTTCGCCGCTCGTCGATGCCCAGACCGCCCGGCCCGCAGCCGCCGAGCAGGCGTCGCCGGCGGCGACTCGGCAACCCGCATCGCTGCCGCGCGCGGTGCGCGGACATCATCCGACGCCCGTGCGCAAGCCCGCGCCGGCTCAGGAAAGCGCGGCTTACGCGCCGAACCCCGCGCCCGCCTACGATCCCTACGCCGGCGAAGTGACCGCCGTCAGCGCCGTCCAGACCGCGCAGCCGACGACCGGCATCGGCGCGATTGGCGGCGCGGTGGTCGGCGGGCTCGCGGGCACGCAGATCGGCAACGGCCGGGGACGCACGGCGGCGACGATCATCGGCGCGATCGGCGGCGGGCTCGCGGGCAACCAGATCGAACACGTGGTTCACAAGGCGACGACTTATCAGGTGCAGGTCCGCATGAACGACGGCAGCGTGCGCAGCTTCACCTACGAAGCGGCGCCGGGCGTGGCGGTCGGCCAGAAAGTGCACGTGTCCGGCGAAACGCTGACGCCCGCCTGAGCAAGCGGCCGCGCGCCTTAAGAAACAGCTAATTTTCCGGTGCGATGATGCTTCCCACGTCCAGCGCATCCAGCGATACAGCGTCCCGGCGCGACAGACCGCCCCGGCCCGCGAACACCTCTTTCGGGAGTACTGCCGTGAAGAAGAAATCGACGAACATGAAATCCGCCCGTCCCGCGATGTCGCCGCTGCTGCGCGCGTTGACATACAGCCGCGCGGCGCGCGAACCGATGATCGACGCGATGCTGCTGCATTGCTATGCGGCGCTCGACGCGTTTCATCGGGGGCACGGCTCGCAGCCGCTTTTCATGACGCTGTGCCGTCACATGCTGGTTGCCGAGGAGTTGTGTCAGCTCGGCCACGCGCCGGAATTCGAAGACGACATCACGCTCGCGCACGAGGCGCTGGTCGAACTGGATGCGCGTCATTCGGCCAACGCCGTCTGGACGCTCGACGCCGGCGAACACGCGCGTCTGTGCACGGCGCTCGCCGTGTTCTCGGCGCAACTGGAGGACGCGACGCTCGAGCACATTGCGCAAGCCGAAGCGCGCATGGTCACGCAATCGCTCGTCGCGGCGAACATGCGCTCGGACATCGGGCGCGCACACGCGGTCTCGTCAGCAGGCTGAACATCGAGCCGGGCTCAGGGCTTTCCCTCAATGGGCTTATCAATTGCGGATGTGTTTGCGAGCGTACATTCTTAGGAATGGCCTTTCGCAATACTTATTCCAGCGCACGGGGGGAAGTAGTAAAACGCGCCGAGAGACCGACGAACAGGATGGGCGGCACTCAACCGGGTGGCGGGTGAAAGCAAAGCGCGACAAAAAAAACCAAAGCGCGAGTTTTTGCCAACGACGCGGCGAGTCGCAGGCGAAAAAGGCCAGCGCTCCGACAAAGAAGCTCAAAAGCCGGCAGCCGCCGGCTTTTCTTTTGCTGTGGCCGGGGCGTCGCACGATTTCGGATGCCTGCCACGACCCGCGCGTAACATGAGACGGCGCGCGTTCACGCGCTTTTCATTGTTGCGAGCGGAGACAGACGATGAGCGCCTATCCGAAGGACCGCACGGCTCTGCTGTTCGTGGACCCCTACAACGACTTTCTCGCCGAAGGTGGCAAGCTCTGGCCGCGCGTCGCGCAGACGCGCAATGCGGCGCATCTGCATGAAAACCTGAAGCGCATGACCTCGGCCGTGCGCGCGCTCGGGCTACCGGTGTTCATCGTGCCGCATCGCCGCTTCGAGCCGGGCGACGTCGATAGGTGGGCGCATCCGTCGCCGTATCTGCAGACGGCGGCGAAATCGCTCGTGTTCGGCAAAGGGACGTGGGGTGGCGAGTGGTTTCCCGACTTCGCGCCGCATCCCGGCGACACGATCGTCAAGGAGCACTGGATGAGCAGCGGCTTCGCCAACACCGACCTCGATTTCCTGCTGAAACAGCGCGGCGTATCGCACGTAATTCTGATCGGGCTCGTCGCGAACACATGCATCGAGGCGACGGGACGCTTCGCCGCCGAACTCGGCTATCACGTAACGCTCGTGCGCGACGCGACCGCCGCTTTCTCCGATGAAGCGCTGCACGCCGCGCATGAAATCAACGCGCGCACTTACGCGCACGCACTGCTGACGACGGACGAACTGGTGACGGCTCTGAACGGCGCTTGACGAAGGATCAGGGAAAGGCGGTCAGCAAGGTCCGCGCGCAATCGACACACCAGTGGCGCGACACCTTCTCAGGAAGCGCGTCCCACACGTGGCCATGGGCGCATTGCCAGCGCAGCGGCGTCGCGGCATCCACATAGCGGCGCGAGAGCAACGCGCCGCCGCGCACCTGCGCCACGTCGCGCAGGCGCTTCGTTTCCAGTTCGAGCCGTTCGGCCGCGCATTTCATGCAGCGCACGTTCTGCGCGACGCCCAGCGCCTTGTCCCAACGATGGCCGCGGTCGCACTCCCAGCGAGCGATCGCCTGCTCGTCGGCGTCGTGCCGCATCTGATCGCGATAACGCGACGCCTCCTCCAGCAGGCGAAGGCGCGTCTCGCAGATAGCGGAATCGCTTATCGATCTCATGCTCGGGCGTCAGCGCTGACCACCGCGAATCGCTTCGGAGCGCGAGGTCGTCACGACGATGCCGTCAGGCCCGAAATGCGCGTTGAACATCGCGTCCTGATTCACGCCGTCTTCCAGCCAGTGCCAGCTCCAGACGCGCTCCTTCTTCAGGCGGTACTCGGCGATCTCGGTCGGCTTGCCGAGCAATCTGCGCACTTCATCCATCGTCATGCCGGGCCGCACCTTCGCGAAATTTTCCGCAGTCAGCACTTGCGTCACGGAGACGAAGAGGCCGTTCGCATCGAGATCGACCATGTACGTATTGGTTCCCGCCGGACCGCGCGGATACTCGAGACGCTTGCTTCCGTCGGTAAAGGTGCGCTCGGTCTCCGGCTCGCCCATTTGTTCGCGGATCTGCGCCTCGGTCGTAACGCCGGGCTGCAGGTTCTTGAGCAGCAGGTTATCCGGCTTCACTGCATTGAAGAACGCCTTGAGCTTGTTCAACCCTTCCTCGCTCTGCTGTTGATCGCATCCGGTAAGCAGCGATGTCAACGAAGCCGCGGCCAGCGCGGCGATCACGATCTTTTTCACCTTCCTTCCCCTTCCTGCACGCACCGCATCAGCCGCCCGCCGCGCCGAGCAGCGGCACCGGGTCGACTGCGGCACCCGACTTTCTCACTTCGAAATGCAAGGTCGGCGCGCCGCCCGGCTCGGTGCCCATGTCCGCGATGGTGGCGCCCTGCTTGACGGTGTCGCCTTCCTTCACGAGCAGCTTTTCGTTGTATGCGTAGGCGGTCAGATAGTCGTTGCCATGCCTGACGATGATCATGCGCCCGTAGGAACGCAAGCCGCTGCCCGCGTACACCACCTTGCCCGACGCCGCCGCCTTCACGGGCTGTCCGACCTTGCCCTCGATATCGATACCCTTGTTGCCGCTCACGCCGAACTTGCGCACGACTTCGCCGTGGGCCGGCCAGACGAACGTGCCCTTGGGCGCGGTCGCGGTGACTGCCGATGGACGCTCCTCGTTCGCTGCGACGGGCTTGTCGGCCGAGGGCTTCTGCGCCGCCGATTTCTCGGGCGTCGGCAAAAGCGGAGGCTGCGCCGTCTTCGATGTAGCCGCCGATGTGCTCGCCGTCGTCGAAGCCGGCACCGATGCGCCAGGCGGCGCGACACGCAGCACCTGCCCGACGTTCACCTGCTTGCTTTCCGGCAGCGCGTTCCACCTGGCCAGATCGGCGGGCTTCTGCTTGAAGGTGCGCGAAATGGCATAGAGCGTGTCGCCCGGCTTCACGCGATAAAAGCCCGGCTCGACCGGCGCGGCAATGGCCGGCCCGAGCGGCACGACCGGTGCGGGCGTCACGCCCGGAGACGTGCCTTGCACGACCGGCGGCGCGCTCAACGCCGAATTTTCGATGATCGGCGCGGGCGTGCGCGGCGTCGACGTGCAGCCCGCCAGTCCTGCCGCCATCGCCGCCACGAGCGCCATGCCCGCGATCGCCCCGCGCGAGTCGGATCTGAAATCTTCCTTGTGCCCCACCAGCTTTCCCATGCTTGTCGTCTTGAACTTTTTCAACTCGCCGGCCGCGTTCGTCCGCGGCGTTTTGATTACGCGCAGACGCTTATCGCTACGCCGTACACCGCCGTTCCACCGCATCGGAGAATGCCACAGCCGGACGCCAACGCGATGAATGCCAGCGCGATCAATACTCCGGACACCGCGCGCACCCGCTCGCCCCACACAAATCTCAAATTCTGAAAAAACACGATTCCGCCAGCATAAAACATTACAGAAACAAATTCGCCTCAGTGACCTAAACGACACACCTCGTTAAACAGTCGACAAATCCTTTGGCATTCTAAATTTTTGACGTAAACCGCCGCACCCACGCGTCGTCTGCCGTACGGCACATCGCGGGCTGGCCGCCTTGACAATCTTTGACGGTTGACGGACCCCCGCCACGGTCATTTCCGATACATTGCCCGCGCCCGGATGCAGGTTTTGCCTGCGTCCCGCAACTCTCAATTCGACAGGAGCCTCACCCCATGCAAATCATGCAACACGGCATCATCCTCAGTCTGATCATCGGCGGCGTGGCCGGCTGGCTCGCCGGTCTCATCATGAACGGCAGCGGCTTCGGCGTGATCGTGGACATCCTCGTCGGTATCGTCGGCGGCGTGATCGGCGGATGGATCTTCGGCACGCTCGGCCTCTCGTTCGGCGGCGGCATCCTCGGCACACTGCTTACGGCCGTGATCGGCGCGGTGGTGCTGCTTTTCATCATCCGCCTGTTCCGCCGCGCCTGACGCGGCTGCGCAGCGCCCGCGAGGCCGGCGTTCGGCGGCCTCGTGGGCCGCCCCTATCTCAAGCCTTCGAATTGCGGCGGCTCATCTTCCAGAGCGCGCCGATCGCGATCGGCACGATCGCGGCACCGATTCCCACCAGCACGATCACGTTCAGATACTGCTTGATGAACGGAATGTTGCCGAAGAAAAAACCGAGCAGCACCAGCAACAGCACCCAGACGAGCGCGCCCAGAATATTGAACAACTGAAAGCGCGCGTGACTCATCGACGATACCCCCGCGACGAACGGCGCGAAGGTCCGTACCACCGGCACGAAACGCGCGATCACGATCGTCTTGCCGCCGTGCCTCTCATAGAAGTTATGCGTCTTCTGCAACGCGGCCCGGTCGAGAAAGCGCTCCAGCACGGGAATGTTCGTGTCGAAGACTTTCGGTCCGATGGCGCGGCCGATCCAGTAATTCACCGTGTTGCCGGTCACCGCCGCGATGAGCAGCAACACGATCAGCGCGAAGAGATCCATCTCGTGCGACGCGGCGAACGCTCCGCCGATGAACAGCAGCGAATCGCCCGGCAAGAACGGGAACACGACGAGTCCGGTTTCGCAGAACACGATCAGGAACAGCACCGCGTAGACCCAGGCGCCGTAATTCTGGATGAAGACACCGAGCGACTTGTCGATGTGAAGAATGAGTCCCAGGAATTGCAGCAACGTGTCCAAAAATCTTTCCTCGAAAAGTTGCGCCGGCGCCGGAAAAGCGGCGCATCGGCATCGAAAGCGGGAGTCGCGCCATGATACCGAAGTGGTACATCGAGCCGGTTAAAAAAACCGTATCCAGGCGTCATTGTGCGGCGCGTTGGCGGGCATGGACGGATGCGCCCGGTCGAGCCAGAGGCGAAACGGGCGAAACGTTGCGAATCGTTATAATTTCGGCATGTCCGACCTCAACGAACCCTCCGCTGGCGATTTGACCGCCGACAGCGTGCGCCGTTCGCGCGCGATCGCCCCGCTGCCCGACCAGCTCATCAGCCAGATCGCCGCGGGCGAGGTGGTGGAACGGCCGGCGTCGGTCGTCAAGGAACTGCTGGAAAACGCGCTCGACGCGGGCGCGACGACCTTGCGCATCACGCTCGACGAAGGCGGCGTGAAACGCATCGTGGTCGCCGACGACGGCTGCGGCATTCCGCCGAACGAACTTCCCCTCGCGCTGATGCGCCACGCCACGAGCAAGATCCGCTCGCTCGCCGAGCTCGAAGCCGTCGCAACACTGGGGTTCCGCGGAGAGGCGATCGCGTCGATCGCATCAGTGGCCGAGCTGTTCATCACGAGCCGCACGGAAAGCTGCCCGCACGCCACGCGCATCGACGCGCAGACCGGCGCGATCTCGCCGGCGGCCGGCACCGTCGGCACGACGATGGAAGTGCGCGAGCTGTACTTCAACACGCCCGCGCGCCGCAAGTTCCTGAAGAGCGAGCAGACCGAGCTCGGACATTGCCTCGACGTGATCCGCCGCACCGCGCTCGCGCGGCCCGACGTCGCGATTTCGGTGATGCATAACGGCAAGGCCGTGGAGCACTGGAACGCGAGCGATCCGCAAACGCGCGTCGCGAAGATTCTCGGCGAGGTGTTCGAAACCGCGCATCTGCCGCTCGACGAACGCGCCGGGCCGCTCGCCGTCTACGGCTGCGCGGGCCTGCCCACCGCGAGCCGCGGCCGCGCCGACCAGCAGTATTTCTTCGTGAACGGCCGCTTCGTGCGCGACAAGCTGCTCACGCACGCGGTGCGCGCCGCGTATGAAGACGTGTTGCACGGCAATCGCTATCCGGCGTACGTGCTGTTTCTCGATCTGCCGCCCGAATCCGTCGATGTGAACGTGCATCCGTCGAAGATCGAGGTGCGCTTTCGCGATTCGCGCTCGATCCACCAATATGTCTTCCATGCCGTGCAGCGCGCGCTCGCCCGGCACGCGGGCGCTTCGCCGGAGACGACATCGGGCGGCCACGCGGCGCAGTTGCAGCCGACCGGCCCGGCGTCGTTCAGTGCGAAGCCATTTGCCGGTGCGCCCGACACACTGCATCTCAAAAGCGAGAACGGCACGAACTGGATGCGCCAGTCGCGCATGACGCAGGGCACGCTGCCGGTCGCGCAGCCGCTCGCGCTGTATGACGCGCTGTTCGGGCGCAAGGACACCGGCGCGGGCACGCCGAACGCGACGACTTCCATCGACACGCCTTACCCGAGCGCGGACGAGCGGCCCTCGGCGCCGGTCATGGCAAACGACAGCGCACTCGATCACGCCGGCGAACAGCCGCTCGGATTCGCCGTCGGCCAGATTCACGGCATCTACGTGCTGGCGCAAAACGCGCGCGGCCTCGTGATCGTCGACATGCACGCCGCGCACGAGCGCATTCTCTATGAGCAGTTCAAGCACGCGCTCGCCGACCGGGCGATCGCGGTGCAGCCGCTTTTGATTCCCGTGTCGATGACGGCCGAGCCGGTCGAGATCGGCACCGTCGAGGAAGAGCGCGACACGCTCGATGCGCTCGGTTTCGATCTCGCGGTGCTGTCGCCGACATCGATCGCGATCCGCGCCGTGCCCGCGCTGCTGAAGGACGCCGATCTGCAATCGCTCGCACGCGCCGTCCTTGCCGACCTGCACGCCTACGGCGGATCGCGCGTGCTCACCGAGCGTCAACACGAATTGCTGGGCACGCTCGCGTGTCACAACGCGGTGCGCGCGAATCGCCGGCTCACGCTCGACGAGATGAACGCGCTCCTGCGCCAGATGGAAGCGACCGAGCGCGCCGATCAATGCAATCACGGCCGGCCGACGTGGTATCAGCTCACGCTCGCCGATCTCGACCGCCTTTTCATGCGCGGACAATGAGCGATACCGCTTTGCGTGTGGCGTGTCTGCTCGGGCCGACGGCCTCGGGGAAAACGGCGGCGGCGCTCGCGTTCGCGGCGCGGCATCCGGTCGAGATCGTCAGTGTGGATTCGGCGCTCGTCTATCGCGAGATGGACATCGGCACGGCCAAGCCGAGCGCTGAGGAGCGCGCGGCGGCGCCGCATCATCTGATCGACATCATCGATCCTGCCGAGAGCTATTCCGCTGCGCAGTTTCGCGCGGATGCGCTGCGGCTGGTCGGCGAGATCATCGCGCGGGGCAATGTGCCGTTGCTGGTCGGCGGCACGATGCTGTACTACAAGGCGCTGACGCAAGGCCTGAACGATCTCCCCACCGCCGACGCCGACGTGCGCGCGACGCTCGACGCCGACGCCGCACGCGACGGCTGGCCCGCACTGCACGCGCGGCTCGCGGCGGTCGATCCGAAAACGGCCGCGCGGCTCGCACCGAACGACTCGCAGCGTATCCAGCGCGCGCTCGAAATCTTCATGCTGACGGGACAACCGATGTCCACGCTCCTCGCCGCACCGCGTACCCAGCACGTGGATGCGCCGTATCGCTTCGTGCCGGTCGCGCTGGAGCCGTCGGATCGCGCGGTGCTGCATGCACGCATCGCCGCGCGCTTCGATGCGATGCTCGCGCACGGTTTCATCGACGAAGTGAAGCGGCTGCGCGAGCGCGGCGATCTCGATCTGTCGATGCCGTCGATGCGCTGCGTCGGTTATCGGCAAGCGTGGGAATACCTCGACGGCGCAACGCGCTACGACGAGATGCGCGACAAGGGCATCTTTGCGACGCGGCAGTTATGCAAGCGGCAGTTGACGTGGTTGAGAGCGATGCCGGAGCGCGTCGTGGTGGATTGCTGCGCGGGGGATGCGACCGAGCGGGCAATGGAAGCACTCGTTCGCGTTCCGAAAGTCTGAAAAAGCAGACTGAAATATTGCGTGTAATCGTTTCAAAAGGCTAGCATTTTCCAATCCGCCTGATAGTGCAAAAAATGCACTATCAGGCGGAAACGCTACACGGCTCAAACCGAAGTCCTTCGCGTCGATCTTTCGAAAGTTCTATTCGACGGAACCATGCAAGACTTAAGAAAAAAGAGCGCCGGCCGTCCCATATATGACGTCAAAACGCTCGGCGGGTACCAAATCTCGAGACCAGCAGGCGGGGGCGCTGACAGCGGCCGATTCCTGACTGCCGATGACATGTATGTCGAGTATCAAGGTAAAGTTTATCCAGGCGACCTGATCTCTTCCGGAACGCGTTTGACCGCACCCGTTTCCGAATCCTCGACAACATTCCACTATCATCTGACGGCTCCGCGCCCGGCCTTCAACAAAATCGCCGCCGCGTTCCTCACAAGACAACTTGGATCTACTCCCGAGCAGACCCATGAGGTTATGTACATTCCTGGTAGTTGTTGTCAGATGATGTATTTAGATGGGATTCGGCATACCAAAGTCGCTGCGGCTATTGAACCAATTGATAGGCCAAGGCAACCGTAACCGCCCCACCCAAAAAACAAAAACCCTCGCGCAAAGCGAGGGTTTTTGCCTTCAAATCAGCCTAATCGCGCGGCGCTCATACCACCACCGTCTGCGCCTCCCCTTCCTTGCTCTCGCGCACGACGCCGATCTTCCACACCTGCTCGCCCGCAGCCGACAGCAAACCGGTAGCCGCATCGGCATCTTCCGCCGCGACGATCACCGCCATCCCGATGCCGCAATTGAACACGCGATGCATCTCCGCATCCGCGACGCCGCCGTGCTTCCGCAGCCAAGCGAAGAGCGGCGGCAGCGGCCACGCGCGATGATCCAGCTCGGCCGTGAGCCCTTCGCGCAGCACGCGCGGAATGTTTTCGACGAGACCGCCGCCCGTGATATGCGCCATGCCCTTCACGGTCACGCTTTGCATCGTCGAAAGCAGCGGCTTCACGTAGATGCGCGTCGGCGCCATCAGCGCGTCGGCAAGCGAGCGGCCGTCGAAGTCGGCGTTCAGATCGGGATTCGCGCGCTCGATGATCTTGCGCACCAGCGAATAACCGTTCGAATGAATCCCGCTCGAAGCCAGCCCGAGCACCACGTCGCCCGGCTTGATCGTGCTGCCGTCGATGATCTTGCTCTTTTCCACCGCGCCGACCGCGAAGCCCGCGAGGTCGTATTCGCCATCGGGATACATGCCCGGCATTTCCGCCGTCTCGCCGCCGATCAGCGCGCAGCCCGCCAGTTCGCAACCCGTCGCGATGCCCTTCACGACGTCGGCGGCGGTGTCCACGTCGAGCTTGCCGCACGCGAAGTAATCGAGGAAGAAGAGCGGCTCGGCGCCCTGCACGAGGATGTCGTTCACGCTCATCGCGACGAGATCCTGGCCGACGGTGTCATGACGGTTCAGCGTGAACGCGAGGCGCAGCTTCGTGCCTACGCCGTCCGTGCCCGACACGAGCACCGGCTCCTTGTACTTCTTCGGCACTTCGAAGAGCGCGCCGAATCCGCCGATGCCGCCCAGCACGCCGTCGCGCAAGGTTTTCTTGGCAAACGGCTTGATCCGGTCGACGAGCGCGTCGCCCGCGTCGATGTCCACGCCCGCGTCGCGATACGACAAACCTTGGGCGTCTGGAGCGGATTTCGGTTGATTCATGGGGAGGGAAGCAAGAAGGTCGGTAAAATGCGATTTTACCCGATGATGACCCGACGACGGTCGGCAGGCCGGATTTTCCCGCGTTCGCCAGAAATCGCGAAGGCGCTCTTTTCGAGATCGAAGCCGGTCTGAAAAGCGCCCGAGCCACGGCCGCACAGGGCGCTCCGCTGCGGCTTTGCGCGTATACCCGTGGCTCATCCGGCAGTTTTCAAGATATGCCCGACTCAAGGCCCGACGACACCGATCTCCCGTGCAACGCCAACTGACGCTCGATCTGGGCACGCCGCCGCCCGCCACCTTCGACAATTTTTTCGCCGCCGGCAATCACGAACTGATCGCGCGGTTGCGCGAGCTCGAAGGCGCACTCGCGGCCGGGCCGGTCGCCGACCGCACGTTCTACGTGTGGGGCGAGCCGGGCAGCGGCCGCAGCCATCTGCTGCAGGCGCTCACGCACGAGGCGAACGGCCATGCGCGGTACCTGAGCCCGCAAAGCGCGCTCAACGCGTTCGGCTTCGATCCGCGCGTGACGCTTTACGCCGTCGACGATTGCGACCGCCTGTCCGCCGCGCAGCAGATCGCCCTCTTCAATCTCTTCAACGAAGTGCGCGCGTATCCGTCGAGCGCGCTCGTCGCCACCGGCAACGACGCGCCGCTCGCGCTCACCGTGCGCGAAGATCTGCGCACACGGCTCGGCTGGGGCCTCGTGTTCCATCTGCAGCCGCTTTCCGACGAAGCGAAGGCGTCGGTGCTGAAGCACGCGGCGCGCGAACGCGGCATCGTGCTCGCCGAGGACGTGCCCGGCTATCTGCTCACGCACTTCAGGCGCGACATGCCGAGCCTCATGGCCCTGCTCGACGAGCTCGACCGCTTCTCGCTGGAGCAAAAGCGCGCGGTGACGCGCCCGCTCCTGCGCACGATGCTCCAGCAAACGGGCCGCGCCGCGCCGCTCGTTCCCGTGTCGGCGCAAGAACGGCCGTCCGGCGCGCCGTCCGATCTCCCCGGCGATCCGCTCGACCCCGATGCCCGCGCGGCCGCGCCGGACAACGCCCCGACCCGCTTCAAGTAAAATGCGCACCCATGAACCTCGCCCTCTTTGATCTCGACCACACGCTCATTCCCACCGACAGCGACCATGAATGGGGCCGCTTCATGGTGAAGCTCGGCATCGTCGACGGGGAATCCTTCGCGCGTCAGAACGACGCCTTCTACGCCGATTACAAGGCGGGCGTGCTCGACATCAACGCGTATCTGCACGCGATGCTCGCGCCGCTCGCGAAATACTCGCGCGAGCAGCTCACCGACTGGCACGCGCAGTTCATGCGCGAGGTGATCAATCCGCGCATCGTGCCGGCCGCCGTCACGCTGGTGCGCGAGCATCAGGACAACGGCGACCTTTGCTGTCTCGTCACGGCGACCAACGCGTTCATCACCGCGCCGATCGCGGAAGCCTTCGGCATCGAAACGTTGATCGCATGCGAAGTGGAAACCGTGGACGACCATCCGCACGGCGCGCTCACCGGCCGGCCGACCGGCACGCCGAGCTATCGCGAAGGCAAGATCGTGCGGGTCGAGCAATGGCTCGCATCGATCGGCAAGACGCTGTCCGACTTCAGGCACAGCTATTTCTACAGCGACTCGCACAATGACATCCCGCTGCTGGAGCGCGTCACCGATCCAGTCGCGACCAACCCCGACGACACCCTGCGCGCGCATGCGCAAGCCAAAGGCTGGCGCATCCTGAACCTGTTCGACACACGTGATTAAAAAACTCATCCGCAAGCTGTTCGGGCAAGAAAGCGCCGACTCCAACGAAAGCGCAGCGAACGACACGACGGCGGCTTCGCCCGACGCCAAGCCCGCTCGCAAGAGCACGCGCAAGAAAGCCGCCGCGCCCGTGAAGCGCGACCCGAATGTGCCGGTGATCCTGTCGTCGGACATTCACGGCATCGATCCGTCGCTGATCTCGAAGAACGCGGTCCGCGTGACCGACGGCTTGCAGCACGCGGGGCATCGCGCGTTCATCGTCGGCGGCGCGGTGCGCGATCTGCTGCTCGGCGTCGCGCCGAAAGACTTCGACGTCGCGACCGACGCCACACCCGATCAGGTGCAGAAGCTCTTTCGCCGCGCGCGCATCATCGGGCGGCGCTTTCAGATCGTGCACGTGCAGTTCGGGCAGGAGATCATCGAGACATCGACGTTTCGCGCGTTGATGGACGCCCCGCCCGAGCCGGTGTCGGAGCCGCCGCGCCGCCTTAAACGCGGCGAGCTCGATGGCCGCACGCATGCCGTCGATGCGAGCGGCCGCGTGTTGCGCGACAACGTCTGGGGCGAGCAGCACGAAGACGCCACGCGCCGCGACTTCACCATCAACGCGATGTACTACGATCCGGCCACGCAAACCGTGCTGGACTATCACGACGGCATGGCCGATATCCGCGCGCGCCTGTTGCGCATGATCGGCGATCCGGCCACGCGTTATCGCGAAGATCCGGTGCGCATGCTGCGCGTCGTGCGCTTCGCGGCGAAGCTCGGCTTCGAAATCGACGAGGCCACGCGCGCGCCGATCAAGGATCTCGCCGACCTGATGAACAACGTGCCGGCCGCGCGTCTCTTCGATGAAATGCTGAAGCTGCTGCTCTCGGGTCATGCGCTCGCGTGTCTCACACGGCTGCGTCAGGAAGGCTTGCATCATGGCGTGCTGCCGCTGCTCGACGTCGTGCTCGAACAGCCGCACGGCGAGAAGTTCGTCACGCTCGCGCTCACGAGCACCGACGAGCGCGTGCGCGCCGGCAAGCCGGTTTCGCCGGGCTTTCTCTTCGCCACGCTCTTGTGGCACGACGTGCAGACGCGCTGGCAGCAATACACCGCGAACGGCGAGTATCCGGTGCCTGCCTTGCATCGCGCGATGGACGATGTCCTCGACATGCAGACCGAGAAGCTCGCGATCCACAAGCGCTACTCGTCGGACATGCGCGAGATCTGGAGTCTTCAGCATCGGCTGGAAAAGCGCGGCCGCAGCGCGCTGAAGCTGCTGGAACACCAAAGATTCAGAGCGGGGTATGATTTCCTGCTACTGCGTTGCGAATCGGGCGAACTCGATGCGGCCATCGGCCAGTGGTGGAGCGACTTCATCGACGGCGATCATGCCGAGCGCGAAGCACTGTTGTCGCAAGGCGGCAAGGAGCGCAACGGCCCGAAGAAGCGCAGGCGCCGCAGCAACGCGAAACGCCGCTCGGGCGAGCCGGGTGCGCCGGTCGAGCAGGCTGAACAAGGAAACGATGGCGACACGATCTCGAGTGCGGCGAACAAGCGCGAAGACGCCGACAACGAGTAACGCCGGTTTTGGTTACAGTAGCGAAGAGCGACGTTGCTTTCCTCGCTTTTCGCTGTGACCCACGCGTAGGACTTCTGCCATGACGATTGCTTATCTGGGCCTGGGGGCGAATCTCGGCGATGCGCGCCAGACCCTGAAAGACGCAGTCGTGTGTCTCGCTCAGCAACACACGATCACCGTGCTCGCGAAATCGAGCCTCTATCGCACCGCCCCGATCGATGCATCGGGCGACGACTATTTCAATTGCGTCGTCAAGCTCGAAACGAGCCTGCCGGCGCGATCGCTTCTGCGCCTGTGTCATCACATCGAAGAGCAGTTCGGGCGCGAGCGGCCGTATCGCAATGCGCCGCGCACGCTCGATCTCGACATCCTGCTGTACGGTGCATCGAGCATCGACGAAGCGGATCTCGTCGTGCCGCACCCGCGCATGACCGAGCGCGCCTTCGTGCTCGTGCCGCTCATCGAACTCGAGCCGGATCTCATTCTTCCCCAACGCGGCCGCGCGGATGCGTTCATCGCGGGCGTCGCCGATCAGCGCATCGAAAAAGTCGCGACATGCCAGTGCATGGTCGGAACGAACCCGCGCGACGCCGACGCAACCGCCGTCTCATCCAACCACAAGACAGACTGCCGATGAGCGCTCCACCACTCACCGTGACCGCGCCGCAACTGCGGCCGCCGCATCGTTACATCGCGATCGAAGGGCCGATCGGCGTCGGCAAGACGACGCTCGCGACGCTGCTCGCCGAACGCTGGTCGATGCGCACGCTCTTCGAGCGTCCGCAGGACAATCCGTTTCTCGAACGCTTCTATCGCGACACCACGCGACACGCGCTCGCCACGCAATTGAGTTTCGCGTTACAGCGCGCATCGCAGACGCAGGAAGCCGCCGATATCGTGACGAGCGGCGCCGCGTTGATGACCGACTTCCTCACGCAGAAGAGCGATCTCTTCGCGCGCCTCACGCTCCCCGACGACGAGTTCCAGCTCTACAAGGAGGTCGCCTCGCGCATACGCTCGAGCGGCCCCGCGCCCGATCTCGTCGTCTATCTGCAGGCGAGCCCTGAAGTGCTCTTCTCGCGCATCCAGAAACGCGCGCTGCCGATGGAGCTGCAAATCTCCGATTCGTATCTGCGCGCGCTCTGCGATGCTTATAACGACTTCTTCTATCACTATGACGCGACGCCGTTGCTCACCGTGAATGCGGAGCACCTGAACCCGCTCGAATCGGACGACGATCTCGCGCTCCTGATCGAACGCATCGAATCAATGCGCGGACGCAAGGAATTCTTTGTCAAAGGCGTATCGGTTTGAGCGCGTCGCGCGGCCCCGCCCTCTTTAGCGACTCTTTAGTGAAACGATCATGACGTATCTGCAGGAAACGAATCGCTCGACGATCACCGTACCCAAGCTTCAATCCATGCGCGAGGCCGGCGAGCGCATCGCGATGCTCACGTGCTACGACGCGAGCTTCGGCGCGCTGCTCGACCGCGCGGGCGTCGATGTCATGTTGATCGGCGATTCGCTCGGCAATGTGCTGCAAGGGCACAGCACGACGCTGCCCGTCACGCTCGCCGACATTGCCTATCACACGGCATCCGTCGCGCGCGGCAACCGGAGCGCGCTCATCGTCGCGGACATGCCGTTCGGCACGATCGGCTCGAAGGAAGATGCCTATGCGAACGCCGTGCAACTGATGCGCGCGGGCGCCCAGATGGTGAAGATCGAAGGCGGCGAATGGCTCGCGGACACCGTGCGCTTCCTCGTCGAGCGGTCGATTCCGGTATGCGGGCACGTCGGGCTCACGCCGCAATCGGTACACGCGTTCGGCGGCTTCAAGGTGCAGGGCAAGTCCGAAGCGGCGGCCGAACAGATGAAGCGCGACGCCATCGCGCTGCAGGAGGCGGGCGCCCAGCTGCTCGTGATCGAAGCGGTGCCGACGCTGCTCGCGCGCGATGTCACTCAGGCGCTCGCGATTCCGACTATCGGCATCGGCGCGGGCATCGACTGCTCGGGACAAGTGCTCGTGCTGCACGACATGCTCGGCATCTTTCACGGCAAGCGGCCTCGCTTCGTCAAGGACTTCATGCAAGGCCAGCCGAGCATTTTCGCGGCCGTCGAAGCGTATGTGCGCGCCGTGAAGGACGGCAGCTTCCCGGGTCCCGAGCACACGTTCTGAGCGATGCCGTGAACGCGGGCCACGCCTTTCGATGTCTGCGCCCACGAACTGAGTTTTTTCGTACATACTGCCGAGCTTCCTGCGCGTACCCTTGCCCATAGTCACTAAAAAGAGCGAGAACGATCATGTGGCACGTCCTTCCCGATGAATATGTCCGAGCCCAACTGGCCGTGGGCTCGCTCGTCGCGCTGGGCGTGGCGCGTGTGGTGGCGGCGGGAATCGGTGCGCAGCATCACTGGCGCATTGCGGCGGTGACGCGCTGGTTCATCGGCGCGGCGTTCGTATTCTGCCTGCCGCAGTTGCTCGAAGTGCTGTTCGTCGTGGATTCACATACCGCGTTCGTCGAACTGCAGGGCAAGATCATCGGCTGCGCAGTGGCGCTCTTTTGCGCGCCGATCGTCTCTCACAAACTCGGCTACGAATAAGCGCGCGCTCAGCCCGCCAGCGCCGATCCCGGCACGCTGTGCGACAGCACGGCCGCTGCCACGAACACGCCAGCCATCATCACTGCTTCCATGCGCATGACGTTGATGACCGTGTGAGCGTCCATCGTCGATGCAGAGCGTTGCAGACGCGGCAACGCCGACCATCGATTCAGCGCGCCGAACGCGAGCGCCGCCGCGACCAGCGCGATCTTCACGATCAACGCGTGACCCCAGGTGCTCGCAGTGAGCGTCGCGAGAGAGCCGGCGGCGCCGCGCCACGCATTGAACACGCCCGTCAGGACGACGAGCACGACCGCCAGCGACGCCGCTCGCGACATGCGCGCAACCGTGCGGATCAAAGCCGCGCGCGCCACCGAGGTATCGAGCGCCGGCAACACGAACGCGCCCGCGATGACGATGCCGCCCCACGCCGCAGTCGCGAGCAGATGCAGCGTTTGCACACCTTCGGCGAAGGAGAACGCGCCCGCGTCGGCTGCGTGGCCGATCGCCGACTTTCCCGCAGCGACGATCAGCGCGGCGAGCACCGTCGATACAATCCGCGAAATCGATAGCGGCGCGCCGCTCGCCGCGAGCAACAAAAGCACGCTGCCCGCGAGCGCGACCGACCAGCCGATGCCCACGTGCGTGCCCGTCGCGACGAGCCACAACGACGCGCCCGCTTGCAGGATGGGCACGCCGCTCATTGCCGCCGACTGCAGCCACAAAGAAACGAAGTTGCACGAAACCAGCACGATTGCAGCGATCAGACCCCCGCCCGCGGCACGCCGACATCCCTGCCGCGCGGGCAAAACGGGCGAAGGTGGCGCGAACGCCTGTTCGCGCGACAGCCAGCCGGCCAAGAGCAACGCGCCGAGCGTGCAGGCAAAGGCGAGATCGGCGAGCGCCGCGAATGCCGTCTGCGCAAGCCAGAGAGGATCGTCGTTCATCATGCGGGACCGGTCGCGGCGCGAACGTGCATGGCAGAAGGGAAGCTCATCGAAGGAAATCTGCGGAGTCTAAACGAACGTCCAGGTTGCAGCACAGCATCGAACGTCGACGAAACGCCTTGAATTTTTGTCGGCCGCTTCCGAAACTGCATGAAGCGCATCGATCGGGCGTCTTTGCGTCGAGTCGATTATTTGTCGAAAGGCAATGGACGACTCGTGCCTATTAAGTTCGTCGCGGGCGGTCAATAGCCACGCGGCAAATTGTCGCGAATGCGCTGCAGCGGGACTTAGAGCGAGATTGTGTCAAATAGTCATCATCATGCATCGATGATAGAATGCCGCGTCGCATCAGAGGCTCGTCGAGCCGCTGTGGCCGTGGTCCGCCACCCACCGCCCCCTGCGTGGCCGTGGTTCGCCACCTTCGCACCGAGCCGCACGAAGCTCGGCAGGTCCCCGAATTTCATGGAGTGTCGCGTGTTTTCAAGACGCATTTTTCGTCCGCTGCTCGCTATGGCTTTTGCCTCGGCTCTGGTAGGCAGCGCGGGCGTTTTCAGCTCCGCCGCGCAGGCGCAAAACCAGCCGATCGCACCGGACACGATGGCCGCGCGCGTGCAAGGCTGTACGGCGTGCCACGGCGTTCATGGTGAAGGCACGGACAACGACTACTTCCCGCGTCTTGCCGGCAAGCCGGCCGACTATCTGTACAACCAGCTCCAGAATTTCCGCGAAGGCCGGCGCAAGTACCCGCCGATGAACTACCTCGTCACGTATCTCTCGGACGATTATCTTCATCAAATCGCGACGTACTTCTCGAATCAGCGGCCGCCGTATCCGCCGCCTGCCAAGTCGAACGTCTCCGCAACGACGCTCGCGCGCGGCCAGCAGATCGTCCTGAACGGCGATGCATCGAAGAACATTCCCGCGTGCGCGGCCTGCCACGGCAAGGGTCTGACCGGCATGCAACCGGCCATTCCGGGCCTCGTCGGTCTGCATTCCGACTACATCAGCGCGCAAGTCGGCGCATGGAAGTCGGGCACGCGTCACGCGAAGGCGCCCGATTGCATGCAGCAGATCGCCTCGCGCCTGACGGATGACGACGTGACCGCCGTCGCCGCCTGGCTGTCCACGCAACAAGCACCCGCCAACCCGGTGCCCGCGCCCGCTGGCTCGTTGAAGATGCCGCTCAAGTGCGGCAGCGAACCGCAATAAGGCGTCTGGAGCGACAACAAAATGAAACGCAAGTCCCTGTTCGCACTTTCCTCGGCTGTCGTGGTGGCAGCCGTCGCAGCCGGCGCCGTTCTCTGGTCGGGCGGCGACAACCTGCATTCGGGCGGCGCCATCGCGGCGACGCCGGCCGACAAGGCCGCGCTCATCAAGCAAGGTGAATATCTCGCGCGCGCCGGCGACTGTATCGCGTGCCACACGGTGCGCGGCGGCAAGCAATTCGCGGGCGGCCTGCCGATGGCCACGCCTTTCGGCACGATGTTCACGCCGAATATCACGCCTGACGATCAATACGGCATCGGCAAGTGGACCTCCGACGACTTCTATCGCGCCATGCACACGGGCCGTTCGAAGGACGGCAGCCTGCTCTACCCCGGCTTCCCGTTCACGAGCTACACGAAGGTCACGCGCGCCGACTCCGACGCGATCTACGCGTACCTGCGTTCCGTGCCGCCCGTTTCCGAGCCCAGCCGTCCGCATGAACTGCGCTTCCCGTTCAACAACCGCAACCTGCTGATCGGCTGGCGCACCCTCTTCTTCAGCGAAGGCGAATACAAGCCGGATCCGACCAAATCGGTCGAGTGGAATCGCGGCGCGTATCTGGTCGAAGGCCTCGGCCATTGCGCCATGTGCCACACGTCGATCAACGCGATGGGCGGCCCTGTCAGCTCTGCAGCCTTCGCCGGCGGCCTGATTCCGTTGCAGAACTGGTACGCGCCGTCGCTCACGTCGAACAAGGAAGCGGGCCTCGGTGACTGGGACCTGAAGGACATCAACGATCTGTTGAAGACCGGTGTGTCGCAGCGCGGCGCGGTGTTCGGCCCGATGGCCGAAGTGGTTCACAACAGCCTGCAGTACATGACCGACGCGGACGTCAACGCGATTTCGACGTATCTCAAGTCGATCCCGCAGAAGAAGGAAGCGCCGGAAGTCATGCAGCTCGAGACGTCCGAGAAATTCGGCGGCGAACTGCTCACGCTCGGCAAGAAGGTCTACACCGAGAACTGCGCGAAGTGCCACCAGGAAAACGGTCTTGGCAAGCCGCCGGCTTATCCGCCGCTCGCCAACAACCAGTCGATCCAGATGCCGTCGGCCGTCAACCCGATCCGCATGACCTTGAACGGCGGCTATCCGCCGAGCACGGAAGGTAATCCGATGCCGCACGGCATGCCGCCTTTCGCGCAATCGCTGTCGGACACGGAAGTTGCTGCAGTCGTGACATACATCCGTATGTCGTGGGGCAACCACGGCACGCCGGTGTCGCCGCAACAGGTGAGCAATCTGCGTTCGGCGCCGCTCGACTGAGGTCCGCGGCGGCCTTCCGCCAATAGAGCGTACAATACGCATTTGGGGCGCAGCCTTCGTAGTTGGGGCCGCGCCCCTTGTTTTTTTGGCGGATCGATCATGCACACAGGCGAGCGATTCAACAGCATCAGCCATCTGATCGGCGCGCTGCTGTCGGTGGCAGGCCTGGCCGCGCTCGTCACGATGGGCGCGCTCGACGGAGACGCGTACAAGGTCGTCAGTTTCGCGGTGTATGGCGCGATGCTGTGCGCGCTCTACATCATCTCGACGCTGTATCACTGCGTGCGCACGCCGCGCATCAAGGCGATACTGCAGAAGTGCGATCACTCGGCCATCTACTTGTTGATAGCCGGCAGCTATACGCCGTATACACTGGTGACCTTGCGTGGTCCCTGGGGCTGGTCCCTCTTCGGCGTGAGTTGGGGGCTTGCGGTGCTCGGCATTACGCAGGAACTGACGCTCGGGCGCCGAACCCGCAGCGTATCGATGGTGCTGTACGTGTTGATGGGATGGCTCGCGCTCGTAGCCATTCATCCGCTCGTGACGGCGCTACCACCCGCGGGAACCGCGTGGCTGGTGGCGGGCGGCGTCGTGTACACCGCGGGCATCTGGTTTTTCATCAACGACGAGCGTATTCGGCACGGACACGGAATCTGGCATCTGTTCGTGCTCGCAGGCAGCCTGTGTCAGTTTGTGAGCGTCGCGCGCTACGTCGCGTGAGCGTCGGCTGAAACGGGCGCCGCCGCGTCGAAGTGTCCTTCGATGCAACTTGGCGCCAGATGACGTGTCTTGATAGCACGTCGACCCTCGCGGCAACGTCCGGCAATCGCTGATCGCCGAATGACCCGCCGCCCGATTTTTCTTCGAGCGATGCACATGCGCTCTGCCGGCCGAACCATGATTCGCCGCAGCCTGATTCGCATGCGCGCCGTTCGACACAACGAACAAGTATCCAATCTATGTCTTTTGATTCACTCGGTCTGTCGGAACCTCTGCTTCGCGCCGTCAACGAACTCGGCTATTCCAGTCCCACTCCCATCCAGCTTCAGGCGATTCCCGCCGTTCTGAAAGGCGGCGACCTGCTCGCGGGCGCGCAGACCGGCACGGGCAAGACCGCCGGCTTCACGCTGCCGATTCTGCAACGCCTGTCGCAACTGGCACCCGCCACGGGCGGCGCGAAACGCCCGGTGCGCGCACTGATCCTCACGCCGACGCGCGAACTCGCCGCGCAGGTCGAGGAAAGCGTCCGCGCGTACGGCAAGTACCTCAAGCTCAAGTCGACGGTGATGTTCGGCGGCGTCGGCATCAATCCGCAGATCGACGCGCTGCGCCGTGGCGTCGATATCGTCGTCGCGACGCCGGGACGTCTGCTCGACCACATGCAGCAAAAGACGATCGACGTTTCGCAGCTCGAAATTCTCGTGCTCGACGAAGCCGATCGCATGCTCGACATGGGCTTCATCCACGATATCAAGCGCGTGCTCGCGCGCCTGCCGGCGAAGCGCCAGAATCTGCTGTTCTCGGCCACGTTCTCCGACGAGATCAAGGCGCTCGCCGACAACCTGCTCGATTCGCCCGCGCTGATCGAAGTCGCGCGTCGCAATACGACGGCCGAGAAGGTCGAGCAGAAGATTTACCCCGTCGATCGCGATCGCAAGCGCGAACTGCTCACGCATCTCATCCGCGGCAACAACTGGTTCCAGGTACTCGTCTTTACGCGCACGAAGCACGGCGCGAATCGTCTCGCCGAGCAATTGACGCGCGACGGCATCAGCGCGCTCGCGATTCACGGCAACAAAAGCCAGTCGGCGCGCACGCGCGCGCTCGCCGAATTCAAGGATCAGACGCTGCAAGTGCTGGTCGCGACGGATATCGCGGCGCGCGGCATCGACATCGATCAACTGCCGCATGTCGTGAACTTCGACTTGCCGAACGTGCCGGAAGATTACGTCCATCGCATCGGCCGCACGGGGCGCGCGGGCGCGGAAGGCGAAGCGGTATCGCTGGTATGCGTGGACGAGCATCAACTGCTGAAGGACATCGAGCGCCTCATCAAGCGGCCGATTCCGTGCGAGGTGATTCCGGGCTTCGAACCGGATCCGAATGCCAAGCCGGAGCCGATCCAGCGCCGCAGTCAAGGGCGCGGCCAGGGACAAGGTCAGGGGCGCCAGAATCCGCGCAACGGCGAAGGACGTCCGAATGGCGAATCGCGTCCGAAGGGCGATGCACGCCCGAGCGGTGAAGCGCGCCGCAACGGCGAGCCGCGCCGCGAAGGCAGCCGTCCGAGCGGTGAGGCCCGCGGCGCGCGGCCGGCGAAAGCAAACAATGGCGGCGCTCAGCCTTCGCGTGAAACTCGCAATCACAGCAAGCCGAACGTCAACACGACTTCGGCGCCGCGACGTCAGGAGCCGGCGCAGACGGGTCACGCCGCGAACGCGCGCAAACCGGGACCGGGGGGCAACCCTGGCGCGCTGCTTAGTGGCCGGCGTGATGCGTTGCGATCGGGCGATCGCAGTCGCTAATACGTTCGATGCAAGCTGGCGCGACGCTCGAATGCGTCGCGTCGAGGTTTCAGGCGGCGGCGCTCGCCGCCCGCTTCAGCCATTCGAGTTGCTCGCGCCAGCGTGCGAGCGCCGGTTGCGCATCAGTCAGTTCGAAGACGATTCCATTCGTGAGTCGCGCATATCCCACCCGCTGTATTTCACCGCTCTCAATAGTCCCGACGAAGCACGCCAGCGGCACATCGTCGAGCGGCACGCGGCGCGCGTCCAGATGCACCTGATAGAACGCGTCGTCGAATACGAAGGCGAGAGTCGCGCGTCCGGTCGCGGTGACCGCCTGCGCAGTCCGTGACGACGGCCATAGTGCGAAGGCGAGTGTGCGCGCATCGGGCGCAAGCAGTTCGCCGGCGCCGAGCAGCGCCGTTCGCACGCGATGGGCGCGATCGGCAGCGCATAGCGATGCGGTAAAACCAGCATCGGCGTCGGCGAGCGTGCCGTCGAAAAGCGCGCGCAACTCGGGCGGCCACTCGTCGAAAACGGTGTGCGATGACAGCGATGGCTGCGGCGTGTCGTGATCGGACATAGAAAAATGCCGGCTTTGAACCGGCATCGTCGAGAAAGATTAACGGAAGAACAACTGCGTCATCTTCGAGAGCGGATAGTGCACGCCCGGCTGAATGCGCGCGGGCAAGTCGAGCGGCTTGAGCAGCATCTTGATGGCCTGATCCGCGGACAGATTGCGCCGTACGAGCGCATTCACGCGCGCGGACAGTTCGCGGTTGTACTCGGCATCCTGCGCACGCTCCGGGTAACGAATGGCGAACACGTGCCGCAACGCGATTTCCGAATCTTCGCTCTTCAATTCGATCACGCGCCGCACAAGAGCGCCGAGCACGGCGATGCGGCCATTGCCTTCGATCTTGTTCCACTTCTTGAAGAAGTGAAAGAAGTGCTTATAGTGCCGCACTTCGTCCGTACGGATATTGTCGGTGATCTCCTTCAGCACCGGTTCATCCGAACAATCGTTGATCGCGCGGTAGAGCGTGGCCGTCCCCGTCTCGACGACACAGCGCGCCACCATTTCGAGCGCGCGCTTCTTCTCGAACTCCTCGTAAGAGCACGTCAGCGAATATTCATCGAAGAAATTCCTGAACGCGGTGTCCCAGTCGAACTCGGGCCACACATGATTGATGTATCTCTTTAGCGCCCGGCCGTGCTGCATCTCTTCGGGCTCCCACTCGTTATTCAGCCACGCCGATATCTCGGGGTCGTCATGAAAATACTTGCTGAGGTTGCTCGTATAAAGATCGGTGCCGCTCTCGATGAACGAGCAGGCACACAACAACAAAAGAAGATGCTCGTTGGATGCCGCCTTCTGGCGATCGATCCGCGTGAGATCGATATCTTCGATGCGCCAAGGCATCACGTGTGTACTGTCTGTATGCATATATCGCGCTCCCAGGCTGGACCGAACGCGCCATCGGCCAACGAGAGACGGCCGACGTTCAGGCGACGCCGTGAACGGTTCGATCCTGGCGTCCTTAAATTCAAGTGTTAGCGGCTGCTTTTTCATCTTAGCCGCCCTGCAACGAGTTTGCAGACATGGGGACAGACTCACGTGCGGCGCGCCGGTTCCGTGCGTGCCGATTTCTTACAACGTCAGGCGAGCGGCAGCCGGTGCGCGAGCATGAAACGCGCCGATATTTGAGTGCTGTGTGCTGGAAATGAAAAAAGGCGGCCGAGGCCGCCGATTCTTACGCGTTCGAGGTATTAGTGTGCGGTTCTTACGCAGCAAGACGTGCCACACGCATGCGCCAGGCGACGATAGCCAGCGAAACCCCGGACAGCGCGGCGGCCAGCAACACGTAGTAACTCGGCGCGAGTTTGTCGCCGGTGACGTGAATGAACGCTTCGACGATCGTCGGCGCGAAACCGCCGAACAGCGTGACACCGAGCGCATAGCCGATCGACAGGCCTGTTGAGCGCACCCGCGTCGGAAAGATCTCGGACATAAGCGCCGGCATCGGACCGGAGTATGCCGCCTTCAGAATGCCCGCCGCCGATTGCAGCACGACGAGCGACGCGACCGTCGGATGCGCCTGAAGCCACGCAAACATCGGATAAATCGTTACGCCCATGAAGATCGAGGTGCCGAGCATGATGCGGATGCGCCCGAGCCGATCGGAGAGCGCGCCCATCAACGGGGAAAAAATGAACTGAAGTCCGCCATTGAGCACCACGACGGCGAACGATGCCGTCGCCGGAAGATGCAACTGCTTGACCGCGTACATCGGCATATAGAGTTGCAAGACATAGACGCCGACAGTCGATTGCGCCACGATGCCCACGGCAAGCAGCAGGTTCAGCCATTGATTCGCGAACGAGATGCCGGGGTCGCTTGCCTTCGCGCTGGCACGCGTCGCGAGAAACTCCGGCGTTTCGTCCAGGTGCGAACGGATGTAATAGCCGACCGGCCCGACAAGTAGACCGAAGACGAACGGGATGCGCCAGCCCCAGCTTTCGAGTTGCGCTGGCGGCAGCCAGGCGCTCAGAACCGAGCCGAACGCCGCAGCCATGATCGCGGCGAGCCCTTGGCTCGCGAACTGCCAGCTCGCGTAATAGCCACGCCGCGCTTCGCTGTGCTCGACCATGAACGCGGTCGCGCTGCCGAACTCGCCGCCGACCGCGAAACCTTGAACAAGGCGCGCGAGCAGGATCAGCAGCGGCGCCGCGATGCCGATGTGCTGATACGAAGGCATCACGGCCATGGTGAGCGTGCCGATCATCATCAGCAGAATGGCGAGCGTGAGCGCGGCTTTGCGCCCTTTGCGGTCGCCGTAGATACCGAGCACGATCGCGCCCAGTGGCCGCATCAGGAACGAAATGCCGAACGTGCCGATGGCCAGCATCGTCGAGAGCCATTCGTCGTTCGACGGAAAGAACGCCTTCGCGATGACCGTTGCGAAATAGCCGTAGACGAGAAAGTCGAACCACTCGAGTGCGTTGCCGATCGACGACGAGAACACGATGCGGCGGATCATCGCCTTCGATGGCGCTGCTTTCGGGGCCAGCGTTTCGGCGTTCGTGGCCGCCGCACTCGGAGCATCGGGCGCTCCATATATTCGTTCGTTCATGAATTCTCCTCCCCTTCCCTGATCCTGGTTTCGTGCCGGATGCCGCTGGATACAAGCGTGCACATCCCGCTCGCTACCGAAACTCAGCGATCGTTGCGCATTTTTTGGAAACGGAGACCGCCGCGTGGCCGGTCTCCGAAAGTGGCTTTAGAAGCCTGCTGCGAGCCCGTCGCGCCGGCTGTCACTCGCCGCGACATATCCACGCTCGGGATCGTTGGGGTCGAGCTTCCAGATGTATTGGCCCGAGCCGAAGTCCATATACGGATCGTCGACGGACTTGATCGTATGGCCGAGGCCTTCGAGCGCACGCGCGGTTTCGAGATCGAGCGTGGCTTCGATATCGATGGTGAAATCGCGATTCACCTTCCAGCGGGGCGCGTCGCACGCCGCTTGCGGCTGCTGGCCGTAGTCGAGCATCCGCACGATCGATTGCAGATGACCTTGTGGCTGCATGTCACCGCCCATCACGCCGAAGCTCATGACGGCTTGGCGGTTGCCATCGATTTCCTGCGTGAGGAACGCCGGAATGATCGTGTGGAACGGGCGTTTGCCGCCTTCGACCACGTTTGCGGACTTCGGATCCATCGAGAAGCCACAGCCACGATTCTGCAGCGCGATGCCCGTGTCAGGCACGACCACGCCCGAGCCGAAGCCCATGTAGTTCGACTGGATGAAGCTCACCATCATGCCGCGCTCGTCGGCGACCGACATGTAGATGGTCCCGCCCGCCTTCGGCATGCCGAAGTCGAACTGCGTCGCCTTCGACGGATCGATGAGCTTCGCGCGTTCCGCCAGGTACGCGTCGTCGAGCATCTGCTCGGGCGTCACCTCCATCGAGCGAGGATCGGCGACGTAGCGATAAACGTCGGCGAAGGCGAGCTTCATCGCCTCGATTTGCAGATGTTGCGACTCGATGCGATCGACGCTCAGGGCGCTCACATCGAATTTGTCCAGAATACCGAGCGCGATCAGCGCCGCAATGCCTTGACCGTTCGGCGGGATCTCGTGCACCGTGTAGCCGCGATAGTCCTTGCTGATCGGCTCGACCCAGTCGGCGCGATAGCCGCGCAAGTCGTTCATGGTCAGCGCTGCGCCGCCCTCGCGCGCGAACGCGGCAATGCGCTCGGCGATCTCGCCTTCGTAAAACGCGCGCGGACCATGCTGCGCGAGCATGCGCAGCGTTTTAGCGTGGCCGGGAAAGCGCACGAGCTCGCTCACATCAGGCGCGCGGCCGTGCGGCATGAACACATTCGCGAAGCCCGGCTGATCCTTGAGCTCCGGCACCGCCGCCGCCCACTTGTAAGCGACGATGCTCGCCACCGCATGACCGCGTTCGGCGATCTCGATGGCGGGTTCCATCAGGTCCGCGAAGGGCAGCGAGCCGAACTTCGTATGCAGCGCCTCCCATCCGGCAATGACGCCCGGCACCGTGACCGCGTCCCAGCCGCGCTTGGGCTGCCGTGCGAGTCCGTTCTCCTCGCCGTACTTGCGGCGGAAATAGTCGATGTTCCAAGCCGCCGGCGACACGCCCGACGCGTTGAGGCCGTGCAACTTCTCGCCGTCCCATACGAGTGCGAAAGCGTCGCCGCCCAGGCCGCACGACACCGGTTCGACCACGGTGATGGCGGCCGCCGCTGCGATCGCTGCGTCGACGGCATTGCCGCCCTTCCACAGCATGCGCAGGCCAGCTTGCGCGGCCAACGGATGGGACGTCGAAACGATGTTACGGGCGAACACCGGCAGGCGCGGCGTGGGATAGGGGTTTTGCCAGTTGAAGCGAGTCATTGAATGAAGTCCGAAATACGAGGAGGCAGCATGCCGGGCAATTCTGTAGGCCAGCGGGAAAAGGGGGATATTGCATTGTCCACTTAATCCAAAACAAATTCATTTATCGTATAAATTAATGAGTCATCTGCATGAATAGGTCGTGCACGTCCGCCCGTTTGCGCGTACTTGGGCGCCCTCGTGTTGTGTGCGCCGCCGCACGAACTTCAAGTCGAATCTCCGAATTCCCGTAAGCGATGGACCGCTTCCTCGAGTAAAAAAAGTCAAAGCCAAAATTTTCAACGCGAATTTGGCACTTGTCAGACGCTTGCCTACAATCCCAATTCCCGGCATCCGCAATACAAAACTCCACGCGTTTGCCCGGCGGTTTTTCAGTTTCCCCGTACAACGTTTCGAAGCAAAAAGATCCGGCTTACAAAGCCGGCTGCTTATGCCGTTCGGTCGTCATGGAGAACACACAATGCTGAGTCCGCACGAATTTGCCACGCTGCTACTGGTACAGGAAGCGCCCAATCAGGTCGACATGGAACGCCAGGAACTCGACGCTCTGCTCGAACGTCAGTTGGTCCAACTCGAAAATCTCGCATCAGGACGCCAGCAATGGCGCCTCACCGCCACCGGCGATTCCACCGTCAAAGCTTTCAAGCGTTACTCGTAGCACGCGTAGCAGGACTCGGGGCGCGGCCCGCGGCCGCGTCCCTCTCCGCCTCTCCCTCGTATCAAATCATTCAGCCGGCACGCAGTGTCGGGTCGACTGCGGCGCGCCAGCTCAATGCCTGTGCTCGCTGATCCAGGAAGAAGCTCGCCCATGCGCTCTGCGCCTCAGGGCTGGGATTCGACCGGTACATGCGATAACGCTCCGCGATCGCCGTCTGGAAAGCGCAAAAACGCTCCCTCGTCAGCCCGCCTCGCCGCTCGGCCACATAGGCGTCGTAGAAGGCCGAATAAACCGATTGCGCGTCCGCCCCGTAATCGACCGGAGACGACGTCCCGCACATGCCCTGCAGCGCATTGAACGAGGGCGCGCCCATCGTTCCGTCCAGATTGGGTGTTCCCACGCAGCCCGCCAGCAACGCCGCACTCAACACGCCTGAAACACACAGCACTCGCATCGCACTCACCTTCGATCGATTTCGTGACGCCAGTATCGGACGAACGGAACTGCCGCGCCACTCGGCCGAATGGCATAGGCCGATCGACGTTCGAGCGCGACATGTCACGCGGCTTATGCCGTTTGGCCAGGTTGTCCGCGGCGCCTTGCTCCGATAGATTGCGCAGAAGGACATCGCGTCACGGCTCGACGCGTCGATGTCAGCTCTAATCGGAGAAGACCATGCAGGATCAGTACATTCTCGCGCTCGACCAGGGCACGACCAGTTCGCGCGCCATGCTGTTCGACAGAAACGGCAACGTCGTGTCCGTGGCGCAGAAGGAATTCCAGCAGATTTATCCGGAAGCGGGCTGGGTGGAGCACGATCCGCAGGAGATCTGGTCGACGCAGGCCGGCGTCGCCGCAGAAGCCGTCACGCGCGCCGGCGCAAGCGCCTCATCGATTGCGGCGGTCGGCATTACGAATCAGCGCGAGACCACGATCGTCTGGGACCGCGAGACGGGCAAGCCGATCTACAACGCAATCGTCTGGCAAGACCGTCGCACGGCCGGCTTCTGCGACGAGCTCAAGGCGCGCGGCCTCGAAGCCATGGTGCGCAGTAAGACCGGCCTGCCCATCGACGCGTATTTCTCCGCGACGAAAATCCGGTGGATTCTCGACAATGTCGAGGGCGCCCGCGACAAGGCGAAACAAGGACGGCTCGCCTTCGGCACGGTCGATAGCTGGCTCGTCTGGAATTTCACGCGGCACGGCCTGCATGTCACGGACATCACGAACGCATCGCGCACCATGCTCTTCGACATCCACGAGCGGCGCTGGGACGACGAGTTGCTCGACGCGCTCGGCATACCGCGCAACATGCTGCCCGAAGTGCGCACATCGTCCGAGGTGTATGCCACCACGCAAGGCACGGTGTTCGCCGCGGACGTCCCGCTCGCCTCGCTTGCCGGCGACCAGCACGCCGCGCTCTTCGGACAGATGTGCACGGATCCCGGCATGGTGAAGAATACGTACGGCACCGGCTGCTTTCTCGTCATGAACACGGGCGACAAGCCGATCGAGTCGCGCAATAACCTCGTCACGACAATCGCCTGGCAGATCGGCGATCAGGTCAATTACGCGCTTGAAGGCAGCATCTTCATCGCGGGCGCGGTGGTGCAATGGCTGCGCGACGGGCTCGGCCTCATTCGCCAGGCAAGCGAAGTCGAGACGCTCGCGCGCGGCGTGCCGCATAGCGATGGCGTCTATCTCGTCCCCGCGTTCGCCGGGCTCGGCGCGCCGCACTGGGACGCGCGCGCACGCGGCACGCTCTTCGGCGTCACACGCGGCACGACATCGAGTCATATCGCGCGCGCGGCGCTCGATTCGATCGCGTATCAATCCCTCGACGTGCTCAAAGCAATGGAAGCGGACTCGGGCATGCGCATCGGCGAATTGCGCGTCGATGGCGGCGCCTGCGCGAACAATCTGCTGATGCAGTTTCAGGCCGACATCCTCGGCGTCGATGTCGCGCGGCCGCGCATCGCTGAAACCACGGCGCTCGGCGCGGCGTATCTCGCGGGGCTCGCGGTCGGCTATTGGAAGGATGTCGATGAACTCAAGGCGCAATGGCAACTGGAGCGCCGGTTCAGTCCGTCGATGCCGCAACCGGAGATCGCGTCCTGTCTCGCCGGATGGCAACGCGCGGTCAATGCGGCGAAGGCATGGGCCGACAGCTAGCTGTACCGATCCGCCGATGTCATTTTCCCGAACGCGGCGCCATGCGGCGGTGCAAAAACCGGCGGCGTGCTGTATCCTAAAAAACCTGTCGAGCTTTTGGCTCGGCGGTATTCAGTACGTCTTCAGGGCGGGGTGCAATTCCCCACCGGCGGTAAGTGGCGAGGCCTCGTGGCCAGACCACGAGCCCGCGAGCGCCCGCGCCGGCAACGTGCGCGGGGTCAGCAGATCTGGTGAAACGCCAGAGCCGACGGTCACAGTCCGGATGAGAGAAGATGTGCAGATGGTCATGTCCGTTCCCCTTGGCGATCCTTGCGTCGCGCCGAACCGGACGACGCCGCGCCTTCGGGCGTGTCGCCGCGGGGTGTCGTTCTGTCTGTTTGCAATGCCCTGAAACGTTTTTCGCTTAATTTTCTCGCGAGAGCGTTTCACATGTCCCAGACCCAAGCTACCAGCCTTTCGTTCGCCGCACCCGCCGTCATCGCCGACGACGCCTTTGCCGACCTTCCCCAACTCGCTTCCTTCGACGTTCCGCCGCGCATTGCCGCTGCGCTCGACGCCATGCGCGAAGGCCGCCCGGTCGTCCTGCAGGACGATGACGATCGCGAGAACGAGGCCGATCTGATCGTCGCCGCGGAGAAACTCACCGACGCCACCATGGCCCTTCTGATCCGTGAGTGCAGCGGCATCGTGTGCCTTTGCCTGCCCGACGATAAAGTGCGCGCGCTCGAGCTTGCGCCGATGGCCCCAGCCAATGGCAGCCGCTACGGCACCGCGTTCACGGTGTCGATCGAAGCGCGCGAAGGCGTGACCACGGGCGTATCGGCGGCGGATCGGGTGACGACGATCCGCGCGGCCATCGCAGATCATGCGAAGCCGGGCGATATCGTCCGGCCGGGCCACGTCTTCCCGCTGCGCGCGATGCCGGGCGGTGTGCTCGCGCGGCGCGGCCACACGGAAGGCACCGTCGATCTGGCGATTCTCGCGGGACTCAAGCCCGCAGGCGTGCTGTGTGAACTGATGAACCCGGACGGCACGATGACGCGCGGCGAACAAGTGGCGCGCTTCGCACAGGAACACCGTCTGCCGATGCTGACCATCGCGGAACTCGTCGAATTCCGCACGGCGCTCGCAGCGGCGCGTGAGACCGTCGAAGAAACGGCCTGAGTCGCAAGACGCTCAGGACAGCACGTCGCCGAAATCCCCTCGCACGCCGGCGGCAACCAGCGCGGGGAGTTCGTCCATGTGCTCCATGATCCGTGTGATGCCGGTTTCGCGCAGCACCTGCGCGTAGCCCGACGGAATATGGCTCGCGCCGACGAACGCGATGGTCTTCATGCCCGCCGCGCGCGCCGCCGTGAGTCCGGCGACGCTGTCTTCCACGACGAGGCAGCGCTCGGGCGCGACATCGAGCGTGCGCGCCGCGAGCAGGTAGACATCGGGATAAGGCTTCGGCCGCTCGACCTGCTGCGCACTGAATACGCGCGCGCCCACGACTTCGTCCAGACCCGCGCGCCGCACCGAGGCACGCACGCGCTCCAGACGGCTGTTCGACACAACCGCGACCGGCAAGCCGCAACCTTCCAGCGCGGCGCGCACGCCGGCGATCGGTCCGACCGAGCGCGCGAGTTCCACCGCGACGCGCGCCTCGATCGTGTTGACGAAATCCGGCGGCATCACGATGCCGAAGTTCGTCTCCAGATGCGTCAGGAAGCGCGAGGTCTGCTGCCCGAAAGCCGTCTTGACGGCCGGTTTGAAGTCGATGCCGGGAAACGTCTCGGTCAGGACGTCCAGCATCACGCGATCCGCGATGACTTCGCTATCGACGAGCACGCCGTCGCAATCGCAGATGAGATGATCGATCATGTTGGCTCGAATTACGTTGAGCCAACATCATAAGCGTTCAGCAAGCGTCGGCTGCTTTTACTTCGGATGTAACGCGCGGCGCGTCCAGCCGCGCCGCGAACCATGTCACCGCGAGGGCTGCGAGCGCGACCGCCGCGGCGGCCCACGGCAGCGCATCGAGTCCGTGACCGTGCGTCAGCACCGCGCCGCCGAGCCACGCGCCGCCCGCATTGCCGACGTTGAACGCGCCGATATTGAGCGTCGATGCAAGATTCGGCGCATCCTTCGCCTTCTCGACAACGCGCGCCTGCAGCGGCGGCACCGTCGCGAACGCCGCGATACCCCACACGAAAATCGTGACGATCGCGCCGATCTGACTGTGGCTCGTCTTTGCAAACACGGCCATGACGATCGCGAGCGCGAACAGAATGCCCATCAGCGAGGGCATCAGCGCGCGGTTGGCGAGCTTGCCGCCGATCGTATTGCCGATGGTGAGACCGAGGCCGAACAACACCAGGATCAGCGTGACGGCGCGCGGCGAGAAACCGCCGACCTGTTCGAGAATCGGCGCGATATAGGTGAACACGACGAACACGCCGCCGAAACCGAGCACGGTCATCGTGAGCGCGAGCCAGACCTGGCCGTCGCGCAGCACGCGCACTTCGCGTGCGAGTCCGCTCGGCGCGGCATCGTGGCGATTCGGCACGAGCGCGGTCACGCCGAGTGCGGAGAGCACGCCAAGCCCCGCGACGATCCAGAACGTCGCGCGCCAGCCCAGTTCCTGGCCGATGAACGTCCCAAACGGCACGCCCAGCACGTTCGCGAGCGTGAGGCCAGTGAACATCAGCGCGATGGCGCTCGCGCGCTTGTCCGCCGGCACGAGCGACGCGGCCACGACCGCGCCGATGCCGAAGAACGAGCCGTGTGCGAACGACGTGACGACGCGCGCGGCCATCAAGAGTCCATAGCCCGGCGCGACCGCGCACAGCACGTTGCCGACGATGAACACGAGCATCAGCCCTTGCAGCGCAAGCTTGCGCGGCAGCTTGCTCGTCAGCACGGCGAGCAGTGGCGCACCGACCGCCACGCCGAGCGCGTAGCCGGTGACGAGCAGGCCCGCTGACGGAATCGACACGGAAAGATCGTGCGCGACGTTGGGCAGCAGGCCCATGATGACGAACTCCGTCGTGCCGATGGCGAAAGCGCTGATCGCCAGCGCGAGAAGCGGGAGAGGCATGGTGGCTCCGAATCAGAATTGAGCGGTCACGAATTCGACGACGACACCTGGCGCCAGCCGCACGAAGAGCTGAAGCTCGCGGGCGAGCGGCACTTCGGCGAACTGGTGGGCATAGCCGTGGCAATCGAGACGTTCGAGCAAAGCACGCCACTCGGCCTTGTCGTCGATGCGCAGCGCCAGATGGTCGATGCGCGTCGCGCCTGGCCGCTCGGCGGGACGCGAATCCGCGGCACCCGAGGCAATCAGATGCACCGCCGGCCGCGCGCCGAGATAGAGCCAGTAACCGCCGACGCCGAACGGCGGCCGCGGCCCGACACGCATACCGGCGATATCGACGAAAAAGCGCATGAACGCATCGCAGTCGGGTGCGACGAGGGTGACGTGGTCGAGTTGCATGACGTGGATGCTCGTCAAGGGTTAACGCTAGCCGGCATTGTGCGAGCTATGCATTGCTTTGCGAATGGGTCTAAGCTTTGAATCATTATCAAACCGGATTTGAAAATGACGATGGATCGACTCGGGGACATGCGCCTTTTCGTTGAAGCGGCGGCGGCCGGCAGCCTGTCGGCGGCGGGGCGCAAGATCGGACTATCACCGGCCGCAGCGAGCGCGCGGCTCATCAAGCTGGAAAAAGCGCTGCACACGCGGCTTTTCGAGCGCACGACGCGCCAGCTGCGTGTCACCGACGAAGGCCGCATGTATCTGCAGCACTGTCGGATCGCGCTGCAGGCAATCGACGACGCCGAAGCCGCGCTGCAAGCCGGCCAGAACGTCGTGCGCGGCAAGGTGCGCATTTCAGCGACGTCGAATTTCGGCCGCTCGATGCTGCGGGGCTGGATCGACGAATTCAGCGCGCTGCATCCGGACGTGAGATTCGCGCTGACGCTGTCGGACTCCGTGTCGAATCTGCTGCAGGAGGAGATCGATCTCGCGATTCGCTTCGGCGCGCCGCCGGACAGCGGACTGGCCGCCCGCGCGCTCGCGCCGAATCGACGCGTGCTGTGCGCATCGCCCGACTATCTCGCGCGCAAGGGCGAGCCCACAACGCCCGCGGAGTTGGTGGGTCACGATTTCGTCGTCGTGGTCACGGCAGGCGGGCCGCTCAACGAACTCGCTTTCGTGCGCGGCGACGAGCGCTACGCGTACACGATTCCGCTCGCGGACGCGTGGGAAACCAACGACGGCGCGATGACCCGCGCGTGGGCGCTCGCGGGCCACGGCATCGCGCATAAATCGATCTGGGATATCGCCGCCGACGTGCGCGCCGGCACGCTGAAGATGGTGTTGCCCGATTGGTGCACGCACGAGGCGGCCGTTCACGCCCTCTTCCACGCGAACCGCTACATGGCGCCGCGCGTGCGCGTGCTGCTGGATTTTCTGGTCGAGCGTTTCGAGAAAACGACGCACGAACTGCTCGGCGATCTGGCGTATCCGCCCGACAGGCGCCCGTCGCGTCAGGAATGGTCG
>Ga0105251_10000396_pt1 | contig 42564 bp, 30 predicted proteins | sample KBSS64metaG_FD_80424 | JGI IMG/M metagenome (GOLD analysis project Ga0105251, IMG submission 80424) | Switchgrass rhizosphere microbial communities from Kellogg Biological Station, Michigan, USA - KBS S6-4 metaG | ecosystem: Host-associated > Plants > Roots > Rhizosphere > Soil | place...
AAGGCGATCGCCTGGGCCTTGAAATCGTCCGTGTAGCGACGACGGGTAATGCGTTGCATGGAAACCTCCAGGGTGCGATGAAAGTATCGCTTCCTGGCGTCCGTTTCAGTGGGACAGGTTCAATGTCACCCACCATTGTTCGGTAACCCATAGGCATACGAATGATGTCGTCTTGGATGCAGGCTAGCCGCGCAACCTCGTGCACTCTATCTTGACCATCCTTTTCTTCGAAGAGGGTGATGTTGTCCCTCAGGGTGCCTTGAAAGAGGATGTCGTCTTGCATGACGCAGCCAAACACCCTGCGAACCTTGGTCGGGCCTATGTCGCGTATGGAAACTCCGTTGAAAAGGATATCTCCGTTTATGGGTTCCAAGAGGCCCATCATGAGCTTGGCTATGGTGCTCTTGCCGCATCCAGAGGGGCCCGTGATGGCTGTCATCTTCCCCGAAGGGACGACCAGGTTGGCGCGGTTGAGGATCCAAGGCTGATTTTCGGCGTAACGAAAGCTAACATCGCGCAGTTCTATTTCCAGCGGTCCCTCCGGCGTTGCCCGCGGCACAGCAGGCTCCTTTTCCGGTGAAGCGAGCGCGATGTCTGCGACGCGCTCTGCCTGGGATCTGAGGAGCGATAGCTGGGTGGCATACTCGACCAGGCTGGTCAGGCGTCCCACAAACTGCTCTGCATAGGAGGCGTAAGCCACGAGCATGCCGGCTGTAAATTTGCCCGAAAGCACGAGGGTGGCGCCAAATGCTAGTGACCCCACCCGAGCGGCAGATAAGGCTACGCCTCCGAGGGCGTTGTAGGTCAAAGTAGTGCGTTGAACTATCGCCGAAGCCCCAGCGGCAGCGGCGGTGCGGTTCGCATAGCGAGAAGCCTGCCAAGCTGTTTTTCCAAAAAGCTTCAGCGTTTGCGCGCCGCGAATGGATTCAAGTAGCAGGGATTGTCGTCGGGCGTCTTCCATCAGCGAAGACACGGTGCTGAGTCTTAGTCGCTTGACGTAGGCTAAGCGGATAGCAATGTAAGCCAGTGCCGCGCAAAGGGTGAACGCAGCGAGCAAGGGGCTATAGATGAAGAGCATTAAGCCAGTGGCCACGGACATCATGCCGTCTAGCACCCCGGCAACGAGTTGAGTGCTGATGGATTGCTGAATCGAGTAGAGAGAGCCGAAGCGGGAGTTGATATCGCCGAGCGTTCGGTTCTGAAAGTAGCCGGATGGTAGGCGCAGAAGACGCGAGAACAGACCCGAACTCCACCCGATGTTGATTTGGCTACTCATCCAAACGATGGACCAGGACCGGATCCAGGTGAAGAAGATCTGCAGTGCTGCCAGCATGGCCAGTGCAATGATGACCACAGGCAACAAGCCTTTGTCTCCGTCGGCTAAAACCCTGTCTATGATGACCTGGAACGCTTGCGGCGAAGCAAGTGCAATGACTTCCAGGCCCAGGGAGAGTAATCCGAGATTGATCAACGCTCGGCGCAGCCCGAAGACAGGCCCAATCAGCGAGGTGATCTTCAACGGCTTTCGCTCGGCCTGGCGTTGTAGATTGGGTCCCTTCAGTAGTTCGATGGCCACGCCGGTGAAATGCTTGCTCAGCTCGTGTCTGCGCACCTCGATGCGACCTCGCGCTGGATCAAGCAACGTTGCTCCCTTGCGCTGAACCCGCTCAAGCACCACGAAATGATCCATGTCCCAATGGAGGATAGCTGGGAGCATGAGCTGATTCAGCTCATCGATCTCAACCCGCAAGGGGCGGCAGACCAGCCCCTTACGCTCTGCAACATCGGAAATGTCGGCAACCGTCATCCCTTGCGGAAACGGTCCTGCAAATGAGCGGAGATCGTCAAGCGAGACGTGGTGTCCGTGGCGGTGTAGCACCATGGACAGACAAGCAAGCCCACATTCGTTTGACTCGGCTTGGTAAATGATCTTTCCTGACGGCGTCATCCAGTTCCGTAGGAGTTCCGAAGGAGTTTGTTCAAAGCGTTGAACGTTAGACATGTCAGCCTTCAATGGATGCACGCACAGCGGTGACGGGCTCCAGAAGCCACGACGCAATTGAGTGATCTTCAAGCAGTAACGCCGCCTCGACCTGCATGCCCGGGTTCAGTGCTTTGGCCACCCCGCCAACATTGATGTGCTGTCGCTCCAACGTTGCGGTGGCTCGATACAGAGGTTGCGTTGGTGCGGCCTGCCCCAAGAGCCCTGCCAGCTGTGTTGGCAATACCGGGGATTCGGACACGTGGTCTACGACCGCGTATTGGACGCCATACTTCTGGTAGGGGTAGGCGGCGTAGTGAAGCGCCACCCGGGTTCCCGGGTGGACAAAGCCAATGGCGCTGCTGGGGATGAATACTTCGGCGACCAATGTCGATGGCTCCGGAATCAATGCAAGGAGGGCTTGCCCCGGGTCAACAACACTGGCCTTCTGGACCAAGAGGGAACTGACGGTAGCATCCGTCTCGGCTCTCACAATAATCTCTAAGTCGCTGCGATCCTGGGTCAGGGAGGCCTGTAGCCGAGCGCGTTCGCGTCGAAGCTCGTTGAGCCTGAGGAGGGTCTCGTCATCGAGCGTAGCTAGCTTGCGTCGCGATTCCCGCTGTTGCTGCGACGTCTCCTCGAACTGTCGCCTCAGTGATGCAGTCTGAGACTGTGAATCCAGTAGTCCGGTTTCGAGGTCCTGGATCTGATACTCGGCTACGAACCCCTCTTTGAGCAATGGTTTGAGCTTCGAGAGGGAGTGCTGCTTTTGGCTGGACGTGGCTTCCTGATAGGCGATTTGCTGCTGAAGGTCGTGCAGCTGGATTGACAATGAGGAGACCCGCTCGCGGAGTTGAAGCCTGTCTGAGCTTAGCGTTGCGGTAGTCGCATCGATGCTGCTGTCCACTTCAGAAATCTGCTGTTCGATCCCTCGCTGAATGGAGGCGTGAACTCCGCCATCGGCAGTCGTGATCTCGTTGGATAGCTGTAGAAGTGGGTCGCCCTTTTTGACGTGTTGGCGTTCGCGGACAAAGATTTTTGTAACGGTAGCGCTGCGGCGAGAGGCGATGCGTGCCTCGCCGGTGCTTGCGACGAGATGCCCAGACACTTGTTCTCTGCGCGCGTAGTGGGCGGTGAAGAGAAAAAGGAGCGCGGCGACGCATATGGCCAGCGCAAACATTCCGGCTGCAACGTGAGACGTGGGCGTGAGAACGACCACGTGTCCCAGCTGCTGTGCAGAGAAATCCTCAGCTTCCTTACGAAAAAGTGCCATTTTTTTCTATATGTAATGCGGTGGCGGAGCCATATAAGAAGGAAGCCGCCTGGCGGCGGCTTCCTCTTTTTCTCTATGTCACTTGCACTCAGTGCGCTTGAAGATGCCCGGACTCAAAGGGAACGAATTTTCTATGCCGTGGGTAACTACCTCTGCGAGCTCGGGGATGAACAAGAACTCGGGGGCATGATTCATGGTTCGGAAGTCGTCCACCATCTTCAAGGATTGCTCCCAGCCGAAGACGGGCAGGTCACGGATTGCTCGCGGGCCGTCCGGGTCAGGCTGCTTCCAGCCAGGTGCGGTGAAATCTGGCACGGAAATCAGGCTTGAGTACGAGCCTGCCCCCTTGTCCACAAGAAACCAAGACTTGAGGTGATGCTCTTTGTCCTCCAGCAAAACGCCCACTGCCATTTTCCCACCGTTGATTTTTACCGGGCTGATCTTGGCGTGGAGCGAAGGTTGGCTCGAATACGTGTATTCCGAGGCGATGCCCTTGCACTCCGAGGCAGTTGCGCTGGCACAAAACAGAAGACCAATAAGACCATAAAAAACTGGGTTTTTTTTCATCGATTGCTCTGCCGAGATTGCGATGGATAGGTGAAAATCACCCTTAAGGTATGTTTTTCGGAGGGCCAACGGTCACAGATCCCGACCCGGTTGATGAGCCGCCTCCTGTGCCTACACCACCGCTGTTCCCGCCGCTGGAACCACCGCCGGCCTCACCGCCGCCGCCGCCGCCGCCGCCAGTTGAGCCCGCAGAGACAGAACTGAAGCCCAAGACTGTCACCTTGCCGTGGTAGTCCTGCAGAACAGGCGAAGACCAGTTAGTGCTGTTGGGACCAAGGTGGTGCTTGATTTCAATGTAATCTTCGAGCAGGAGTGTCTTTGGAATCGAACCAGCCTGCCGGCCGGCAGCCCAACGAGATTCGAAGTTTCGGATATCGTCAAACATGGCGGCGATTTGGTCATCGGTGCTTGACCGGTTGAGCGAAGAGTGGCCCAGGTAATCCCATGTTGAGGCATCGTATTGATACAACCCCTGCACGTTTGGGTTGGTTGGATTGCTCGTTAGCGTGCCAAGGGCGCTTTCATAAAACGCTTGGTTTACTGCCGTCGTCACCTCCGCTTTCAGCATGCGGTGTGAGTAGCCATAGTCGACAATTTGTCCTACGGTAGCCATCTGCGCATCGGAAAGATTTGCAGCGACGTTGACCGTGTTGCCGCCCGCGGTCCGATAGGATCGGCCACCAGCGACGCACACTTCTTCTTCCTTAGTGAGAAGGCGCATTCGTTAAAACTCATAGATAAGAGAAGAGGACTAGCCCCGGGGTGTTGTGGCATCGGCCACTGATTCGGCGGCTTACAGAGGATGCGCCTAACGCCCCGTTGTCCTTGATGATGCGCTCTGACTGCGGAAGTCTGAACAAGTTCAATCATTTTACTGAGTCGCCAAAGTCGGCAAAGTTTTTTGGGGGTGCCGTGACCTGAGGCTCTCTGGGATCAGCCAATAGGTTGCGCGCCGTTGCTACTGTCCGCCGCTCAGGAGCGGTGGAAGGTGGCGCGGCGGCCTTCTATTTCTTCCTGGTTGTCGGCCTGCTGGATTGCTTGCCGTCAGCAAGATCAGGATAGCGGCGAGTCTGGGGCACGAGGCCAGCATCGAGGGCTGGGCAAGCCCCTGGCGTCGGGTCTTCCCTGGCTACGAAGGCTTAGCCATAGATCACGTGGTTCGTTGCCGATCCATTGCCTTGTTCCCGCTGCTCGTCTTAACGCTCCCCGTTGACGATGTCATAGCTTACGGCTCGCTGTGAGCTCCAGGGATCCACATTGCATTCCGCCTCGGCTACGATCCTCGGGGCAGGACCATCCCTTGGGCACAATTTGCGGGTGTCCAGGTGGGGAAAGACGATTTGCATCAATGGGTTAGAGGACTCTGCATGGTATCCCTCTCAACTCCGCCAGTGTCAAGAAACGCCCGCAAATGAAGAATTTGCGGGCGTTTTCTTTTTCGTCCCGGTTACTTGCCTCGGCGTTTTCATGCGAGTTGCAGGGCATCCCGCCGCCTGAGCAAGGCATTTGTCTGCCAGCGCAGGCCCTGCGTTTGCTGTCGCCTTGGTTCGCGCAGCCATCGAACGTGGCGCTGCGTGAGAGCAATCGAACGACCGAACCATGCGCGGCTGCGCGCCTGTGGAGATACGCAGCCCTGGCGCATGCTTCGCCTTGGTCCTTCTCGAAGTTCCTCGATCTCAAAGAGGGCAGGAGAATCCGTGAAGCCCAGGCTCAGTCGCGCGCGCGATCCCGGGCCTTGCCCACTTCGCTCTGCACCTTGCCTGCGCCCTTTTGGATCTTGCCTTCGACTTCCTTCATCTTGTTGCCGGTGACCTTGCCGGCGACTTCCTTGACGGTGCCCTTGATCTGGTTCTTGGCGCCTTCGGTGCGATTCTTGTCCATGGTTGACTCCGCGGTATGTGAGCCCTCAAGTGGGCAACGCCAAGCTGCGCGCGGGCCGGTATCGCGCAAGTGAAAATCGAACAAGCGCGTCCGTGTCATTTAGGTGCGGGACGGGTTGCGTTGTGCGTTTCGTAGCTGCCCGGCAGGCCCGTGCTGCTGCGCTCAGCTCGGTTCGCAAGGAGCTTGTGCGGAACTGGCTGCGGTTTCCCATGCCCGGGCACGTGCTTGATTGTGGGGGTGCCAGGCAAGTAGCGGCGCAATCCTCCCATCTCCCTGCTTACGGGGCCGAATGCTGCACCTCTGATCCAGGCGGCTGGGCCGCCGAATTCTAATGGAGTGCAGGTGCCCATGGACGACGTCCGTAGAGCGGGGCGACATGCGCGTGTTTCATCTGCCTGAGCTGGCGGACGGCGGCGTACTGAGGTGTGGCGGCGCCATGGTGGTGATGCGCCATCGGCAGCGGTGGAACCCATCGGGCCGAAGTAGGGTGCATCGGTCTGTGGCCGGTCGCCCGCAAGGCGCGCAGCCAAGGCGTCTTGTGCATGCGCGACGATGGCGCGTGTTTCGGGACCGTCTCCGCTTCGGCGGCCCGGCGCCGAATAGCGGCGGGCTGATTCTCTTCAGGCGATCGGCCAATGCGATCCATGCCGCGAACCGGGCCGCTTTCTGCAATCGGGCCTCGGCTGGAGCAGGTCCGCATACGCGATGCGCAGCGCGGCCCCCCGCTGCATGCGACATGGCATCGAATGAGATCGCGTGGAAGAGCGCTCGCCGCGCGATGCGAAGGACCTTCGAACAGGCGTCGCCCAAACGAACGAGCCCGCCATCATGGCGGGCTCTGCAGTGCGTATGTCGTTGCGTGGCGCGGGACTCAGCGCGGCAGGTCGAACAGCAGGAATTCCGTGTCCTGCGCATCGGCGAAGCGCAACTGCGCCTCGTCCACCGCCTGCGCCGCGTCGCCGGCCTGCAGCGTCTGGCCATTGACCGTCAGCGTGCCGCGGATGACCTGCACGTAGGCGCCGCGCCCGTCGGCCAGGGGGTAGTCGATGCGCTCGGCGCCATCCAGGATCGCCGCATAGATGCGCGCATCCTGGTGGATCTTCACCGCGCCGTCCTCGCCCTGCGGGGCGGCGATCAGGCGCAACTGGCCGCGCTTGCGCTCCGGCGCGAAGTGCTTTTCCTCGTAGCCGGGTTCGATCCCGGCGCGTTCGGGCAGCAACCAGATCTGCAGGAAGTGCACCGGTTCGCTGGCGGAATGGTTGAACTCGCTATGGGTCACCCCGGAGCCGGCGCTCATGCGCTGCACGTCGCCGTAGCGCAGCACCGAACCGTTGCCCATGCTGTCCTTGTGCTCCAGCGCGCCGTCGACCACATAGGACAGGATCTCCATGTCGCGGTGCGCGTGGGTGCCGAAGCCCTGGCCCGGCTTCACGCGATCCTCGTTGATCACCCGCAGCGGCCCGAAGCCCATGTAGCGCGGGTCGTGGTAATGGCCGAAGGAGAAGGTGTGGCGCGAGGACAGCCAACCGTGCTCGGCGCGGCCGCGGGTAGTGCTGGGACGGATCTGCAGCATGAGAAGCTCCTGTAGTGGCGATATATGCAACTGGATCGAAAGCAGGGCGTCGGAGATATCTGTTGTATTTCGCGGACGCCTTGCGGTGAGGACAAGTATCCAGACTGGCCGCCGGTTTGAAAAACGGATAGATTCGGGGTCTATCATCGAAAAATTCGAATGCTCAAGATCAGCCTCGACGCCTTGCAGATTCTCGACGCCATCGACCGCCGGGGCTCGTTCTCGGCCGCCGGCAAGGCGCTGTACAAGGTGCCCTCGACCATTTCCTACACCGTGGCCAAGCTGGAGGAGGACCTGGGCGTGCAGCTGTTCACGCGGCTCGGGCCGAAGGTGGCGCTGACCGCGGCCGGGGCGGAGTTGCTGCGCGAGGGTCGGCATCTGCTGCGCGCGGCCAGCGATCTGGAGCTGCGCGTGCGCCGCGTCGCCTCTGGCTGGGAGAGCGAGTTCGCGCTGGGCCTGGACTCGGTGTTCGCGCCGGACTGCCTGGCCGAGGACGTGGCGGCCTTCTACGCGGTGGCCGACCAGACCCGATTGCGGATCGTGCAGGAATCGCTGTCCGGCACCTGGGAGGCGTTGCTGGACCGGCGCGTCGATTTGCTGATCGGTGCGGCCGGGGAGGGCCCCAGCGGCGGCGGTTACGTCGCCGAGCCGTTCGGCACGCTGCCGTTCGTGTTCGTGGTCGCGCCCACGCATCCGCTGGCGCAGGCCGCCGAGCCGCTCGGCCGCAGCCAGTTGGCCGAGCATCGCGCGGTCGCGGTCGCCGATTCGGCGCGGCGGTTGTTGCCGCGCACGGTGGGGTTGTTGTTCGGGCAGGACACGCTGACCGTGCCGGACATGCCCAGCAAGTATCGGCTGCAACTGGCCGGGCTCGGCTTTGGTTTCCTGCCCGAGCCCTATGCGCGGGCGGCGCTGGCGCGTGGTGCGCTGGTGCGCAAGCAGGTCGAGGAACCGAAGCCGGACGAGGTGTTCCAGTTGGCCTGGCGCAGCGGCGAGGAGGGCGCGGCGCTGGCCTGGTGGCGCACGCGCATGGGCAAGCCCGGGGTGTTCGAGGCGTGGCTGGCGCGGCTGCAGGCGCGATTGGACTGAGCATGGGCGGGTCTGTTCCGCCGGTGGTGCGTCGCCGCGCGCGCCCGGCGGCGATGGCGGGAGGATAATGGCGCATCCCTTTTCTCCCTCGGGCGCAGGCACGGCCATGCAGGATCTGATCGCGCGTTACGGCCTGGGCCTGGTGTTCGTCAACGTCCTGGCCCTGTCGCTGGGGCTGCCGGTGCCGGCGTTGCCGACCCTGATCCTGGTCGGCGCGACCTATGCGCTGCTCGATGGCGCCGCGATGTGGGGCGCGTTGCTGGCGGCGTTGTCGGTGTCGATGCTGGCCAGCCTGATCGGCGATCTGGTCTGGTTCGGCGCCGGCCGCCGCTACGGCAACCGCACCTTGCAGTCGCTGTGCCGCCTGTCGCTGTCGCGCGACACCTGCATGAAGCAGACCGAGCGCTTCTACGCCCGCTGGGGCGTGCGCGTGCTGGCGGTGGCCAAGTTCGTGCCCGGCCTGTCGATGGTGTCGGTGCCGATGGCCGGGGCGATGCGCGTGCGTCCGGGCGCGTTCCTGCGCTACGACGCGCTCGGCGCGGCGCTGTGGGCCGGCGGCGGCTTGCTGCTCGGTCTGTTGTTCGCCGACCAGGTGCAGGACGTGCTGGACTGGTTGAGCCTGCTCGGCACGCGCGCGGTGCTGCTGCTGGCCGGCCTGCTGGCGCTGTACGTGGGCTATCGCGCCTGGCGCCGGCATGCGCTGCTGAAGTCGATGGAGACGCTGCGCATCGACGTGGACGAACTGTACGCGCTGATGCAGGGCGAGGCCGTGCCGGTGGTGTTGGACATCCGCGCGCCGGGCTATCGCGCGCTCGAGCCGTATGCGATTCCCGGTGCGCTGGAAGTGGACGATCGGCGCCTGGACGCGATCCTCGCGGTGCTGCCGCGTGGGCGCAAGATCGTCGTCTACTGCGCCTGTCCGAACGAGGTCTCGGCCGCGGTGCTGGCCACGCGGCTGCGCCAGCACGACTACGCCGACGTATTGCCGTTGCGCGGCGGCCTGGAGGCGTGGCGCGCGGCCGGCTACGAGGTGGTGGAGGTGGGCCGGGGCGAGGCGGGGGTCTCGCCGCCAGCGGAGCGCCAGATCGCCGCGTGAGGCGATGGGGAGCAGCGCACGACCGTGCGCACGATGCGATGTGCCGGTGGGCGTGAGGCTCTGTCGTTTTGAATGGCAGGCTGTGGCTGCGTGCGGCTGGCGGGTGCGCCGTGCCGCCATCGCGCAGGCAAAAAAAACGACAAGCGCTGGCTTGTCGTTCTTGCTCTGACTGGTGCGCCCGGAGAGATTCGAACTCCCGACCGCCTGGTTCGTAGCCAGGTACTCTATCCAACTGAGCTACGGGCGCGTCGTCAGGCGCGGGATTATTCACGAGTTGCGGCGATTCGTCTACACCTGCGTGTCGTCCGCATGACGCCAGCGGGCGCGTGCGCTGCCGCGTCCTGTCTCGATGCGATCGCAGCGCGGCGGCTGGGCAAAAAAAAACGACAAGCGATGGCTTGTCGTTTTTCATCTGACTGGTGCGCCCGGAGAGATTCGAACTCCCGACCGCCTGGTTCGTAGCCAGGTACTCTATCCAACTGAGCTACGGGCGCGTCGTCAGGAGCGGAATTATGTCCGAGTCGCCCAGGCCCGTCAATGCCCTCCGCGGAGAAAATTCATTGTTCGGTGCCGAGCAGTGCCTGCACGACCGCCGCCGGCTGCTTCATCCAGGCGAAGTGATCGGCCGCGGTGCCCAACTGCGCCGCATCCAGCACATGCAGCTGCGACGGCGAGGCGAGTTTGCGCAGCAAGGCGCGCAGCGACGCTTCCGGCGCCATCCAGTCGTCCCGCAGCAGCACGCCGCGCGCCGGCACGTGCAGCTGCGCCAGCAGCGCTTCCAGGTTCGCGGCCAGGCCGGCCGCCGCATAGCGATTGCTCAGGCCCACGCGCGCCCAGTCGGCGATCAGCGAGCGCGCTTCGGTGCCGCCGAAGCCGAGCCGGCGTCCATGCAGCACGCCCTGGCGCCGCGCGAGCCATGCCAGGAAGCGGTATGCCAGCGGCAGCAGGTAGCGGCGCGGCGGGGCGAAGCAGCGCCAGTACGGGGTGCCGCTGGCGACCAGCCACAGCTGCGCGGCGGCCTGCGGATGCAGCGCGGCGTAGCAGCAGGCCAACTGCCCGCCGAGGCTGTGGCCGCCGAGGGTCAGCGGCAGCGCGGTGTGCCGGGCGAGCGCTGCGTGGCTGGCCGGCAGGTCTTCGCACAGCAACTGCCGATAGCCCCAGTCGCTGGCGCGCGAGGGCCGCAGCGTGCTGCTGCCGTTGCCGCGCCACTCGTGCACGAACACCGCCACGCCGCGTGCCGCCAGCGCCTCGGCGAACGGCAGGTAGTGGCGCGCGGCCACGCCCAGCGCGGGCAGCCACAGCAGCGTCTGGCGCGGCGCCGCGGGAATGCGCGCGAGCAGCGTCCAGCGGTGGCCGTCGCCGACGCCGACCGGCAGCGTCTCGCTTGCCAGCGTGTGCGTGCTCATGCGTGGCGCGCGGCGCCGAAGTGGTCCAGCACCACCACCTCGCTGCGGCCGGGACGGTAGCCGCCCTGCAGCGCACGGGCGACGTAGTCGATCGCCGCCTCGCAGGCCACCGGCAGCGCAAGCCCCTGGCACAGCTGCGCGGCGATCGCCGAGGCGAGGGTGCAGCCGGTGCCGTGCGCCTGCAGCGGCAGCCGCGCATGGCTGAATTCGCTGCGGCTGACCCCGTCGTCATAGCGGTCGATCACCCGGTGGCCCTCGTCCATGTGGCCGCCCTTGAGCAGTACCGCCTGCGCGCCGGCCTCGAGCAATGCGGCGGTGGCGTGTTCGGCATCGTCGGCGTTCTCGATCGCCCGGCCCAGCAGCAACTGCGCTTCCGGCGTGTTCGGGGTGACCAGCGTCGCCAGCGGCAGCAGGCGGCGGCGCAGCGCGTCCAGCGCGTCGTCCTCGAGCAGCTTGGCGCCGCTGGTGGCGACCATCACCGGGTCCAGCACCACGAACGGCGGGCGGTATTCCTCCAGCGCATCGGCGACCAGATGGATCACCGCGGCATTGGCGAGCATGCCGAGCTTGACCGCGGCGATGTCGAAATCGGCGAAGCAGGCGTCGATCTGCGCGCGCAGGAACGCCAGCGGCGGCACGTGCACGGCCTCGACCCCGCGGGTGTGCTGCGCCGTCAGCGCGGCCGCCGCCGACAGGCCGTGCACGCGGTGCGCGGCGAAGGTCTTCAGATCGGCCTGGATGCCGGCGCCGCCGCCCGAGTCGGTGCCGGCGATGCTCAGTGCGGAGACGACGGTGGGTTCGCTCATGCGCCGATTGTGCAGCGCCGGTCGCGGCTTGGCGACCGCGCGTTCAGCGCTCGCGGCGCCGGTAGTGCGCCTGCAGTCCGTAGATGCTGCCGACCACCCCGGTCAGCAGCGCCGGCGCCAGCAGCGCATCGAAGCCGACCTGGCGATAGGCCAGCGCGCCGAGTACGCCGCCGGAGAGGAAACCGCCGATGATCAGCAGGCTCAAGCGGATGCGTCGGCGCGGCAGCGGCAGGCCGCGCAAGGCCTGGCCCAGGCCGATGCCCAGGTCGGTGAACATGCCGGTCAGGTGGGTGGTGCGCACCACCGCGCCGCTGTAGGTGGTGGTCATCGCGTTCTGCAGGCCGCAGGCGGTGGCGGCGAACAGCGCGCCGAACAGTTGTTGCTGCTTGAATGCCTGCATCGCCGCCAGCAGCAGCAGCGCTTCCAGCGCCAGCGCCACGCCGTAGCGGCGGCCCAGGCGCAACCGGCTGTCCTGGATCACGATGCCGCTGAGCACCGCCCCGCCGAGGAAGGCCAGCACCACGCCGAGCAGATTGCCGATCACGCGCATGTCGCCATCGGCCAGCGCCGCGCCGAGCAGGGTGGTGGTGCCGGTCAGGTGGGTGACGGCCTGGTGCTCGAAGCCGAGATAGCCGACCACGTTGACCATGCCGGCGACGCAGGCCAGCGCGCCGGCGAACGCCCAGGCCCAGCGCGGCAATTCGAAGTTCATGCGCCGGCGCCGTGCCCGCGCGCGGCGCGCGACGGGCGGAACGAAGGCGGGCGGCGCATGCGCGGTGGCCTACTTGGCGCCGTTGCTGGCGATCTCGGAGAAGGCGCCGCTGGCCGGATCGAACACCGCGCCCCAGAAGCCGCTGCCGCCGCCGCACACGCGCACCGCATCGACGCTGGGATCCAAGTCGCTGCCGTCGTGCGGCTTGAACGCGTTGACGTAGATCGCCTGCTTGCCGTTGTAGAGGATGCCGACGTACTGGCGGTCGTAGCTGGCCGGATCGGGGATGGTCGGTTGCAGTTGCGCCAGCCGGGTCTCCAGTTGCGCGATCTGCTCCACGGTCGGCACCCAATAGCCGCTCACCGCGCCGTCGTGGCGCGCCGGGCTGTCCCGTGAACAGGTGTCGAGCACCTGCGCGGCGGTGCTGTTGCGGGTGACGATCCACGACTGCCCGGCCTTGATCGCAGTCGGCACGCTGGCCGGCCCGCGCGTGGTGCTGCACGCGCCGAGCAGGGCCAACGCCAGGACCGCGCCGGCCAGGCGCGCGCCGGCGGCGTTCACAGCACCTCCGAGGCGTAGTCGGCCAGGCGCGAGCGCTCGCCGCGGCGCAGGGTGATGTGCGCGCTGTGCGGCCACGCCTTGAAGCGGTCCACCGCGTAGGTCAGGCCGGAGGTGGTCTCGGTGAGGTAGGGCGTGTCGATCTGCTCGACGTTGCCCAGGCACACGATCTTGGTGCCGGGGCCGGCGCGGGTGATCAGGGTCTTCATCTGCTTGGGGGTCAGGTTCTGCGCTTCGTCCAGGATCAGGTAGCGCGACAGGAAGGTGCGCCCGCGCATGAAGTTCATCGAGCGGATCTTGATCCGGCTGGCGAGCAGGTCGTTGGTGGCCGCGCGGCCCCAGGCGCCGCCGTCCTGGTTGTGGGTCAGCACTTCCAGGTTGTCGGTCAGCGCGCCCATCCACGGCGTCATCTTCTCTTCCTCGGTGCCCGGCAGGAAGCCGATGTCCTCGCCGACGCTGACCGTGGCGCGGGTCATGATGATCTCGCGGTAGCGCTGCTGGTCCATGGTCTGCGCCAGGCCCGCGGCCAGCGCCAGCAGGGTCTTGCCGGTGCCGGCGGTGCCGAGCAGGGTGACGAAGTCGATCTCCGGGTCCATCAGCGCGTTGAGCGCGAAGTTCTGCTCGCGGTTGCGCGCGGCGATGCCCCACACCGCGTGCTGGCCGCTGCGGAAGTCGTCGACCAGCGCCAGCGTCGCCTTGCGCTCGGCGCTGACCTTGACCACGCGCAGTTCCACTTCGTCCTCGCCGGGCAGGTACAGGTACTGGTTCGGATACCAGTCCTCGTCGTTGGCCAGCGCGATCTCGTAGCAGGTGCGGCCCTTGTCGCTCCAACTGCGCAGGTCCTGGTTGTGCTTCTGCCAGAAGTCCTCCGGCAATTCGATCGCGCCGGTGTAGAGCAGGCTGAAATCGTCCAGCGCGCGGTCGTTCTCGTAGTCCTCGGCGACCAGGCCGCTGATCGCCGCCTTGATCCGCAGGTTGATGTCCTTGGAGACCAGGATCACCGGCGTTTCCGGGCCGTCCTCGCGCAGCGCCAGCACCGACGCCAGGATCTTGTTGTCCGGCGCCACGGTGCCGAAACTGCGTCCCGGCTCGACCGGACGGGTCTGGAAGTACAACCGGCCGATGCTGCCGCTGCTCTTGAGCTGGATCCCCTGCGGATGGCTGAGCGGGATGCCGGATTCGATCTGCTCGGCGCCGGCGCCCTCGATCAGCTCGTTGAGGAAGCGGCTGACCTGGCGCGCGTTGCGGCTGACTTCGGACATGCCCTTCTTGGCGTTGTCCAGTTCCTCGATCACCTGCATCGGCAGGAACACGTCGTGTTCCTCGAACTTGAACAGCGCGGTCGGGTCGTGCATCAGCACGTTGGTATCCAGCACGTAGATGCGCTTGCCTCGGGTCATCGTGGATTCCTGGAAATGGAGCAGGGAAAGACCATCACCGCCTGCACGGGGCAGGGTGATGCGGCGTGCGGGAAACGCGAATGATCACTGCTGGGCGGCGGCCTGCAGTGCGTCGAACACGGCCTGGGCGTGGCCGGGAACCTTGACCTTGCGCCAACTGCGCAGCAGCCGGCCCGAGGGCGAGAGCAGGAAGGTGCTGCGCTCGATGCCCAGCACCTGGCGCCCGTACATGTTCTTTTCCTTGATCACGTCGAAGGCGCGGCACAGGGCCTCGTCGGCGTCGCTGACCAGCGGGAAGCGGAAGCCCTGCTTGGCGCAGAACGTGTCGTGCGACTTCACCGAGTCGCGCGAGACCCCGAGCACGGCGGCGTTGGCCTGCTCGAACTGCGGCAACAAGGCGTTGAAGTCGATGCCCTCGGTGGTGCAGCCGGGGGTGCTGTCCTTGGGATAGAAATACAGCACCAGCCAGCGGCCGGCGTAATCGCCGAGCGTGACGCTGGCGCCGCCGGACAGGGCCAGCGGCAAGGCCAGCGTGGTGCGGTCCAGGGTGTCGCCGTCCTTCATCGGGTGTCCTCCGCGTGCATCGCCATCATCGGCGTTGGCGTGCGTCGATGTCCAGCGTGGCTCAGAACTTCATCGGGTCCATGATCGCGTCCAGGTTGAGGTGGTCGCAGAACTCGAGGAAGTCGTCGCGCAACGCGGCGATGTGCATGTTCGCCGGCACCCCGATCGTCACCTGCGCCGAGAACATCTCCGCGCCGGTCTGCATGGCGCGGTAGCGCGTGCTCTGCAGGTTCTCGATGGTGATGCCCTGGCGATCGAAGAAATCCGCCAACTGGAACAGGATGCCCGGCTTGTCGGCGGCGATGACCTCGACGATGTAGGGCAGCAGGTTGGACTGCGCCTGCTTGGCGCCGGTGCGGTACCACACCAGCTTCATGCCTTCCTCGCGGTCGAGGCGGGTCAGCATGGCTTCCAGCTTGGCCACCGAATCCCACGAGCCGGTGGCCAGCGCGGTCACCGACACGTCGCGGCCGACCGTGGCCAGGCGCGCGTCGACCAGATTGCAGCCGCTGTCGGCGATGCGGCGCGTCACCGGCAGCAGCGGCGACTCCGGATGCGTCGTGTAGGCGTTGATCAGGAGGTGGTTTTCGGTCGGCGCGGGCCGGGGCGTGGTGTCTGTCAAAGGGGCTTCCGGCATTGCGTAAGGCTGAACGGCGTCCGGGCGGTCGCCCGGTGCAGTGCGCAGCATACTTGCCCGCGCTTTCGGGCCGCAAGTAACATGCGGGACGAATCCCGTCCGTGCAGGCCGCACGCGGCCCTCACTTCCAGCGAGCACCCGGCATCTTGTCCCTCTCCGGCATCATCACCGCCCTGGCCACGCCCTTCCAGGGCGACGGCGACCTCGACCTCGACGCCTGGCAACGGCTGCTCAAACGGCAGCTGGACGGCGGCGTGCAGGGCGTGGTGGTGGCCGGATCGACCGGCGAGGCGGCCACGCTGCTGGACGAGGAGTACGACCGGATCCTGCGCGAGGCGGTGCAGGCGATCGGTGGGCGCGTCCCGGTGCTGGCCGGGACCGGCCTGTCCGGCACCGCCAAGACCGTGGCGCTGACCCGCCGCGCCGCCGCCAACGGTGCGCAGTACGCGCTGGTGGTGACCCCGCCGTACGTGCGCCCGACCCAGGCCGGGCTGCTTGCGCACTATCTGCAGGTGGCCGAGCAGGGCGGGCTGCCGGTGGTGCTGTACAACGTGCCCGGGCGCACCGGCTGCGACCTGCTGCCGGAGACGGTGGCGCAGTTGGCGCAGCATCCGAACATCGTCGGCATCAAGGACGCCAGCAGCGACCCGCAGCGCATCGCCGCGCTGGTGGCCTTGCGCAGCGAGCGGTTCGCCGTGCTCAGCGGCGACGACGGCAGTGCCGCGCAGGCCATGCTGGCCGGCTACGACGGGCTGATCTCGGTCGCCTCCAATGCCTTGCCCGGCGCCTACCGGCGCCTGTGCGACCTGGCGCGCGCGCAGCGCGCCGAGCCGGCGCAGGCCTGGGACGCGCGGCTGCAGCCGTTCCACGCCTTCTGCGGCGTCGAGTCCAACCCGATTCCGGTCAAGGCGCTGCTGCAGCGCGCCGGCATCGGCCAGGGCCTGCGGCTACCGCTGCTGCCGCTGTCCGCGGCGCACCAGGCCACGGCCGACCGTCTTGCCGCCGACGCCGCGGCGTTGGAAGAACTATCCAGCCGCGAAACGCTCGCGGCCTGACCTCAGGAGATTGAATCGATGCGTGCTTCCGTTCCCTACGTCCGCGTGCTGTCGGCCGCCGTGCTGGCGACCACCATGGTCGCGGCCACCAGCGGCTGCAGCTGGTTCCACAAGGGCAAGCCGCGCGGCGACTATGCGACGGCTCCCGAAATGCGTCCGCTGGAAGTGCCGCCGGACCTGACCGCGCCGGATACCTCGGCGGCGATGAAGGTGCCGGCGCTGGCCTCGACCGCGCAGCGTCCGGGCGCCGCGGCTGGACAGGCGGCTCCGGCGGCGTCCAGCAGCGGCTTCGTGGTGCCGGGCGCGCGCGACCAGGTGTTCGGCCAGGTCGGCGATGCGCTGGGCGGCATCGAGGGCGTCACCATCGCCAGCCGCGCGCAGGTGCTGGGCTCCTACGACGTGGCCTACGAAGGCAGCAACTTCCTGATCCGCGTGGTCGCGGTGGATGCCGGCGTCTACGTGTCGGCGGTCGATCCGCGCGGCATGCCGGCCAACGGCGAAGCGCCGGTCAAGCTGATCGCGGCGCTGAAGGCCAAGCTCGGCCATTGAGCCGGCGTCGCCGGCCGGCGTGCGCGCCGGCCGCCATGGCGACAGACGCAAAACGGGCGCCTCGCGGCGCCCGTTTTGCTTTTTGGGAAACAGCAGGACTGTCTGGGGCCGGTTGTGCTGCGCCCCGAGGCGATGATTCTTGGAATCTTTGTAGGAGCGGCTTCAGCCGCGACGGCTTTACCGATGCAGCCTGTCGCGGCTGAAGCCGCTCCTACAACAATCGCTTGCCGCCGATGGTCGGCGGTGCGCGCCGGTTACTTCAGCAGCAGCGGCAGCTTGTTCGGCTTGCCGTCCCAGTCGGCGGCGTCGGGCAGCGGTTCCTGGCGCGTGGTCAGCACCGGCCAGGCCTTGGCCAGTTCCGCGTTGAGCGCGACGAAGCCTTCCTGGCCGGCCGGCACGTCGTCTTCGGGATAGATCGCGTTGGCCGGGCATTCCGGCTCGCACAGGGTGCAGTCGATGCATTCGTCCGGATCGATCACCAGGAAGTTCGGGCCGGCGTGGAAGCAATCCACGGGGCACACTTCCACGCAGTCGGTGTATTTGCACTTGATGCAGTTTTCGGTGACGACGAAAGGCATGGTTCGATCCGGCGATTAACCGGGCAATTCTAAAGCAGTCGGCGCCGCTGCGTGGAGACTGCGTCGTCGGCGGAGAGGCGGGCCAGCGCGCGGTGTGGCGGCGCCGGGCGTCGGCCGCCACCGACCCGCTCAGTCGGCGATGCCGCCGCGCTGCCGCGCCAGGCGGTACAGGCCGCGCGCGGCGAGGTCTTCCGGGTGGGCCCGGGCCCGGCTGCCGAGCGCGTGCAGCGCATGCGCGTAGCGGTCCAGCAGGCCGCTGCCACCGATCAGGTGCACCTGCGGCGCCAGCGGCAGGCGCGCGCGCAGTTCGTGGCCGATCAACAGGCCGGACAGGTAGGACGGCGCCGCGGCCGCGCTCAGGCGCTCGAACAGGCCCAGGCTGCGCACGCCGAACAGGTGGTGCAGCAGCCCGCCGGGTTCGCCGCTGCGCTGCACGCCGGCGTCGAAGCCGGCGCCGTCGAAGTGCGCGTCGTCGGCTTCCATCAGCCGCGCCAGCAGGCTGTGCTGGCGCAGCAGCGCGTACAGCTCGCCGGTCATCATCGTCGCCAGGGCGGCGATGCGGCCGTGTCGCAGGTCCACCCACTTGCTGTGGGTGCCGGGCAGGCACACGCTGCAGCCGTCGGGTTTCTGGCCCGATCCGGCCAGCGTGTCGAGCAGGCCGATCAACTGGGTCTCCTCGCCGCGCATCACGTCCGGCACCGCCGCGGCGCTGCTGGCCACGCCGGGCACGAACCACAGCGTGCGCCCGGGCAGGGCGGGGTCCTGCAGCGGCTGCATGGCCGCGGCCAGCGCCGCCGCGTCGGCCGGGCAGGGCACGTACGGCAGTTCGATCCAGCCGTTGCGGCTGCCGATCATGCCGCACAGCACGACGTCGCCCGGCCAGCCGTCGATCAACGGCGCCAGGGTGGCGGCGAAACGGCCCTGGCTGGCGCCGATGCCCTGGTCGCTGCGGCGTTGCTCAAGCACGCGGCCGTCGGCCGCCAGGCGGTAGCCGCGCAAGCTGCTGGTGCCCCAATCGATGGCGATCATGCGCTGGCGATGCGTCCTTCGGGCAGGCCGGCAATGCCGACCGCCGCGACGAACAGCCCGCCGGCCTGCGGGGTGCGCGCCAGCTCGTCGTCGGCGTGGTCGATGCGCGAGGTGCTCAGGTACAGCGTGCGGCCGTCGGCGCCGCCCAGGGCGGGACAGGTGGGATGCTTGACCGGCAGCGCGACGCTGCGCTCGATACTGCCGTCGGGCCGGTAGCGGACCACGCGCCAGGCGCGCCATTGCGCGTTCCACAGGTGGCCTTCGGCATCGACGATGGCGCCGTCGGGTTCGGCGCCGGGATGGTCGAGCTCGGCGAACACGCGGCTGTTGCTGGTCCGCGCAGCGATCGGGTCGTAGTCGCAGCACAGGATCTGCGGACGCACCGAGTCGCAGTAGTACAGGGTGCGGCCGTCGGCGCTGAAGCAGATCGCGTTGGGGATGGCCACGCCCGGCAGCGGCAGGCGGCGCAGGCCGTGGCGCGTGGACCACTGGTAGAAGCTGCCGACCGGCGCCTGGTCGGCGCGCTCGCTCATGGTGCCGAACACGAAGTTGCCGTGGCGGTCGGCGCGGCCGTCGTTGCTGCGGGTGTCGTCGCGCTCGGGTTCCAGGTCGGCCAGCTTGCGCAGCGGCAGTTCGCCGGCCTGGTCGGGGCTGGCGTCGGGATCGGCGGCGTACACGCCCTTGGCCAGCGCCAGCAGCAGGCGGCCGTCGTCGTACAGGCCCAGGCAGCCGGGGCGGTCGGGCAGGGCCCAGTGGCGGGTGGCGCCGCTGGCCGGATCGTGCCGCCACAGCTGGCGCCCGTCGATGTCGACCCAGAACAGCACCTGCCGACGGTCGCACCAGACCACGCCTTCGCCGTGGGTGCAGCGGCTGTCCACGGCGAGCGTGGCGGTGTGCGCCGGCGCTTGCGTCGCGCTCATCGGCTCACCATTCGGCGATGCTGCCGTCGGCGTGGCGCCAGACGGGGTTGTGCCAGTCGGGTGGGTTCTGGTGGGCATGGCGCAGGCGCTCCTCGTCGATTTCCACGCCCAGGCCGGGCTTGGGCAGGGCGGCAATGCTACCGCTGTCGTCGCAGGCGAAGTCGTCCTTGTTGATCACGTAGTCGAGCAGGTCGGCGCCTTCGTTGTAGTGGATGCCGATGCTCTGTTCCTGCAGCACCGCGTTGTGCGAGACGAAATCCACCTGCAGGCAGGCGGCCAGCGCGACCGGGCCGAGCGGGCAGTGCGGCGCCAGGCCCACGTCGTAGGCGTCGGCCATGCTGGCGATCTTCAGGCATTCGGTGATGCCGCCGGCATGCGAGAGGTCCGGCTGCAGCAGCGACAGGCCGCCGGCCTGCAATACCGGCTTGAAATCGAAGCGCGAGAACATGCGTTCGCCGGCGGCCAGCGGGATCGGCGTGGACGCGGCCAGGCGCGGATAGTACTCGGCCAGTTCCGGCAGCACCGGTTCCTCGACGAACAGCGGTTTGAACGGCTCCAGCTCGCGCAGCAGCACGCGTGCCATCGGCGCGGCGACGCGGCCGTGGAAGTCGATGCCGAAGTCGATGCTGGTGCCGAACGCCTCGCGGATCTGCGCGACCTTGGCCAGCGCCGCGTCCACCGCGCGCGGTCCGTCGATCAGCTTCATCTCCTCGGTGCCGTTGAACTTGAAGGTGTCGAAGCCCAGCGCGCGATAGCCCTGGATCTGCGCGATGGTCGCCGCCGGGCGGTCGCCGCCGACCCAGCGGTAGGTCTTCATGCGGTCGCGCACCAGGCCGCCGAGCAGTTCGTACACCGGCACGCCCAGCGCCTTGCCCTTGATGTCCCACAGCGCCTGGTCGATGCCGGCGATGGCGCTCATCAGGATCGGCCCGCCGCGGTAGAAGCCGCTGCGGTACAGCAGTTGCCACAGGTCGTTGATCCGCGCCGGGTCCTTGCCGATCAGGTAGCCGCCGAGTTCGTGCACCGCGGCGTCGACGCTGCGCGCGCGGCCCTCGATGACCGGTTCGCCCCAGCCGGTGATGCCCTCGTCGGTCTCGATCTTCAGGAACAGCCAGCGCGGCGCGGCGTGGTAGGTGGTGAGGCGGACGATCTTCATGCGTGGTCCAGATAGGCTTGGCGGAAGGCGGCGGCCTGCGCCCGGGTCTGTGCGAGCGCCTGGCCGGGCCGGTACAGTTCGCCGCCGATGCCGGCGCCGAGCGCGCCGGCCGCCAGATAGCCGCCGAGGGTGTCGGTGCTGACGCCGCCGACCACGAACAGCGGCACCGTCGCCGGCAGCACCGCGCGCAGCGCGCGCAGGTGGCCGGGGCCGTAGGTGGCGGCGGGGAACAGCTTGAGCATCTGCGCGCCGGCGTCGAGCGCGTCGAACGCCTCGGTGGCGGTGGCGAAGCCGGCCACCACCTGCAGGCCGCGCGCGACCGCGTGGCGGATCACCGGCGGCCGCGTGTTGGGAGTGACGATGAAGCGCGCGCCGAGGTCGGCGAGGGTGTCGACGTCGGCGATCTTCAGCACGGTGCCGCCGCCGATCCAGCAGCGCTGGCCGAAGGCCTGCGCGGCGGCGCCGATGCTGGTTTCCCAGCGCGGCGAGTTGAGCGGGATCTCGATCGCGTCGTATCCGGCCTCGGCCAGGGCGCCTACGTGCGCCAGCGCGTCGTCGGGGGCGATGCCGCGCAGGATCGCGATCAGGGGAAACTGGAACGGGGACAGGGCGGACATGGCTTACCTGGCAACGGGCAACGGAAGGCGTCCACCGCGACGTCGCCCGCGCGCGGTGGCGTCGCGGTGCCGGGCGGCCGTCCCGTTGGCGACGAACGGAGCGCGCGCCGGCGGTGGTCGCGCTGGCGGGGCGTCCGGCCCATCGATGTCGGCGTCGTGCGCCGGCGCCGGTACGAGGCGGGGTGTGGCAGTGGGACGGACCGCGACCGTGGTCGCGATTGGCCGATAGCCTGCGCGTGTGAAGATATGCACGGCAAATGAAATTTTAGCCATATGCTATTCCCTCGGTGAATACGCATCCAGACCTTTCAGGACCTCGCCCACCATGACCGCTTCCGCCAATCCCTGGTTCAACGCCGCCCGCCTGAAGACCCGCCACCTGTTGCTGCTGCTGCAACTGCACGAGCACCGCTCGGTACTGCGCGCCGCCGAGGCGGCGAGCATGACCCAGCCGGCGGCGTCCAAGCTGCTGGCGGAGATGGAGGACCTGCTCGGGGTCCGGCTGTTCGAGCGCCATGCGCGCGGGGTGGAGCCGACCTGGTACGGGCAGGTGCTGATCCGCCGCGCGCGCGCGGCGATGTCGGAGATCGGCCGCGCGCAGGAAGAGATCGCGGCGCTGCGCGAGGGGCGCATGGGTCAGGTCTCGATCGGCACCGTGGTCAATCCGGGCACCAACCTGGTCCCGCAGGCGATCGCCGAGGTCAAGCGTGAGTTCCCCGGCGTGCTGGTGCGGGTGGAGATGGACTACAGCCGGCCGTTGGTGGCCAAGCTGCTGGACGGCCAGTTGGACATCGTCATCGGCCGCATCCTCGGGCCGTACGGCAGCGACGAACTGGAATTCGAGCCGCTGGCCGACGAGCCGCATTCGGCGGTGGCGCGCGCCGGGCATCCGCTGTCGGCGCGCGCCGACCTGCGCCATGCCGACCTGGGGCGCTACGGCTGGGTGTTGCCGCCGGTGGAGAGCGTGCTGCGCGCGCGGCTGGATGCGATGTTCATGGAACACGGCATACCGACCCCGCAGAACGTCATCGAAACCTCGTCGTTGCCGGTGATGACCAGCCTGCTGCGCGGCAGCGACCTGCTCGCGGCATTGCCGGCCGAGGCGGTGGCGCCGTACGTGCAGGCCAAGCTGCTGACGGTGCTGCCGATCGCGCTGGGCGTGCGGATGGAATCCTTCGGCATCATCCGCCGTCGCGATTACCTGTTGCCGCCGGGCGCCGAACGCGTCCTGCTGGCGTTGCGCAATGCGGCCAGGCGCCTGTATCCGGAACGCGCGCCGGGTTGATCGCCGCGCTGCGCGTGCCGCGGCGCTGTGCAGGCCTCGTGCGGCACGGCACCGCGTGCGCTGCCCGCGGCTGCCGCGTCCGCCGCCGCCGAGGAGCGCCATGACCACTTGCGGCCAAGGCTATGCGGTCAGATGAATGAGCTAGTCAGAAAAAATATAGCTCGGCGTGAATTTTTCATTTGCTGAACGCGAATTTCACTTCTAGGCTCCGCCCATCCTGACCGACGTTGGCCGCCTTCCACATTGCGCGCCGCTACGCCAGCGATACGGCAACGGACCCCGGTTCCTGCCGTCACAACCAGCAGAGCGGCGCCACGTGCGACCGCCACCGTGTGTCATGTCTCCTGGGAGGGAAGCATCATGTCATCGCGTCATTACCGTGGTCCGGCGTCGCCGACCGCAACGGTTCGTAGTTCCCGCGTGTTGCGTCGTTCGGCCATGGCGCTGAGCATCGGCCTGCTGTTGAGCGCGTCGGCGATGGCGCAGGACGCCAGCGATGCCGCCAAGGCCAAGAGCGCCGATCCGGTGACCCAGCTCGACGCGATCGAGGTCAAGGGCGTGCGCGCCAGCCTGATCAAGTCGCAGTCGATCAAGCACGATGCCGAGCAGATCGTCGATTCGGTCAGCGCCGAGGACATCGGCGCGCTGCCCGACCGCAGCGTCACCGAGACCCTGCAGCGGGTCAGCGGCGTCACTATCGACCACTTCATGGCGCGCAACGACCCCGACCATTTTTCCGCCGAAGGTAGCGGCGTGATGATCCGCGGCATGACCCAGGTGCGCGGCGAACTCAATGGCCGCGACAGCTTCAGCGCCGCCAGCGGCCGCGGGCTCAGCTTCGAGGACGTGCCGGCCGAACTGATGGCCGGCGTGGACGTGTACAAGAACCCCTCGGCGGAGATCATCGAAGGCGGCCTCGGCGGCACGGTCAACCTGCGCACGCGCATGCCGTTCGACCAGCCGGGGCGGGTGATCGGCTTCACCGCCGACGAGAACTACGGCGATTTCAGCAAGACCTACAAGCCGTCCGGCTCGTTCCTGTTCAGCGATCGCTGGGAGACCGGCGTCGGCGAAATGGGCCTGATGCTGGACGTGGCCTATTCGGAACTGGCCACGCGCAGCGACGGCATCCAGGTCGAGCCGTTCGTGCGCCGCACCGATCCGGCGCTGCTGGCCGGCACCACCTTCGACAAGGTCTACGTGCCCGGCGGCGTCAACTGGCGGCAGCTGGACTTCGAGCGCAAGCGCAAGGGCGTGGCCGGCGCGTTCCAGTGGCGGCCCAGCGACGACACCGAGCTCTATGTGCAGTACCTGCGCTCCACCTACGACATGAACTGGCAGGAGCGCGCGGCGTTCTTCAACGACGACACCAACGCGATCGGCCCCGCGCCCGGCACCAGCTTCACCTACGACGCCGACGGCCGCTTCGTCAGCGGCTCGCCGGCCTCCAGTTCCTGGCGCGGCAACGTCACCGGCAACGACGGCGTGCGCTTCTATACCGACAATCGCTACGCGCAGCAGAGCACCACCACCTCCGACCTGTCCGGCGGTTTCAGCCACAAGCTCACCAGCAACCTCACCGTGCGCGGCGACATGCAACTGGTGCGCTCGGAAAGCGACGCGCTGGACTTCACCCTGTTCAGTTCGATCTACCTGCCTGGCCTGACCTTCGACCTGAGCAACAAGTACCCGTCGGTGTCGATCGCCGACCCGAGCTACACCGCCAACCCCTCCAACTATTTCTGGAGCGCGGCGATGGATCACCTGGCGAAGAACCGCGGCCGCGAACTGGCCACGCGCTTCGACCTGGAATACACCTACGACGACAACCCGTGGCTGCGCACTTTCCGCGCCGGCATCCGCGCCACCGACCGCACCCAGACCAACAAGAACTCCGGCTACAACTGGGGCGTGATCAGCGACAACTGGGCGACCATTCCCGGCACCGCGAACGGCACCGGCCTGGCCGACCTGGCCACCTACATGACCTCGGCCGCGCAACTGTCCTCGTTCTCCAACCTGTTCCGCGGCAAGATCGACGTGCCCAACCGGCTGTATTTCCCCAGCAACGCGGCGGTCAAGGACTATGCCGGCACCTCGCGGATGATCGAGCAGATCGTCGCCCTGCGCGGCTCGGGCTGGGCGCCGGACCAGTACCAGCTGCAGGACACCAACCGCCAGTTCGAACGCACCCAGGCCGCCTACGCGGTGCTGTACTTCGGCAACGACGAGGCGCTGGGCGTGCCGGTGGACGGCAACATCGGCATCCGCGTGGTGCAGACCAAGACCGAGGCCAACGGCTACGGCCAGTTCCCGGACCTGTCGGGCAGCGCGGGATCGCCGGAGCTACAGGATCGGTACACCGGCCAGTACTTCCCCAATAACGCGCAGGGCAGCTACACCAACGTGCTGCCCAGCTTCAACCTGCGCTTCAAGTTCTCCGATGCCCTGCAGTGGCGCATCGCCGCGTCCAAGGCGATGGCGCGGCCGGACTACACGCAGCTGCAGCCGTACCTGCTGCTGGCGGCGACCCCCGAGTCCGACGGCAGCGTCTCCAAGTGGACCGGCACCGCCGGCAATCCCAACCTCAAGCCGATGAAGGCCAACCAGTACGACACCGCGCTGGAGTGGTACTTCGACACCAGCGACATGATGTACCTGACGCTGTTCTACAAGAGCGTCAAGGACTACTTCTCCAACCAGACCGTCACCGAGAACTACGGCGGCCAGGACTGGCTGGTAACGCGGCCGTACAACATGTCCAAGGGCCGCATCCGCGGTTTCGAGTACGGCTACACGCAGTTCTTCGACTCGCTGCCGGGCTGGATGAGCGGCCTCGGCGTCAATGCCAATTTCACCTTCGTGGACAGCAGCGGCGGCGTGAATTCGGCGACCGATCCGTACACGCAGACCACCGTCACCGGCGTGAGCCTGCCGCTGGAGGGCCTGTCGCGGCGCAGCTACAACCTGGCCGGCATCTACGAGAAGGGGTCGCTGTCGGTGCGCCTGGCCTACAACTGGCGCTCGCGCTATCTGCTGACCGCCAGCGACGTCTCGACCAAGCTGCCGACCTGGTCGGACGACTACGGCCAGCTCGACGCCTCGGTGTTCTATCGCTTCACGCCGCACCTGCAGCTCGGCATCCAGGCCAACAACCTGACCAATACGGTGACCAAGGTGCTGATGGGGCCGACCTCCTACACCGGCGGCGAGGTCGACAACCATCTGTACACGCGCAGTTGGTTCGTCAACGATCGCCGCTACTCGCTGGTGCTGCGCGGCAACTGGTAAGCGGCCGCGGCCAATCCCCGTTTCCCTGGCCCGCCTGCGTTGCGCAGGCGGGCTTTTTTTGTGCCCACAGCTGCAGCGAGGCGACGGTGCGGGCCGGCGATGCCGCCTGCCCATGACGCTGCGGCGCCGCGTCGGCATTCGTATGTGGAAAACGCATAGCTAACCGTGAATATTTCATTGGATGGCATGTCTAGGGCCACCTATTCTCACTGTCGAGTCGCGATGTTTTCGATCGCATGCGCGCAGCGGCACTCCGCCGCGCCGGACTTGCGGCCAGCACCCGTCAGCAGGTGCGCCCGCACAACCGACATGGCGATGCGCCCTTGGCGCGATCGCCGAACCCGTATGTACATGTGTCCTGGGAGGGAAACACCATGTCAGCGCCTCATTCCCATCGTCCGCGCGCGCGGACCGTGGTGCTCCGTTCTACCCGCGCCGTTTCCGCGCGCGGCCCGCGCCGCTCCGCCATCGCCCTGGCCGTCGCCGCGCTGCTCGCGACCTCCGCCGCGTACGCCCAGCAAGCCGAGCCGTCTGCGGCCAGCGATACCACCACGCAACTGGACACGGTGCAGGTCAGCGGCACCCGCAGCAGCGTGACCAAGGCGCAGATGGTCAAGCAGAACGCCGAGCAGATCGTCGATTCGATCGTGGCCGAGGACATCGGCAAGCTGCCGGACAACAACGTCGCCGAAGCGCTGCAGCGTATCTCCGGCGTGCAGATCGCGCGCAACTACGGCGAGGGCAGCAGCATCGCGATCCGCGGCCTGACCCAGGTCCGCACCGAGCTCAACGGCCGCGACATCTTCACCGCCAACGACGGCCGCGGCCTGAGTTTCGAGGACGTGTCGGCCGAATTGCTGGCCGGCGTCAACGTGTACAAGAATCCGTCCGCGGACATGATCGAAGGTGGCCTCGGCGGCACCGTGGACCTGCGCACCCGCCTGCCGTTCGACTACGACGGACGCAAGATCGCCGGCAGCGTGCAGTACAACCACTACGACCTGGCCGACGACAGCAAGCCGGCGTTCTCGGGCATGTACAGCGACCGCTGGCAGACCGGCATCGGCGAGATCGGCCTGCTGGTGAACTATTCGCAGCAGACCAGCCCGTTCCGCCAGGACACCATCTCCATCGAGCCGTGGTACACGCAGACCGATCTGCCGGGCTACGAGGGGCAGGGGATCTCGGTGCCGCACGGCGCCGGCACCAACACCACGGTCGGCGAGCGCAAGCGCAAGACCGGCGCGTTCGCGCTGCAGTGGCGTCCGAACGACGACCTCGAGGTCACCGCGCAGGTGCTGCGCTCGGACTACGATTTCCGCTGGCACGACTATTCGTTCTTCGCCTACAGCGGGCAGGACCCGATGCAGGGCTACGACGACATCGTGGTCAACGACCGCAACGAGTTCGTCAGCGGCACGTTCCAGAACACCCCGGCCGATTCCAATACCAGCCTGACCGAGCGCCATTCGGTGACCACCGACTACTCGCTGGGCGCCAAGTGGACGGTGTCGCCGAACCTGACCCTGAGCACCGATGTCCAGTACATCGATGCCACCACCAAGGGCACGCGCTACATCCTCGGCACCGGCATGGACACCACGCCGCTGTACACCATCGATTTCCGCGGCGACCTGCCGCGCCTGTCGGTGACCGATGCCGCCGGAAACCCGGGCTATCTGGCCGACCAGGCCAACTACAGCGGCTGGAAGTTCCACCTGGACAACAAGGACGACAACAAGGCCACCGAGTTCGCCTGGCGCAGCGACATGGATCTGGCCTTCGACGACAGCTTCGCGCGCAGCTTCAAGGCCGGCGTGCGCTATACCGACCGCGACGCGCAGAACAAGGGCAACGTGTGGCGCTACATGTACCTGGGCGCGCCGTTCGCGCAGTACCCGGACGCGCAGGTGATGCAGAATCCGATCACCGATTTCTTCCGCGGCGATTCGCAGACCTTCGGCCCCAGGCTGACCCCGTCGGACACCTTGGTCGACAACTACGCCGAAGCGTTGAAGCTGTTCGGCGCCTCGCCGCTGACCTTCGCGCCGAACAACATCAACGGCCAGGGCGAGAAGACCTACGCCGCCTACGGCGTGCTGCGCTTCGGCGTGGACAGCGGCGCGATCCCGTTCGACGGCAACATCGGCCTGCGCATCGTGCGCACCAAGGTCGATTCGCAGGGCGTGCGCACCGGCACCGATGCCGAGGGCGGCGGCCTGCTGCCGGTGGACGTGCAGCAGACCTACACCGACGTGCTGCCGAGCCTGAACCTGCGCTGGATGCTCACCGACACGCTGCAGTGGCGCTTCGCCGCCTCGCGCGGCATCTCGCGGCCTGACCTCAACGAGCTCAATCCCAACCTGAGCCTGGGTACCGCCACCGGCACCGACGGCACCACCCGCCGCACCGGCGCGGCCGGCAATCCGGACCTGCGGCCGATGAAGGCCGACCAGTTCGACACTGCGCTGGAGTGGTACTTCGGCAAGGGCTCGATGATGTACGGCACGATCTTCTACAAGAAGGTCGACGGCTTCATCGCCGATGCCGTGTTCGAGGAAGTCTATGGCGGCCAGACCTGGGAGATCACCCGCCCGGTCAACGGCAAGGACGGCAGGATCAAGGGCGCGGAGCTGGGCTATACCCAGTTCTTCGATTTCCTGCCGGGCTGGCTGAGCGGCTTCGGCCTGCAGGCCAACTACACCTACGTCGACAGCGAGGCGCCGAGCCCGACCGCCACCGACACCAACGGCCAGGCGCTGACGGTGCCGTTGCAGGGCTTGTCCAAGAACAGTTACAACCTGATCCTCAGCTATGAGATGGCGCGCTTCCAGGCACGCGTGGCCTACAACTGGCGCAGCGACTGGCTGGTGACCACGGCCGGCAACGGCACCGGCAACCTGCCGGTCTACAACAAGGGCTTCGGCCAGTTGGACGCGTCGGTGCGGTTCAATATCGACGACGTGTGGTCGGTGTCGGTGGACGGGGTCAACCTGCTGGATACGCGCAACGAGAGCTACCTCGGCGTGGAATCGCGCTACCGCGACTTCGTCATCAATGACCGTCGCTACGGCCTGACCCTGCGCGCCAGCTTCTGAGCATGGCGTGGGCGCGGTCCCTGGCACCGACGCGCGCGATGCGCCGGGGCGGGGATTTCTGCCGATGGCCTGGCCGTCGGCTGCAATCGGAGCACATCGCACGATGCGGCAACCTCGCGTGCTGAGACCTGAGCGACGGCCCGGCCGGTTCCGGCGCGGCGCGCCTGCGCGCCTGGCCTGGCCTGCCGTGCTGCTGGCGCTGCTGTGCTGCGTGGGCATGGCCTGCGCGGCACCGGCCACGCCCTACCAGTTCCGCAGCGTCGCCATCGGCGGTGGTGGCTTCGTTTCCGGCCTGCTGTTCCATCCGGCGCAGCAGGGGCTGCTGTATGCGCGCACCGATGTCGGTGGCGCGTACCGCTGGGACGCCGCGGACGCGCGCTGGGTCGCGCTGACCGACTGGCTCGGCGCCGACGACCAGAACCTGATGGGCATCGACGCGTTTGCGATCGATCCGCACGATCCGCAGGCCCTGTACCTGGCCGCGGGCACCTATCTGCACGAACGCGCCGGCAATGCCGCGTTGCTGCGCTCGCACGACCAGGGCCGCAGCTTCGCGCGCGCCGACCTGCCGTTCAAGCTGGGCGGCAACGAACTCGGCCGCGGCAACGGCGAACGGCTGGCGGTGGATCCCAACGACGGCCGCGTGCTGCTGCTCGGGTCGCGCGACGCCGGACTGTGGCGCAGCGACGACCGTGGCCGGCATTGGCAGCCGGTGGCGTCGTTCCCGGCGCTGGCGACCAGCGCCGCCGCCAGCGCGGTCAACCATGCCGGGCGCCGCCAGCAGGTGGGCATTGCCTTCGTGGTGTTCGACCCCGACAGCGCCGGCGGTAGCGACGGCGCTTCGCAACGCATCTATGTCGGCGTGTCCACGCGGGAGCGCAGCGTGTTCGTGTCCGAGGACGGCGGGCGCAGCTGGCACCCCGTGCCGGGGCAGCCGACCGGCTTGCGTCCCAGCCACATGGTGCGTTCCAGCGCCGGCATCTACTACCTCAGCTACGGCGACCAACCGGGTCCGGATCTGATGGCCGACGGCGCGGTATGGGCGTACGCGCCGGCCGCGCGGCGCTGGACCGACATCACGCCGGTGCCGCAGCCGGGCACCGGGCCGGGCTTCGGCTGGGGCGCGGTGGCGGTGGATCCGCGCCAGCCGCAGACGCTGATCGCCAGCACCTTCCGCCGCTATGTGCCGGGCGACGATGTCTACCGCAGTACCGATGGCGGACGCCATTGGGCGCCGCTGTTCCCGCGCTCGCGCTTCGCGCACGACACCGCGCCGTGGACCGCGCAGGCGCGGCCGCACTGGATGGCGGCGCTGGCGATCGATCCGTTCGACAGCGACCGCGCCTGGTTCGTCACCGGCTACGGCGTGTGGGCCTCGCGCAACCTGCGCGCGGCCGACGCGGCCGACGGCACGGTGCAATGGTGGTTCGCCGACGCCGGCCTGGAGGAAACCGTGCCGCTGGATCTGCTCAGCCCGACGCAGGGCGCGCCGCTGCTGAGCGCGCTCGGCGACATCGACGGCTTCCGCCACGACAGTCTGGAGCGCGCGCAACTGCAGTTCGCCGGGCCGCGGCTGACCAACGGCGAGAGCATCGATGCGGCCGGCCAGGCGCCGCAGCTGGTGGTACGTAGCGGCACCCTGCGCGAGCGGCGCGGCAACGAGGTGCGCGCCGCGTGGTCGCGCGACGGCGGCGCCAGTTGGCAGGCCTTCGCCAGCGAACCGCCGGCGGGCGAGGGCGCGGGCCACATCGCCATCGGCGCCGACGGCCGCCGCGTGATCTGGTCGCCGCGCAATGGCGGCGGCGCCTGGGCCAGCGACGATCGGGGCCGGCGCTGGCAGCGGGTCGAGGCCGCGACCGGCAGTTGGTCGATCGAAGCCGACCGGGTCGATCCGCGGCGCTGGTATGCGGTGGACGCGGCCAGCGGCCGCTTCTATCTCAGCGACGACGGCGGCCGCCGGTTCCGCGACAGCGGCGTCGAGGTCGGCGTGCCGGCGCCGGCCGAGCGCACCCGCCCGCAGCTGCGCCCGGACCCGCTGCGCGCCGGCGTGGTCTACCTGGCCAGTCCCAGCCACGGCGTGATGCGCTGGCAGGACGGCAAACTCGCGACGCTGGCCAAGGTGCAGGAGGCGCGCTCGCTGGGCCTGGGCCGCGCGCCGCGCGACGGTGCGCCGCCGATGCTGTTCCTGGCCGGCACCGTCGACGGCGTCGGCGGGCTGTTCCGCTCCGAGGACGAGGGCCGGCACTGGCAGCGCATCGACGACGACGCGCACCGCTTCGGCCGTCCCTACGCCGTCACCGGCGATCCGCGCGTGGTCGGCCGCGTCTACTTCGCCACCGGCGGCCGAGGCATCTTCTATGGCGATCCGCGCTAGTTCCCGCGGCCCTCGCCGCATCCGTGCTTTGCTTCCGCGTGCGTGCGCGATCGTCGCGCCGCGTTTCCCGTCGTTCGGCGGCATCGCCGCCGGCGACGCTCACAACCCAGGATCGCTCCGATGACTCCACGTTCGTTCCGGTGTCTGCGTTGGCTGGCCGTGCTGTCGCTGATCGCGCCGCCGGCCTCGGCATGGGCGGCGCTGCAGGTGCCGTTGCTGTTCGCCGACGGCGCGGTCCTGCAACGCGACGTGCCGATGCGCGTGTGGGGCTGGGCCACGCCTGGCGCCCGCATCCAGGTGCGCCTGGACGGCGCTGCGGCAAGCGCGACCGCGGCCGCCGACGGCCGCTGGCAGGCGCAGCTGCCGGCGCATGCGGCCGGCGGTCCGTATGTGCTGGAGGTGGAGGGCGACGGCACGCGGCGGCGCATCGGCGACGTGCTGGTCGGCGACGTGTGGCTGGCCAGCGGCCAGTCCAACATGGAGTGGCCGCTGGCGCAGGCGCGCGACGGCGCGCGCGAGGTGGCGGCGGCGAACGATCCGCAACTGCGCCACTTCAAGGTGCCAAAGTCGTGGGCGCTACAGCCCGAGCAGCGCCTGGCCGGCGGCGAATGGAAAGCCGCCACGCCCGACAACGCCGGCGCGTTCTCCGCGGTCGGCTATTTCTTCGCGCGCGAACTGCGGCGGAGCACCGGCGTGCCGATCGGCATCATCGACAGCAGTTGGGGCGGCAGCGCGATCCAGGCGTGGATGGACGCCGCCTCGCAGGGCATGGACACCGCGCAGACCGAACGCGGCATCGCTGAGATGCAGGCCAAGGACGCGCAGACCCTGGCCGCGGTGAAGCAGCGCATCGCGCGCTGGCCGGCGGTGCGGGACGGCGCCGAGCAATGGCGCGCGCCCGACCTGGACGACAGCGGCTGGGACCGCATTCCGGTCGACCGCAACTGGGAATCCAGCGGCTACGACGGCATGGACGGCATCGCCTGGTACCGCACCAGCTTCACCCTCAGCGCCGCGCAGGCCAAGACCGGCGTCACCCTGGGCGTTGGCCAGGTCGACGATTCGGACGTCACCTACGTCAACGGCCAGGCGGTCGGACGCACCGAGAACCGCTGGAACCTGCCGCGCGTGTATGCCGTCCCCGCGGCCGTGTTGAAGCCGGGGCGCAACCAGATCGCGGTGCAGGTCACCGATCTCAGCGGCGGTGGCGGCTTGCACGGCGACACCGGCGAACGCTTCGTGCAGCTCGGCGACGGCACCAGGCTGCCATTGCAGGAATGGAGATTCCGCCCGGCCAAGGTCAGCGTGACGCTGGACGACGGCCGCAACCAGCAGCCGACCCTGCTGTACAACCGCATGATCCATCCGCTGCAGCCGTTCGCGGTCAAGGGCGTGATCTGGTACCAGGGCGAGAGCAATGCCTACGCGTACGGCGCGCTGCGCTACCGCGACCAGTTCGCGGCACTGATCCGCAGTTGGCGGCAGGAGCGCGGCCAGCCGCAGCTGCCATTCCTGTGGGTGCAGTTGGCCAACTTCCAGGCCGGTTCGGACAAGGGCGATCTGAGCCCATGGGCGCAACTGCGCGAATCGCAGTCCAAGACCCTGGCGCTGCCGGCGACCGCGCAGGCGGTGATCATCGACATCGGCAATCCCACCGACATCCATCCGACCAACAAGCAGGACGTCGGCCACCGCCTGGCGCTGGCCGCGCGGCGCGTCGCCTATGGCGAAACGCTGGTGTACAGCGCGCCGACGTTCCAGGGCACCGAGTTCGCCGCGCATGCCGCGCGGCTGCGCTTCGATCCGATGGGCAGCGCACTGGCGGTGCGTGGCGGCGGGCCGTTGCGCGGCTTCAGCGTCGCCGGCGCCGATCGCCGCTTCCATCCGGCGCAGGCGCGCATCGAGGGCGACAGCGTGCTGGTGGAGAGCGCCGAGGTGGCGCAGCCGCAGGCGGTGCGCTACGCCTGGAGCGAGAACCCGGCCGAGGCCAATCTGGTCAACCGCGAGCAGTTGCCTGTTTCCCCGTTCCGGACCGACACCTGGTGATACGGAGTGCGAACCCCATGATGCTTCCCGCAATGCGCGCATGCGCCGTGACGGCACGGCGGCGCCCGCTGCTGGCTTCCACACTGCTGCTGGCCCTGGCCGCCTGCCAGCCCGATCCGCCCGCGCCGCCGGTGGCCGCGCGCGACACGCTCGCCGCCACGCCGACGCCTGCGGGCAGTTCCGCGTCGCCATCCACGCAGCAGCAGCCGATCCCGCAGTTCGTCAGCAAGGACGGCAAGCACGCATTGCTGGTGGACGGCGCGCCGTTCCTGATCCTCGGCGCGCAGGTCAACAATTCCAGCAACTACCCGGCGGCGCTGGACAAGGTGTGGCCGGCGATGCAGTTCCTCGGCCCGAACACGGTGCAGGTGCCGATCGCCTGGGAGCAGGTCGAGCCGGAGGAGGGCAAGTTCGACTTCTCTTTCGTCGACACGCTGCTGGCGCAGGCGCGTGAACGCAAGCTGCGGCTGGTGCTGCTGTGGTTCGGCACCTGGAAGAACAACGGCCCGGCCTACACGCCGCATTGGGTCAAGACCGACAACGCGCGCTTCCCGCGGGTGGTGACCCGCGACGGCAAGACGCTCGGCTCCTTGTCGCCGCTGGCGCCGGCCACGCTGGAGGCCGATCGCAAGGCCTTCGTCGCCTTCATGCAGCATCTCAAGCAGGCCGATCCGCAGCGCACCGTGATCATGGTGCAGCCGGAGAACGAGCCGGGCACCTACGGCAGCGTGCGCGACTTCTCGCCGCTGGCGCAGCGGGCATTCGACGGCCCGGTGCCGGCGGCGCTGCTGCGGAAGCTCGGCAAGCAACCGGGCACCTGGGCGCAGGTGTTCGGCGCCGACGCCGACGAGTTCTTCCACGCCTGGCACATCGGCCGCTTCATCGACCAGGTCGCCCAGGCCGGCAAGGCCGAGTATCCGCTGCCGATGTACGTCAACGCGGCGCTGCGCGGGCCGTTCAATCCCGGCCAGCCCGGCCAGTACGCCAGCGGCGGCCCCACCGACAACGTCCTGGACGTGTGGAAGGCGGCCGCGCCGCACATCGACCTGCTGGCGCCGGACATCTACATGCCCGAGTACCGCATGTACACCACGGTGCTGGAGCGCTACGCGCGCGCGGACAACGCGCTGTTCGTCGCCGAGACCGGCAACCGCCCGGAATACGCGCGCTACCTGTATCCCACGCTGGGCCACGACGGCATCGGCTGGTCCACCTTCGGCATCGACTACAGCGGCTATTCCAACTGGCCGCTGGGCGCCAAGAAGGTGGACGAGGCGACCCTGGCGCCGTTCGCGCTGGGCTTCAAGGCGGTGGCGATGGGCATGCGCCCGTTCGCCAAGGCCGCCTCCGAAGGCAAGCTGCACGGCACTGCCGAAGAACCCGGCCAGCCGGTGCAGGAACTGCGCCTCAACGCGCGCTGGAGCGCGACCATCACCTACGGCGTGCCGCAGTTCTGGTTCAAGGGCGAGCCGCCCGGCAACCCCGAGCCGATCGGCGCGGCGCTGATCGCCGAACTGGGGCCGGACGAGTTCCTGGTCACCGGCTACCACGCGCGCGTCACCTTGCATCCGGCCAGCGCGGCGACCGCCAACATGGTCTACGACCGCGTCGAGGAAGGCTTTTACGATGGCGCGCAGTGGCGGTTCCAGCGCAACTGGAACGGCGACCAGACCGACTACGGCGTCAACTTCGCCGACATGCCGCAATTGCTGAAGATCACGCTGGCCACCTATTGAGATTCCGGCGCCGCCCGCGCGCGGCGCCCCATCGGCTACAAAAGGGAGAGAACATGCACACCTCGAACCGTCCCGTGCGCCTGGCGATGAAACCGCTGCCGCGTCTGCTGGCCTTGTCGCTGGCGCTGCTTGCCGCCGGCGTCCACGCGCAGGAAGTGAAGAAGGACGCCGATGGCGTCACCGTGCAGCCCAGCGCCAAGGGGGCGGCGGCGGTGCGGCTGCAGGTGGTGGACAGCGGCATCATCCGCGTCAGCGCCGACCCGGATGGCGATTTCAAGCGCACGCCCAGCCTGATGCGGGTGCCGGTGCAGGGCGACACCGCCTACCAGTTCGAGACGCAGGGCGATACGGTGCGGGTCAGGACCGCCAAGCTCACCGCGCAGGTGTCCACCGTCGACGGCCATGTCAGCTTCGCCGATGCGGCGGGCAAGCCCTTGCTGTCGGAAGTGGCGGGCGGGCGCAGCTTCTCGCCGCTGAAGGTGGAGGGCAAGTCCTATCTGAGCACCCGCCAGCGCTTCGCCTCGCCCGACGACGAGGCCTTCTACGGCTTCGGCCAGCACCAGCAGGGCTGGATGAACCAGAAGGGCCGCAACGTCGAGCTGCTGCAGAGCAATATCGACATGGCGGTGCCGTACCTGGTGTCCAGCCGCAACTACGGCATCCTCTGGGACAACAACTCCATCACCCGCATGGGCGACCCGCGCGGCCTGCAGCCGCTGCCGGCCTCGCTGAAGCTGTACGACGCCAAGGGCAAGCCGGGCGCGCTGACCGCGCGCTATTCGGTCAACGGCAAGCAGGTGGTCGAGCGCCGCGAGAAGGAACTCAACTACCAGTACATCAAGGATCTGGCCAAGTTCCCGGGCAAGGCCAAGCCCAGCGACAAGAGCCGCATGCAGGTCAGTTGGGAGGGCGAGATCGAGGCCAGGAGCGGCGGCGAGCACAGCTTCTCGCTGTACGCCAGCGAGTACGCCAAGCTGTGGGTCGACGGCAAGCTGGTGGTCGACCGCTGGCGCCAGAACTGGAATCCCTGGCACAACGAATTCACCCTCGCGCTGCAGCCGGGCCAGCGCCACAAGGTCAAGGTCGAGTGGGACCTGGTCGACCCGAGCTACATCGCGCTGCTGCACCGCGACCCGCTGCCGGCGGCCGAGGCCAAGGAGCTGTCGCTGTGGTCCGAGGCCGGGCAGATGATCGACTACTACGTCGTGGCCGGCGCCGACGCCGACCAGGTCATCGCCGGCTACCGCGAACTGACCGGCAAGGCGGTGCTGCTGCCGAAGTGGGCCTATGGCTTCTGGCAGAGCCGCGAGCGCTACAAGAGCCAGGACGAGCTGGTCGGCGTGCTGGCCGAGTACCGCAAGCGCAAGCTGCCGATCGACAACATCGTGCTCGACTGGTCGTACTGGCCGGAGAACGCGTGGGGCTCGCACGAGTTCGACCCGGCGCACTTCCCCGATCCCGACGGCATGGTCAAGTCGGTGCACGACCTGCACGCGCAGATCATGATCTCGGTGTGGCCCAAGTTCTACCCGACCACCGCCAACTACAAGGAACTCGACGCCGCCGGGCACATGTACAAGCGCAACGTCGAAGTCGGCGAGCTGGACTGGATCGGCAAGGGCTACAAGAACTCCTTCTACGATCCGTACTCGGCGCAGGCGCAGGCGATCTACTGGCGGCAGATCGACGAGAAGCTCAACCGCCGCGGCATCGACGCCTGGTGGATGGACGCCGACGAGCCGGACGTGCACTCCAACCTGGACATCGGCGAGCGCAAGGCGCGCACCACGCCGACCGCGCTGGGGCCGTCCACCGAGTTCTTCAATTCCTATCCGTTGCCGCACACCCACGGCGTCTACGCGGGCGACCGCGCCGCCGACGGCAAGCGCGTGTTCATCCTCTCGCGCAAGGGCTATGCGGGCACGCAGCGCAATGCGGTGGCGGTGTGGAGCGGGGACATCGTCTCGCGCTGGGGCGACATGCGCGACCAGATCTCCGCCGGCGTCAACGTCTCCATGTCCGGCCTGCCCAACTGGACCTTCGACATCGGAGGTTTCGCGGTGGAGAAGCGCTACGAGGACCAGGATCCGGCGCACCAGGCCGAATGGCGCGAGCTCAACACGCGCTGGTTCCAGTTCGGCGCGTTCGTGCCGCTGTTCCGCTCGCACGGCCAGTTCCCGTTCCGCGAGATCTGGAACATCGCCCCGGAAGGCACGCCGTACTACGCCAGCATGGCCTACTACAGCCGCCTGCGTTACGCCCTGCTGCCGTACGTCTACACCCTGGCCGGCGACACCTACCATCGCGACGGCAGCATGATGCGCGGCCTGCCGATGGACTTCCCGCACGATCCCAAGGTCGCCGACCTCAACGACGAGTACCTGTTCGGGCCGGCGTTCCTGGTCGCGCCGGTGACCCGCTTCGGCGCCACCTCGCGCCAGGTCTACCTGCCGGCCGGCACCTCGTGGATCGACTTCAACAGCGGCAAGCGCTACGAAGGCGGGCAGAGCATCGAGGCCGCCGCGCCGCTGGAGCGGATGCCGCTGTTCGTGCGCGCCGGCGCCATCGTGCCCACCACCACCGTGCAGCAGTACGTGGACGAAGTGCCGAACGCGCCGCTGACCGTGGTCGTCTACACCGGCGCCGACGGCCAGTTCTCGCTGTACGAGGACGACGGCAAGGGCTACGGCTACGAGAAGGGCGAGTTCAGCCGCATTCCGCTGCGCTGGGACGAGGCCAAGGGCGTGCTGAGCATCGGCGCGCGCGAAGGCAGCTGGCCGGGCATGCAGGCCAAGCGCACCATCAATGTGCGTTTCGTCGACGGCGTGCGCGCGGAGACCGGTGCGCTGGAGCCCAAGGCCGACGCCACCGTGCAGTACAGCGGCAAGGCGTTGAGCGTGGCGCGCAAGGCGGCGAAGGGCGCCAAGCGCGGCGAGGGCGGCAAGGCCGGGTGATGGCGGGACGGCGCGGCGCCGTGGGCGAGGGCGACGCAGCGCGAGCGGCGCTGCGTCGCGATCGCGTGGGCTATTCGTTGCCGTCGCGCCTGGCTGCGCGTCCGCGCTGTTCCGCGGCAGCAGGAGCCGTCCGCCGCACGGTCCTGCATGCGCGCCAGTCGCGTAGGGCGGAATCGGGCGAATGAGCATCGAGCTGACCCGCCGCGCGCTGTGCAAGGCGATCGGCGCCGGCATGATGGCCGGGCTCGCGCCCCCGGTCGCGGCGCGCACCGTTGCGGCGGCGCCTGCCGTCGCCGCCGCGCCCGTCGCCGATCCGGCCGCGCTGACCCTGTGGTACCGGCGGCCGGCCACGCAATGGGTGGAGGCCTTGCCGGTCGGCAATGGCCGGCTCGGCGCGATGGTGTGGGGCGGCATCGCCCACGAACGCCTGCAGTTGAACGAAGACACCCTGTATGCCGGCCAGCCCTACGATGCGACCTCGCCGGACGCGTTGGCGGCGCTGCCGCAGGTGCGCGCGCTGATCTTCGCCGGCCGCTACGCCGAGGCCGAGGCGCTGGCCGATGCCAAGCTGCTGTCGCGTCCGCCCAAGCAGATGCCGTACCAGCCGCTGGCCGACCTGTTGCTCGACTACGACCGCGCCGACGGCATCGATGGCTACCGGCGCGACCTGGACCTGGACACCGCGCTGGCCACGACCCGCTTCACCTCCGGCGGCGCGACCCATTTGCGCGAGGTGTTCGTCTCGCCGACCGAGCAGTGCATCGTGGTGCGCCTGTCCTGCGACGTGCCGGGCCGCATCGCGCTGCGCATCGGCATCGACAGCCCGCAGGCGGGCGAGCTGAGCGAGGAGCAGGGCACGCTGCTGTTCGCCGGCCGCAACGCCGGCTTCGCCGGCATCGACGGCGGGCTGCGCTTCGCCCTGCGCGTGCTGCCGCGGGTGCGCGGCGGCCAGACCCGCATCGAGCGCGGTCGGATCCGCATCGAAGCCGCCGACGAGGTGGTGCTGCTGCTGACCGCGGCCACCAGCTACCGGCGCTACGACGACGTGAGCGGCGATCCGCTGGCGATCAGCGCCGCGCAACTGCGCAAGGCGGCCGCGCTGTCCTATCCGCAACTGCTGGAGCGGCATCTGGCCGAGCACCGGCGCCTGTTCCGCCGGGTCGCGATCGACCTGGGCAGCAGCCCCGCCGCGCAACTGCCCACCGACGAACGCGTGCAGGGCTTCGCCAGCGGCCACGATCCGGCCCTGGCCGCGCTCTATCACCAGTACGGGCGCTACCTGCTGATCTGCAGCTCGCGTCCGGGCAGCCAGCCGGCCAACCTGCAGGGCATCTGGAACGACCTGATGCAGCCGCCGTGGGAGAGCAAGTACACGGTCAACATCAACACCCAGATGAACTACTGGCCCAGCGAGGCCAACGCCCTGCACGAATGCGTGGCGCCGTTGGAAGCGATGCTGTTCGACCTCGCGCAGACCGGCGCGCACACCGCGCGGACGCTGTACGCCGCACCGGGCTGGGTGGTGCACAACAACACCGACCTGTGGCGCCAGGCCGGACCGATCGACGGCGCGCAATGGAGCCTGTGGCCGATGGGCGGGGTGTGGCTGCTGCAGCAACTGTGGGATCGCTGGGACTACGGTCGCGATCGCGCCGACCTGCGGCGCATCTATCCGCTGTTCAAGGGCGCGGCCGAGTTCTTCGTCGCCACCTTGCAGCGCGATCCGCACAGCGGGGCGATGGTGACCAACCCGTCGCTGTCGCCGGAGAACCGGCATCCGTTCGGCGCCGCGGTGTGCGCCGGCCCGGCGATGGACGCGCAGTTGTTGCGCGATCTGTTTGCGCAGTGCATCAAAATGGGCCGGCTGCTGGGCGTGGACGCGGCCTTCGGCGAACGCCTGGCCGCGTTGCGCGCGCAACTGCCGCCGGACCGGATCGGCGCTGCCGGGCAACTGCAGGAATGGCAGCAGGACTGGGACCTGCAGGCACCGGAACCGCATCATCGCCACGTCTCGCATCTGTACGCCTTGCACCCCTCCAGCCAGATCAACCTGCGCGACACGCCGGCGCTGGCGCAGGCCGCGCGGCGCTCGTTGCAGCGCCGGGGTGATAGCGCTACCGGTTGGGGGCTAGGATGGCGCCTGAACCTGTGGGCGCGGTTGCGCGACGGCGAGCATGCGCATCGCATTCTGGCGATGCTGCTGTCGCCCGAGCGCACCTATCCCAACCTGTTCGACGCGCATCCGCCGTTCCAGATCGACGGCAACTTCGGCGGCACCGCGGGCATCACCGAAATGCTGCTGCAGAGTTGGGGCGACAGCATCTGGCTGTTGCCGGCGCTGCCGCAGGCCTGGCCGCAGGGGCAGGTGCGCGGCCTGCGCGTGCGCGGCGCGGCCGGCGTGGACCTGTCCTGGCGCGACGGTCGCCTGTGGCATGCGCGGCTGAGCAGCGAGCGGGGCGGGCACTACACTTTGGTTTACGGCGGGCAGTCCGTGACTGCCGACCTTTCTCCTGGAGCGACGATGGACCTGGGTTTGCGCGACGATCGGCTGGTGCGGCAATGAGTCTGTACATCGGCCTGGACGTGGGCACGCAGAGCGTCAAGCTGCTGGCCTACGATGCGGACAGCCGCCGCGTGGTCGCCACGCACGGCCATGCGCTGGAACTGATCAGCCGCGACGACGGCACCCGCGAGCAGCAGGCGCAGTGGTGGATCGACGGCATCGTCGCCTGCTTCGCCGCGCTCGGCGCGGAGCAGCGCGCGCAGGTGCGCGCGATCTCGGTGTCCGGGCAGCAGCACGGCTTCGTGCCAGTGGATGCGCACGGGCAGGTGACCGCGCCGGTCAAGCTGTGGTGCGACACCAGCACCCAGCGCGAATGCGAGGAGATCATGCAGGCGGTCGGCGGCGAGCAGCGCTGCGTGGAACTGGCCGGCAACCCGATCCTGGCCGGCTACACCGCCTCCAAGCTGCCGTGGACGCGCAAGCATCGCGGCGCGGCGTACGCCAGCATGACCTCGGTGCTGCTGCCGCACGACTACGTCAATTTCTGGCTCACCGGCGAGCGCTACACCGAGGTCGGCGACGCCTCCGGCAGCGGCTGGCTGGACGTGCGCACCCGGCAGTGGTCGGCGCCGCTGCTGCAGGCGATCGACCCGCAGCGCGACCTGGCCGCGGCGCTGCCGCCGCTGGTGCCGACCGAGACCACCTTCGTCCTGTCCGCGGCCGCGGCGCAGACCCTGGGGTTGCCGCGCGACGTGCGCGTGGCCACCGGCGGCGGCGACAACATGATGGCCGCGATCGGCACCGGCAACGTGGTGCCGGGACGGTTGACGATGAGCCTGGGCACCTCCGGCACGCTGTTCGCGTACGCCGACCGGCCGGTGGTCGACGATGCCGCGCGCTGGGCCGCGTTCTGCTCCTCCAGCGGCGGCTGGCTGCCGCTGATCTGCACGATGAACTGCACCGTGGCCACCGAGACCATCTCGCGCCTGTTCGGGATCAGGACCGGCGAGGGCGAGGCGCTGCTGGACGCCACCGCGCCCGGCGCCGGCGGGCTGGTGTTGCTGCCGTTCTTCAACGGCGAACGCACCCCGAACCTGCCGGCCGCGCGCGGCTGCATGACCGGCATGGACCTGCACAACACCACCCCGGCGCACTTCTACCGCGCGGCGATGGAAGGCGCGACCTACAGCCTGCGCAACGGCTTCGACGCCTTCGTCGATGCCGGGCTGGCGTTCGATTCCATCTACGTCACCGGCGGCGGCAGCAAGAGCGCGGGCTGGCGGCAACTGATCGCCGACCTGTTCGGCTTGCCGGTGCACGTGCCGGCACAGGCCGAGGGCGCCGCGTTCGGCGCCGCGCTGCAGGCGCTGTGGGCCGATGGCCACGCGCGGGGCGAGCGCGCCAGCCTGGCCGAGGTGGTGCTGCAGCACCAGCAGGACGACGCCGCGCTGTCCGCGCAGCCGGATCGGCAACGCGGCGCGCAGTACCAGGCGCACTACCAGACCTTCCTGAAACACTTGCATGCCATCGGCCCGCTCTACGCCGGCTGACCCCCCACTTTCCCCCGCAAACGCAGAGCAGGACTTCTTCATGAGCAACTCCGTCTACATCGGCGCCAAGGAATACTTCCCGGGCATCGGCCGCATTCCGTTCGAAGGCAAGGCCTCGGACAACCCGCTGGCGTTCAAGGTCTACGACGCCAACAAGAAGATCGGCGACAAGACCATGGCCGAGCACCTGCGCTTCGCGGTGGCGTACTGGCACAGCTTCTGCGGCAACGGCGCCGATCCGTTCGGTCCCGGCACGCGCGCCTATCCGTGGGACGCCGGCAGC
>Ga0105251_10000398_pt1 | contig 42492 bp, 50 predicted proteins | sample KBSS64metaG_FD_80424 | JGI IMG/M metagenome (GOLD analysis project Ga0105251, IMG submission 80424) | Switchgrass rhizosphere microbial communities from Kellogg Biological Station, Michigan, USA - KBS S6-4 metaG | ecosystem: Host-associated > Plants > Roots > Rhizosphere > Soil | place...
ACGGTCTTCGCCAATGGTCACGACATTCCACCCGACATCCGGGCCGATCTGGCGCGCCGCGGCATCCCTGTCGTCGATGGCCGGATCACCGAAATCGACCATGAGGAGAGCTATAACGCCACCGTCAGGCTCGACGTCGGTCCCTCCGTCGCGGTCGACATCCTCTTCGCGCACCCCCGCAACAAGCCGTCCGCACGCCTGCATGAATCGCTGGGCCTCGCCACGGTCGATACGCCCCAGGGCATCGCCCTAAAGGTCGACGAGCGCCGCGAAACCAGCATGCCCGGCATCTACGCCGCCGGCGACCTCGCCAACCCCGCAATGCCCTCGGTCACCACGGCATCATGGCAAGGCGCAACGGCCGGCATCTCCGCTCAGCAATCGATGCTGGTTTGAGAGCAAGCAGCATCGATCACCCCAGTTTCAATTTCACAATAGACAGGAGCGCCACCATGCCCGCCATAAAACCATTCAAACCTCTAGACGAAAAATTTCCGTTTGACCGCCAACTCGGTATCGCGGCGGCGCCTCTCGTGCTTATCAACCTCTTCATGGTCGTCGATTCCGCCGATGAAGCGGGCTTCCTGGAGGCTTTCAAGGCAGCTGCCGAGATCATAACGAAGCAGCCGGGCTTCATTTCCATGCAATTACATCGAGCGATCGGCGATAGCCCGACTTACCTGAACTATGTGGTTTGGGAATCCACCGAGGCGGTCCGCGCCGCTTTCACTGATCCCGCGTTCCTCGCGAAACTTCCAGCATATCCATCATCCGTTGTGGCCAGCCCGCACCTGTTCCAGAAGGTCGCCGTCCCCGGCTTTTGCACGGCCTGAAGAACGAATCAAGACGAGGAGATGTCATGACAGATCAAAATGCCTATCAGGCCGCCGACTGGAATGGCCAAAGCGGAGAGTACTGGGCCGCCAACCAGGCCCGGCTCGACGCCATGTTTGCGGTATTTGGCCAGGCGGCGATCGAAGCCGCCGCGCCCGCCACAGGCGAACGCGTGCTTGACGTCGGTTGCGGCGCGGGCGCGTCGAGTCTGGCTCTGGCCGCCCGCGTCGGCGCGGGAGGCCATGTGCTGGGCGTGGATATATCCGAACCGCTGATCGGCCGAGCGCGCGCGCTGGCGCCACAGGATACGCCGGCCCAGTTCCAAGTGGCCGACGCCAGCAGCACCGAATTGCCCGAGGGCGCATTCGACATCCTGTTCTCGCGCTTCGGAGTGATGTTCTTTGATGATCCTACGGCGGCGTTCGCTAATATGCACCGTGCGCTCAAGCCGGGCGGGCGGGTCGCTTTCGTCTGTTGGCGCGGCGTGGCCGAGAACGATTGGGTGCGCCTGCCGATGGGCGCGATCAAGGGCATCGTCCCGCCGACCGCACCGCACAATCCCGAAGCGCCCGGCCCATTCTCGTTCGGCGACCGGGGACGCGTGACACGTATCCTGACAGAGGCCGGCTTCACCGACATTGCTATCGCGCCCTTCGATGCTTCCATCCCGTTCGGCGAGGGCGCGACGCGGGACGCAGCGATCGACGATGCGGTGAAGATGGTGTTAGAGGGCGGCCCGCTGTCGCGTGTGCTCGCTGATCAGCCCGACGATATCCGCGCCCGCGCCTGGGCCTCGGTTCGTGCCGCCTTCGCGGGTCTCCCCGGCGAGCGGTCGGTGATGATCGACGGCGCGGCGTGGATCGTCATGGCACGCAATCTATCAGTTAGCAGCGATTAACAGGGAAGCCGCCCCGCACGGTGGATCGAGGCGTCTTTGGCCGGTCAGATTGATGTCCGTTATGGCTTGGTCATCCGTCCCTGGCAAAAACGAGTACTCGCGAATGGCGGCTGCCTTGGGTCGAAAACCGCCACTCACGAATGGCTGCTTATGGCCGATTGTAGCCTGTTGCGAAGGGCTGCCTTCGTCTCAGGGGCGCTGTTGACGAAAAGACGGCGAGCGTCTCGGGATGAATAACAGAGGGGTAAAGCTGCGCGTGTGCATTTCAGAATAAACTTGAGTTTCGATTCCTACCAACGGGGCCGTTAAAAGTTAGTCTCTTTCGATTTTAAGAAACGGGTTGTCGAGTGGTATAACTTCAAAAAATTGCTGGGAATTCTCAATCAAGTAGCCCTTCAAAGTTGTTTTCTTCCTAGGGCCTTGCACTTGGCATGCCCAGATATTCAGGCCGTTGTCTCGCTTCCTGTGAACCTTCAGCTTCTCGAACTGCTTTTGCACCCAGCGCCATTCCTCAACCTCCTGATCTGAACCCTGCGAAACGCCTGGAAACTCCTGCGCGTAACGTTGGAAGAGACCAGGCGTGACCAGAAATACGCTGCCACCCACCGTGTGGATTTTGGCCTTGCTGTCGTTGATGATCAGTTTGTGACTCTGGATGCCTTCCCTGACCCAATCCAGGAATGCCTGACCTGGGTTATCCGATTGAAGCGTTGGAATTTCGACAGCACTTTCTGACAGTGCGTCTTTGGCCTCGGGCTCTTCCAATTCGAACATGTCCAGCAGCGTGCCGAGATAATCGGCATCCTCTACTGTCAAGGTATCCGGCTGCGGTTGAGTTTGACCTGATCTTGTACTGGCTGTCTCGGGCGTTGGTGTTGGTACCGGGGTGTCAGTTGAGTGGTCATGGGTCGCAATGCTCACCGTTCCGCTGAAAGCCTCAGGCCGGTCTTCGTTCCCCCAAATCAGTGCTGGTTGAAGGCGCAGAAAGGTGAAACTCTGCTGCCAGTTCCCCTGTGTCACAAGCGCGGTCCAAATGGCTTTGCCTTCCGGCGTCGACTCAACTAACCCATGCGATTGCAATTCGTCGAACACCGCAAGGTTGGACGACGGAATCCCCTCTATCGCTTGCGACAGCAGATAGGCTCGCAGCTTGTCCGTGACCGTCTTGCTGACCAGCCAGAGGGCGTCCTGGGTCAGCCATCCCACGGCACCCGGTTGGTTGAGTTTCAGCTCGTGCTGAGCCAGATGACGTAGTCCGCTGATCAAGTGATGTTGCAGCGAATGAATCGGCGCTTGTAGCGCCTTGCTCGGGTTACCACCGATGTTCTGTGCGGTGGAAACACGGTCTGCCTGCATCACCAACTCACCGAGCACGCCGGCACGTTCGTACTGGCCCGCCAGGACATACAGCAGACTGGCCCACAGTGGCGGAAATCCACTGAGCCAATCGAGGATTGGGTGGTCGAGAATCTGCGTGTAGAGCAAGCCTGCAGCGGCACCGTGCAAGTGATAGTCACGACCCTTGATGTAACGAAAACGGTAGGGCTGATCCAGGGAGCCCTGCCAAGGATGCCAAACACGGCCATCCTGGCGTTCGACCAGCAGGTCCACGGCGATCTTGCCGATGTCATGCAGCAGGGCACCATAGGCGATGCCAGCGGACCAGGCGTCGGTCTGGGATGCTTGGTCTTCGGGCGCGGCGCCGGTGGGAAGCAGATACGACTGACGCAGTTTCAGACTACAGGCGACCAGCTCCAGACCATGGTCTAGCATGCCACCGAGATAAGCATGATGGTGCGTCTCGCTGGCCGGGAGTTGCTGGACCAGTTCGGCGTAGCGTTGGATTGGATTTAAATAGAGCTGGCTGAACTGCTGATGGGAGAGGGCGGTGTACTGCCAGATACGATCGAGCAACTGACGGCGGTGCTCGGCTTGTAACAAGCTTTGTGACGACTCGATGGGCAGGTAACCTTCGGCAACGCTTACGATTGGTGGCGGAGGGGGCTTCTGCCTTTTGTGGCGAAATAGACTGAGCATCGTGGCCTCCCGGAAATGGCAGAGTCAGAGGCCTTTTAGCCTTTTCGGATAGGGCTCTTACCCTTGACTCCCCCATTCCCTTCCAACCCTTACCGGTCCTTTTGACGCGTTTCCCTTTGTGCGGCAATCGGAATATCGATATGTCCTGGTGCCGTTTTGTTGGATACGCATGCTGGTACGAAAAAGGAAAGTGTCGGTACACTGCGGTGCGAATTTCATTGGGTCTTGCCATGAACCTCACTGACGCCACGCTCATACTGCTGCTCGCGGCACGTATCCATGGAACAGACGAAGCCGTTAGGGCCTCGGCGAAGAGCGTGGTCAAGAAGCTTCCGCGCAGCAAACGCGATCTGATCTACAAGGTGATCGACAGTCGGAGTCCGCTCGATTTGGTGGATTACCTGGCTGAGAATCTGGATACGTAACGGCGCACTGCGGTTATGGGATTACTTCATGTTCTTTGCGTCAGAGCTCCGCCGTGTGGGAATTTTCTGGGCATAGAAAAAAGGGTCCAACTCGTGTTGGACCCTATGAAGCATGTGCAGCGGTGAGGTGACGATCAAGCTCCGTCGTCCGTGCATCCCGAGTCATCCATTCCCGTCTGCTTCCGTTGCTGCTCCAGGTTGAGTACATACTCCGAAGCGCATCGGGCCTGGCCACTGGCGCGGAAAATCGCGCGATTGTCAGCCTTGAGCAGACCGAGCCAGGAGTCGATGTAGCCCTCGTGCCTCAGCTCTCCCTGAATGCCGGCATAAGCACATAAAAAAGCAGCACCCATTTCGGCGATCAACTCTTCAAATGCATAGCCTGGCGAGCCGAATGGGCAAGGTGAGGTCACGCCATCACGCTGCAATCGAGAATGGTGTCCGGTCCAGTGCGTCAGCTCGTGAAGCGCGGTGGCGTAGTACTCACCTTGATCATGAAATTGCTCTTTTGTTGGCAGTTGGATGAGATCCCTGATCGGGTGGTAAAAAGCTTCGTCGGCAAATCGATGAATGATGTTTGCGCCCGAACGTAACAACAGATTTTCCGCAGCGCCGTTGGGGAGAAAGGGATCGCTCGGCTCCGTCTCGAGCACGGTTTCGTTGAGCGTTTCGAGCCCTTCCGTTTGCTCGATGTTGAACAGAAGATGCGTCCTGAGAATGCCAAAGTGAGCGACCTTGGGCTGACCGTTCTCATCAAGTACGGGTTGACCTGACTCGGTCTGTGCCTCGCGCTCCATCGGCTTGTAGAGCACTGCCAGGGTGCTGTGCTCACCCTTACGAATGTGCCCGCCGGCTTTTTTGGTTTGATTGAAGGTCAGCCAGCGATCTTGAGTGAATCCCTGCAACCTGGCCTCGGCCCAGAGCAACGGTAAATTTATGCCCGAATAGGGACGCTGGGTGATGGCGTTGATGGGGTAGGGTTGGTGATGACCGACGTCAGCTGAGCCGCTTGACGACCAGGGTTTGATCCAGGGCGCTACGCCTTGGTCCAACGCGGTAACGATCTTGTCAGTCACGTCTTGGTAGATATTGCGCATGGCATGCTCCTCGTAAAACCGGAGGAACGCCTTGCCCGTCGGGGAGGGTTCCCCGGTGGGTGTTGATTGGATTGGTACAGGACTGCGTATAGCCTGAGTTGGATCAGTGGCCGGGTTTGGCCATTTGCGTTCAGCGTTGCTGCTCTTCCGCAAGCGCTATCAGTAAGGCGTCAGGTTGGTCTGATGCCTGAAGCAGGCTGAGGCTCAGTCGCAGCAATGGTTCATGTTCTGCATCACTAACTGAGCCGAACTTGGCTATCTCGAACACCACGTAGGGTGCGTTTGGATCGGCCAGGTGAGCTTTGAAGGCTGCGCGTACCACGTTGCTCAGCCTGTCGAGCTGCAGCTTTTCAGGATGATTTGAGTCGTCGAGCAATACTGCGTGTTGCCACGCGTCTGGAGTAAACACAATGGGCAAGCGCAGCGTGTTCAGCGTTTCTGATGTGAGTAAATCGGACATGGTGTACCTCCGTTGAAGGCGCGAAGAAACCTGTCCCGTGCGGGAAAGAATTTCCCGCGGTGGGTTGAAGAAAAAACAAAAGGTTTTGGGGCGAGCAGAGCTCGAAAAGCGCTCAGAAGGGCAGTAGGCGTTCATCACCGTATAAAACGATGATCGTGCGAGCTACCGAACGCTAATCGCACTTGGGGGGAGCCATCACCGGAGTGACGTAGCTTTGAAGGCTCTGGCTACCTGGGAAGGTGCTGCCGATAACAGCGATCCGTATCCTCTATGTAGCTGGATGATTTGGATGGGTCAACGGCATTAGAGGCACTGTTGTACGAGGTACGTCTTCTGTCTTCCAGTGAAGAGTTTTCGACCGAACAAGCTGATAAACGGTTAAACATGGGCGGTTTTCAGTAGTAGGCTGTACTCTCGATTTCCACAGGAATACGCTCAGAAGAGGGCGCAATCATGCCGGCTCAGCAGCCAGTTCAAATTTCCCGTGCACACCGCTGGGCATATGCATGCGGTATGTCGGCCAAACGTGGTTATCGCAGGTTGAAAGGGTTTGAGTCTCGTGTAGCCAAGCGTGCGGTGGCGGCGGGTATGCCTGCCGGTGGGCTATTGGTTCGCGGGAGCTTTCTGGTTACAAAGCTGGCGTTAGTCCTTGGATTGCTCTTTATCGGTTTCTGGCTGGTCGCTTCTGTGGTGACGATGATCGCTGTAATTGGGCTTCTGGTGTCCAAGGCTGCTATTGACGCGGATCTTGACGGCAATGATCCAGGACCAGATTTTTTAGGGGCCAACTACTATCTAGGCTATTACGACGACAATGGCCATTACATCGGTCATTCCAAATCATCGAATAGTGATATCAGATGATCCTCTTCGTAGCACCCATCAACTGATCTGTGCCTTTGCCTGCCGCGCCATGCGCTGCCTTGCTTGCACTTCCTAGCATCCCTTCAAGGCTGCTGCCAATTGAGTAGCCTGCCCAGCTCATACCAACCAGAAATAGACCTGGCAGAACCAAGAACATTGCCCCCATCACATACTCAATCACCTGCGCCGTGACCGTTCCATCCATAAATCCGGATATCGGCAGCGATAACAGCACCTGATTGGACGCCGACACCTGGTTGTACAAGGTATCGAGCATGCTGGAGTCGACCCAGCGGGCCAACTCCCACCAGAAGGTCAGCATATGTAGCGTGAACAGCGCGAACGTCACCGTCATGACGGTCTTTAGCTGGTAGGTGCTGACCAGCAGTATCAGCGGCAAGCTGATGATGACGCCCATGATTAGGAAAGCCTGCACCATCGGCAGGGCAGCGCGTAGTGCATTGATTGCCGGGAAGTTGCTGAACGAGCCAAGGGCCAGCCCGGTGTTGGTGGCCAGGTTATTGAGCCCCTGATTGATCGACCCACCGCGAGCACTGGAGCCGTAGTCCTGGTACACCTGTCCGGGTGACATGGACATTGATTGCTGGCGCGGGCTGACCAGCTCGCGCAGGGTGGCATCCTCAATCTCGTTACTCGAACGGCCAGTCAACCAACCTTTTAGCTGAGTCAGCAGCGAAGGATCGACCTGCTCGATCAAGCGCCCGCGCAAGCCGACACCGTTGTCGCTCCACCACTGCTTGCAGGTGGGGTAGCCCGCGCCATTCTCTAACCGAGGCAAGGAGACATCGCGGTTTTCATCATAGGGCCAGTCGACGCGCGGTGTGCGTGAACGATCCGTATCGTAGTAGCCGGGCGTGTCGAGAAAATAGCTTGAGCCTATCCAAGAGGCGTCATGACTTTGTGCCTTATCCAACTGTGGGCGGTTAGTGAACAGCCGAGAACGGGAATAGCCATAGCAGTCGCGAGTGAAGTCGGCGACTTCCTGCAGCAGTACCTGGCTGTCGATGCGCGATGTGTCAATCTCCATGCGTATTTGTCGAATATCCGGTGCGCAAGGTATGGAGGCGGTGGCCGCCGCGGTGATGCCTTTGCTCAAGGCATGCACCAAAAACCACCAGATCGGTACGTTGGCGGAGCGTTTGCCAATGGTATTGAAGGTCGTCCCCCAGGCGGTTTCCGTCGGTTTGGCCACACTCACACCGCAGCGCTGGCTCGCCTCATCATCGAACGCCATTGACGTGAGGCTCAACGGAAAGACCGGCGCGCAACCGAATAACACGACGATGTAGGCCAGCCACAACCGGTTCTCGATCCGCGGTACCGAGAGCAATCCCTTGTTACCTTCATCCGCGCCTTGCTGACGGGCCGACAACCATTCTTGCAAGATGATTGCACCAAAGGGCGCGGCGAATAGCCCAGTGTCGGACAGGACACTCCAGAGGCCGTTGTTGATGATCCAGGCCAGCAGCGAGAGGTAAAACTCCAGGTAGCTGTTGGTGCTCATGAGCATGGTGTTGACCTCACAGTCGGGTGAGTTCGACGCAGGTAAAGAACACGAGACCTAGTGTCCCGATGCGTTTCACGCGCAGTCGATCCTCTGGTCGATGGCGGTAGCGCCGAAGCAGATCCCACCAGAACGCAAAGAGGGCGCCATAGAGCAGGGCACGCCACCACCGCAGATAGGGCCGTGCGGATTCGAATGCCTGCTGCCAGACCTCGAAACTACCCAGCGCAGTGCGGCCGATCCAGGCGGCCAGCGCGGCGGTCAGGATCATCAGCGCGGCAACCCCCAGACCTGAAAGCAGAGTGAATAGCGGTAAGCGTTTCATGGCTTACTTGCGCCTGGCGTCAGCATCATTAAGTCGACCGGGCTCCGGGTCGCCTTGCTCGACAGTACGCGAAGCATCGGCACCGCCGGCATGCCGATCGAGCACCAGGCTGGCGGTATTGGTCGTCAGCATCTGCCGGACCTGCAGTTCGGTCTGCAGCAGGCGTATTTCGCGCTCCAGGGCGTCAATGTTTTTCGTCAAGGCGGTTTGGGCCGGCTCGGCGGAGGCGATGTTCGGTTCGTGACTGCCCGCCAGCAGCGTGCGCAGTAGCAGCAGTGCCTTGTCGAGTACACTGGACAAGGCCGTCTCACTGGCCAGGCGCTGCGCCAACACATCCTGATCAGGATCGTCGCGCAGGGCTTCAACCACACCACGGGTCACCGGCAGCATTGAGCTGGAGGCTTTAGCCAGATTGTCAGGGGTAAGCGGCAGAGAGCCAGACAGCAACCCTCGCAGGGCTTTAAGGCGTTCGCTGTAGGCTTCCTGCATCAGGGGCGTCAATCCGCTGCCAGCGGTCGCACGCAGGGTTTCGCAGGTGTCGCAGGTCGCGACTTCGCTCTCACCGAGCACGCGAACGGCCCATTCGGATTCCTCTTGGGGGGAAGTCCATGTTTGGCAAATAGCCCCACCCAGGCAGTCGCTGCTACTGATTGAGGTGCTGTCTTCTACTGACCGGTTATGCAGCAGGTTATAGCCCGCGCGCACCACGTCGGCGGTCACTCGAATGGGTGTCTGCCCGTTACCTCCTGCCTTCGAACCGCCAATCCAGGACACCCCATTATCGCCATTACGAGCCTCGGTGTTTTTTACCGCGGCCACTGCATCACCGCCGGTTTGCTCCAGATTACCCTGCATTTCCTGGTTCTTGGCCAGCGCGCCCCAGCCGGCTTGACCGACCTTGTCTGCCATCTTTTCGGCCATGGCCTGGCAGGTCAGCTTGGAACGGTCGAAGTCGATACGCCCCTGCAACACCCCGTTACTGAGCAACTCATAAAGGCCGGGATTGGCGCGTTGGATGATCAACGCTGGCAGCGACATCACCGCTTGGGTCGCGTTTTGTACAACGCTGCCCATGATCTGCTGGAACCCTTCGGTAACGCCGTTCAACTGGTTTTGCAAGGTGTTGGTGAGGCTCATGTTTCCGCACATCATGTTGGCTCGCCAGGCCCCGCCGACCCCGAGACCGCTGGGTCGGTAAAGTGAGCTCGGTGAGCCGACTGCCGAACCGCCACCGATGGTGTACATCACCCGGTCGTCGAGCACTTCGCCCTGCGTGCCCAGCCGGTAATTATCCTCGGCGGCGGGGACATGGGGCGCAATGGCCAGCAGTCCACAGAGCGACAGACTCACCACGCTAAACCGTAATTGCGCGAAAAACCAACTCATGACGCACTGCCTTCGAAGTCGATGCTGAACAGAAACGTCTGGCCCTCGCGCTTGCAGCAGCTATAGGGACGCCACAGCGACCAGGCGTAGCCGCCGTCCGAGCTCTGTACCGAATCGCTAGGGAAGATGGCGCATGTTGGCTGAACCAAGGGGGAGAGCAATTGCCATTTGTGGGTCGAAGCGTCGTTTTCAACGATTGGGCCAGGCGGCCAATAGCCATCGCGCGGTGCGGGTGTGAGCGGTAAATACACGTGTGGTTGCCAGTTGCGGGTAATGAAGTCGCCCGCTCGCTGCGCCATCACCGCAGCGGCTTTGAAGTCGTCAGGTTGTACCAGAAATCCTTGCCGGGGATAGACGCTGCCCCACATGTTTCCCGCAAGCTGACGACCGATTTCACGGATGCCCGGCACGAGTGATTCTGGGTAAAGGCTTTCCGGGATGCCCTGGCGCCAGGCCAGTGAGTCCCAAGTGCTCAGGTAGTAGGGCAAGAATGCCGTGGCGCCGCTGACGCATGCGTAACCAGATTGCGAGGCCAGTTGCGTGGCGGCCCAGCCTCCGGGGTGGCCGATGCCATCAACATTTTTGAAACGAGGCAGGTTATCGCGCTGGGTGTTCGGCGTGATCAGGTCACCGCCACCTTCCGCACCGCTGATGGGAGAGGAGAGAGCGGCCATCTCGGTCCAGGGATTGCTACCGGTGGTGGCATAGCTCGAGACCACTAGCTCAGGAATGAAGTGACGAACCTTGGTTGAGGTTTTAACCGTGCAGCCGAAGGGGGTGCAGAGCAACCAAAAGCAGATGCCGACGACTCTGTACTCTAGGCAGTCTGGAGAAAGTACGGAGGCGGTAATGTTGCCGGTATCCAGCGCTACGCTTGACCCGGATGCCAGCAGAACGCTCAACACCAACGGATGCAATTTTTGGGGCGAAATGTGCGGGCGGGCAGCAGACATGATCCAGGCTCTGGGTGTATGGCCTGGACAGGTTCAATAATCGAGAGAGGGGCGTCAGTGAGAAAGTCGAACGCAGGATTGTCGGTTTATAGCGATCTTCTAAATCAGCAGATGGTCATTCAGCGCTCAGTGTACGAGCAAGCACGTCAGACTCAATGAGCAACTGATCCGTTTTGATCTCGAAAATGTTGGCGAGTTTGCAGAGGACCAATAACGACGGATTGCCTACCCCCCGTTCGATTTGACTCACATAGGTACGATCCACCTCGGCCATGAGCGCCAATTGCTCCTGGGTAAGGTTCTTCACACGCAGCATCGAGCGGATGTTTTCCGCCAGTTGCAGACGAAGCTGTTCGTAGTCTTGAGTCATGCGCGCAAACTGCGCCTTGAGGGACTCTCAATCCACGGGATATAGTCTACATTGGCTCTAATTCGGGCTTTTTGATGCTTAAGCCGAGTGTCAATTTTGTTTCTATGCTGCTTAGAACAGACCGAGCATTAATAAATAATCGAAAGCTAAGGTGTCTATGGACGAAAATTACGTTTCAATTCCGGCGGCGGACGGCTGCCCGAGCCTTTTGACACCGTGGGGCAGCAAATTTGCGCCTATGATCGAACGTGGCGTGCAATGCGCCCAGGCCTGGCTTAATACACCCGGTGACGTACCGCTGTGGTGGGAGCTGGCGCAGGCACGGAAGACTTGTCCGGCAGGAGAATCTCAGGATGCTTTCGAAGCAGGATTTTTATTGAGAATTCAGCAACGGCTTCAAGGCGTTTCACCGTAGCCGTGCGGCTCCAACCCTGACGATATCGCCTGCACGGGAAAATTTACTGGAAGGTATGGTTCCAGGCTCCATTCCTCTAGAATGGAGATCTGACAGAAGTGGCGTTGGTCTGTGATAAACAGATTTACGTAGCTAGGATTCTGATAAGTGCAGATTCTGCACGCTCTGAGAACGTGGAGCGCGATATGAAAGCCGACCAAGTGTTGAGTGACGATCTGGTGAGCCGACTGGAGGGTAAAATCCCAGCCATGGCTGAAGGTGCGATCAATACGGCCTATATCAACGCGCTGGCGGCCGGACGCAGCGTAATGGAAATCATGGACGGCAAGCTCGTTGAGACGACTGCCGACGGTAAGCACAAGGTTATTCGAGTGGCCAAGCCCAAGCATAAAGTGACCTTGGGCGGGATTATCAAGGTGCACCGCTGCTCATGACCGTCCCTCGGCTGAGGGTATTTGCCGGCCCTAATGGTTCCGGTAAAAGCACAATGAAAAGTGCCGTCCCTTCCCACCTGATAGGGATCTACATCAACCCGGATGAAATCGAAAAGGCTGCCAAAGAGGGCGGACGCCTGGAGTTCAGCGATTTTCAACTGGAAGTCGAAGGTGACGAGGTCCTCGGCTTTATCAAGGCGCACCGACTGATTCGGTCGACCCAGCTCGTTGAAGAGGCATCCAAAATAGGCTTCAGCAATAACGGCCTGAATTTCCAGTCCGTCGCGATGAACTCCTATTTTGCTTCCGTGCTCTCTGATTTCATGCGGCACAAGCTCCTTGAAGCCCAGTTGTCTTTCACCTTCGAAACGGTGATGTCTAGCGAGGACAAAGTCGCTTTTATGCTTAAGGCAAAAGCGTCGGGATATCGAACCTACCTCTACTTTGTCGCCACTGAAGATCCTGACATCAATATCAACAGGGTCAAGAACCGTGTCGCGGCAGGTGGGCACCCAGTCCCCACGGAAAAAATTGTGCAGCGCTACGGTCGTTGTCTGAACCTATTGCCAGCAGCCATCGCAGCCTCGAACCGGGCTTATATCTTTGACAACTCCGGCGCAGATCTGGTGTTGCTCGCTGAAGTAACGGACGGGACAGACCTTGAATTCAGGGCTGATGAGATCCCTGACTGGTTCATGCAAGCCTACGTGGAGAAGGTGTTCAAGGATTTGCTGCCGGGTTGATCGAAACCTAGGATCAGCTCCGTTTCACTTAATTCCTCGCATCCTATCGATCCGTTCAGCTACCTGGTAAGCCGCCTCCAATTCCGAGCAGCCAGTGCTCTGCATCAGTGTCCAGCGCTCGGCTTTTTCCTCGGGCTCCGTCATGGCCAGGGCAAGGTAAAGACTGGGTGTCACGGCTCGAAACAATGTTTCGAGTTTCTTCGACAGCACCACTCCTTCCGTGTATTTGCCTTGTTCCTTACTGGCGGACAGCAGCAAGGCTTTCTGTGCCGGCGTGAGTTTCTTGAACCGTGCGATTTCTTCGATTTCCGCCGGCGGCATATTCAAACAAATCCACCACTCGATCATGTTGAGCATGGTCTGCGCCGCGGTGGGGAAGTCGGCAAGGTTTTGCGTCGCCAGCCAGAACCACGCGCCGAGCTTGCGCCACATCTTCGTGCCCTTGACCACAAACGGCGCCAGTAACGGGTTTTTGGTGATGATATGGCCTTCGTCGGTGACCATGATGATCGGTCGGCCCAGGTACTGGTCGCGCTCAGCGAGGTTGTTCACGGCGTTCATCAGGCTGATGTAGCTGATGGACATCTGGGCCTCGTAACCTTCGCGAGCGTAAGTGGCTAGATCGACAATGGTCACATCGCTCTCGGGCCAAGGTGTGCCTTCGCGATCGAACAGTTCACCCTCGAAACCCTGGCAAAACAGGTCGATGGACTCGCCCATTTCTTGGGCGCGCTCACGACGCTTTTCCGGCAAGTGCGGATCGGCAGCGACGCGCAGCAAGGCGTCGCGCACATCGCGGGTCAGCACCTGACGGCCCGCCGTGACGCAGGTCTGCGCCGCATCGAGAATGCACTCGCGGATCAAGCTGCGATCAGCTCGACTCAGGCGCGCTTCTTCCTTGGCCTCGCCGCCGGTGATCATCAGCCGGGCGGTGATTTCCAGTTCACCGAGAACATCGCGCTGGTTTTCGCGATTGGCTACCGACTCATCGTCCAGCTCATCAATCGACAGACTCGCCACCTGATCCGGTTGCTCGACCAGGCGCCAGGCATCGGCGAAGGGAGCGAGACTGACCGCGGCACCAGGTTTCAGTTGGACCTTGTTGACCGACAGGCCCTGAGTCGCGAAGTAGTCGCCCTGCAAGCCGAATGAGTTGCCGGCCTCGACGATAAACAGACGAGGGCGGTACACCGCCAAGACCTGCATCAGCAGGGTGACCAGGGTGGCCGACTTGCCAGCACCGGTGGGGCCAAACAACAGCAGATGACCGTTCATGGCCCGGTCCAGGCGTGACAGAGGGTCGAAGCTCAGTGGCGAACCGCCGCGGTTGAACAGGGTGATACCCGGATGCCCCGTGCCGGTGCTACGGCCCCACACCGGAACGAGGTTCGCCAGGTGCTGGGCGAACATCAGGCGGGTGTACCAGTTGCGCGTGTCACGGGCCGGATTATAAGCCATCGGCAACCAACGCAGGTAGCTGTTGCAGGCGGCGACTTCATCGCCTTCGCGTACCGGTTGCAGCCCCGCGCCCAACAGCGCGTTGGCAAGGCTGACCGAGCGCTGGTGTAATTGCTGTTCATCGTGACCGCGTACGTAGAACGCCAGGGTACCTCGGTATAGCTTGTGCTGGCGGCCGATGATCGCGCGAGCTTCTTCGACATCCTGACGGGTCTGGGTCGAGGCCAGGTTTTCACCGATGGCTTTGCGCGCCAGGCGGTTCAACTGGTCTTCGAGCACATCCTGAGGTTTGACCACCAGGGTCAGACTCATCACCGTGCCTTCGGGTAACTGGTCAAACAGGGCATTCACTGCGTCGCCCTTGCGGGTTTCTCCGGTGAGTTGACCAATCAAGGGCGCCCGGCGCAGCTTGTCCACCACAATCACCCGGTGGGGCTGATCGTCGAAAAACCAGAGTCCGCGCTGCACATCCGAACGCGGTTCGTTGAAGAACAGCCGCTCGGCGAAGTCATGATCAAAGGGCAGTTCCAGCGATTCACCGTCGCCTGACTCCGGATAGGCCGCGCGGCGGTAGAACTCCTTGGGCGCCTCATTGGTGAGTGTGGGCGCAGGATTGAACCAGGGCAGCAGCCAGGCATACAGACCTCGACCATCGACTCGCGTCGATTGCACCCCGCACGCCTGCAACGAAGCCGCGATACGTTCGCAAGCCTGTTGCAGGGATTGCACCGGGGTGAGTCCCGTCTCCTCGCCGTCAGACTCAAGCCAGCGATAGATCACCAGGCGCACCCGGCGGTTGTTTCCGCGCCAAGGCAGGCGCGTGACGGCCTTGTCCTCGAACAGACCGCTGGGCTTGGCGATGGCCTTCAGATGTCGGCGAGTAAGTTCCAGGTACGCTTCGGTGAACACCGTGCCTCGCGCGCTGTTCTGAATATAATCGGTGAGCCGGGTCAGGTAGGGGGTGAAGTCGCTGTCATCCTGGCAGAAAAACTGCGCGACCCAAGGCGTTTGATCCAGCTCGTCAAAGCTATCCTGCAGGGCGTCTTCGAGGGCATCACGGGCCGCCATCAGCCAATTAGGTTCGCGCCCTTCAGTGCCGATGGGCAGCAACTCGAATACCGCGCCCACCGAGCGATTATCATCGAGCAGAAAACACTGCTCGGTGTCGAGGTACTCGACCCACGGCAGGTGATCGGTGAAGCTGGGGTTGTGTGCATAGAGTGCGGCTTCATCGGCCAAGGTGGCGCGAGGGCGCAATGGGTGGCGCCAGGCTTTCCAGGCAGAAGTGCGGTTGCCCGAATCGCCGGTACGCACTACAGGTCTTCCTGACGTTCACCCGGTAATGCGTACTGCACCCGTTGGTAAAACGGAAAGACGGTCGAGTAACCCGGGATCGGTGCCTGTTCGGTACCACTCAGATGCGGATACACGTACAGCACCAGATCGGGATTGGGCAGGCGAGGAAACAGATTGTGGATCTCGTTCGTCGCTGTGCGCGTGTACGGTTCCTGGAGAGATGCGGAGAAATCTGCCTGGGCCAGCGGACGGTGTAACTGCTGCCGAGCATCCAGCAGTTGCTGTTGAGTGCCTTGCGAACCGGTACCGTTCCAGATGTCCAGCATGGTTTGCTCGCCATGGGGCAGCAGCGTGTCCTTGTCAGTGGAACACCCCGCCAGGACCCAGCAGAGCACGCTAATCCAGGTCAGGCAGAGAGGCATGGTCTTTTTCATGGCGAACGCTCCGGCCCTTGGGCTCGTAGTCGATGGTGATCTCATGGTCGAGGTGCAGGGCGACTTGGGCGGTCGGTGGCACGTACACAGCAGCAAAGGCTTCGCCATACAGTTTGCTGACCCACTCGCGGATGTCGCTGACCCCACCACTGAGAATTGAATTCAGCGCGCTGTTACCCGTGCTACTAGTGACCCCGAGCGTACTGCCGCCCGAACTGATCACGCTGCTGTTGTTTTGCTCATTCCCGAGCAAGGCAGCGACACCCGCGCCGGCCGCCGTGATCAGGCTCTGGCTGCCGAGATACTGCTGGGCGTTCGAGCGGCGCTCGCCGGCAATGCAAGGAATGCCATACGGATCGGACAGGTAACCGAGTCCACCGCGGATCTTGTCGGTGTTTGAGCTCTGGGTGGTGGAGGCATTGCGGCTGGCTACCGCCTTCGGCTGAGGCACCGTGCGGATGGAGCCATCGGTAAACACAAAGGTGATCGACTCGACCTGTCCGCGTACGCAAGACAGGGTCCAGTCACCGGACGCCGTGCCGCTCATCACGGCTCCCGCGACGTCCGGCAGGTCGATGCCGTTAGCCGTCAGGTTCTCCGGACCGACCAGCACCTTGAAGGGATAGGGGTCATTCACTGTGCCGTCCACCGGGACTCGGCCAATCAGCGCAGTCATGGCGACCGAGCCCATCAGCGTGGCGTTTTCGGGGATCGTGTAGACCGGCTGCGCGCCTTCGGTACGATCAACGGATCGCGTCAGGTCGCGCTCACCCTTGGTAACTGCACGTAGCTGTTTCTGGCTGCGATCAATCGCGTTATCTTTCAAGCCCTCCAGAGAGTTGAAAGCGGTAGGCAGACTCAGTGCGGAGGAAGTCTTGGTTTTGCCTCTAGCGTCGGTGGACGGAGCATCCGAGGGTTCAATCCACTGCAGCGCATCATTGGCAGAGTGTCGCCCTTCGAACTGAGCGCCGTCGCCGGGCTCAAGCCCCAATCCGATCGGCATGTCCGTGCTTTTGCCAGTCAGCCCCGACAACTGTTCCTGCAATTGCGTGAGCAGGCCGCGAGCCTGGCGACTGTCTTGTTCCGCTTTGAGTCGAGCCTCGTTGGCTTGTCGGCGGCCTTCGTCGACCTGCTGGGTCACGCTACCCAGCGCCGTCTGGATACGTGAATCGACACTGTTTTCCCGCTCGCGAAGGCGGTTGTTTTCGGTCAACAGCGAATCGTTGTGTTTTTTCAGACCGAGCATGTCACTGCGCATGGCCTTCACCTGGCCGACCAGGGTGGCGACTGTGTCGCGTGGGGTATCGCCAGCAATGCCGAGCGACTTAGCTTGCTCGGTGGATAACTGAATGTTGTCCTGATTAACCGGGTGCGCTGGAGTGGGAGCACTGCCACCCGCGACCCAGCTTTTCAGGATGATCACCACCACGGCCAGCAGCGCAGCCGGTACCAGCCATTTGAGCAATGTATTAGCTTTCATCATCTGCACCTCGCGCAACGGGCGGGAGCAGCACGGCGTGTTCGAGGCCGGCACCGCGAGTGACGAGGTAAGCTATCGTGGTGTCTTCGGCACTGCCGACAGGTCCGAGGAAAGTATGCTGGAAGGTCGCGGCGAACAGCGTGGCCTGAAGCCGACGTGGATCGAGTTGCACCGTCTCTGAACTACGATTGCGCAACTTCACCGCCGTCACCCAGTAAGCACCGAGTCGCCAGGCGGCGATGGGTGTGCTGGACACGTTTTCGGTGGGCAGCAGGGGCGGCAGTTCGGTGCGCAGCTTGAGCGGTACGCGGCGTATGCCGGGTAGGGATTCTACGGTGCGCAGCGGCGCGTACAGGCTCTGTGCGGCATAGCGCGTCAACGCGACCGGGATCGGCGTACGCTCTGGATCCGGGGCGGTGCTAGATTCAGCCTCGGTAGCCTGCACCTGAGCATTCTTGAGAATACGCACGGGCTCCAGCGGTTGATCGCCAGAAGTGGTCGCGACATCCAGGAGGACGATCTCGCCTGTCGCGACCGATTGCAGTTGCAGTCGGGTAGGGGCAATGGCTTCCGACGCGCGCAGGTACAGCGTGCCGCCAGTTGATTGCACGCGCAGCTTGCCCATCAAGGTTGAGGGCACGCCGACTCGAACATCCTCATCGATAAAGACCACCCGTTCCTGATTGATCACCAGAGGGACCGCAAGAGGTAGGCGTTCCCAGTGCATCAGCTCGACGGCCTGCGCTGCAGCTCTCCATAACATCAGTACGACGGTGAGTCCCAGGGTAGAAGTCCGCTTCATGGCTCACCTCCAGGCAGGGAGATTTTTTGCGGAGTGCCCTGATAACAATCCAGTGCCAGCCCCCACTTGTTGCGTTCGGGATCAAGATCAAACCGCACCACACGTAATGGATAACGCACCACCACCCGTTTCACCGGTTCGGCGGCGTAATACTCATCGGCGTTGAGGTCGAGCTTGACTAGCCAACTGTCGCGGTCGAGTTGCTTGACCCTGAGTTCCGGATCTTCGCTGTAGCCTCGGCCCAGAATTTCGTAGACGCCACGCACCCGCTGGCGCAGTTCACCGGCGGCCTTACGGTACTCATAATCGCCGTCGAGAAAGGCCTTGCAGGCGGGTGTCAAGTAGGGCTGCAAGCTATAGATGGCGCGGCGATAGTCCTGCTCGCCATCCGAGGGCCAGCGGTTGAGTTGGCCAAAGATGTACAGGGCAAAGGCATAGACATTTTCTGAGGGAATATCCCACCACTTACGCGTGCTGCCCGAGCGCAGATCCGGGGGGACATGCACGGTCAGATCGGTCGGTGCTGAGCGCCAGCCGTACCAGAGCCCGGTACAGACCAGGGCAAGGATCATTACCGCCAGACGCAGGCTGAAGATATGGGCCCGTTGGGCATCGACCTTGTTCCGAAAACGACTCATGGTTGCCACCGGGACAGGGCAGGGCGCAGTCGACGCGAACGGCGAACCGTCCAGGCGCCGGAGTGGAGAATCAAACTTCCGCGCCCCAGGCGCCAACGGCTGGCGAGTATCCATTCGAGCTTGCGGTACAACCAGGTCTCGGGGCGGGCTCGTTTGGCCCGACGCAGTAGTGTGCCACCGGCAAATAACACCACGGCCATGCTTGCGATCATGCTGGTCGGCGCCACGGCAATGGAGGCGGTGGCGATCGCCAGAGGAACGCCAAGCAGCAGGCCAATGACGGCGCCGGTGCCGAGCGCTACCCACATCTCATCATTGGTTAAACCGCGCAATACGGCGGGATCACGATTGAGTCGCTCTGGCAGAAAGACCAAGGTGCCGTCGGCAAGGCGTTCGATAGAGTCGTTCATGCCAACCTCACAGAATAGCGGCAGCCTTGGTCAGGAACCAGATGATGATCACCACCAGCAGGGCTCCGATGCCGACTACGGCGCCGAGGTCTTTCCAAGTTTTGCGCTGGTTCTGTACGTCGGCATAGACGGTCAGGGAATGCCAAGCCACACCGAGAAAAGCGAGCAGGGCGATCAGCAGGCCGAGCAGGATGCCGCCGTCGTAGGCGTAGTTTTTTATGGTCTCGATCAACCCGGATCCTTCGCCACGCGAAGGGGCTTCCATGGTGGGGAGTTCGGCAAAAGCCAGGCTTGGACCGAGCACCAGCAGCAGACCGATCAAGCGCTGGCTCGCACGATCACGCAGGTTGTTTTTCAGAGGGGCAAAGCACTTGAGCATGGCGGCGATCTCCTGGATTAGGACAGCGTGAAGAACATCAGGACTAGTAGGGCGAGCAAGACGCGCGCGGCACCGCCGCCGAAGGCTCCAAAGCGCACACTGCCTGTCGCCCATCCCCGGTAAGCCGTCCACATCACCCAGGCACACCACAGCAGGGTCAGGACGAGAACCAGGGAAAGCCAGAGCGTCGAACTGCTCTGTGCCGAGAAGCCGGAGGCGTTTTGGAACGCTGAGGTTTGGGCGTCAGTCATGCTCATGGCGAGGGCTCCGCAGTCGGAGCGTCGAGGCGGTAATCACCGACCAGTTCAGTGGAATCTCGGGGTTGCGCACGGGAAGGGAACAGATAGCTCTGTACACCTTGACGGATGCGCTGAATGTCCTGGGTCAGTCGGGGGTAGTCGAATCGATAGCGATCGTTGGGTTCAGCCGTGCTAGCTGTCTCTGCTTGTGTCGCAAGGCGTTCGATAATGTCGAGTTGCTGCAGAATCAGACTGAGCTGACTCTGTTCATGGGCGGAGGCGGCATAGCTAATGCCATGGACCACAGCCAGCGAGAGTAGTAACAAGCAGCGAAAGACGGTAGTTGGCATGATGCTGGCCCATATGGATATGGGTAGAGAATCAAGTTAGAGGTTCAATTATTCAGTAGTAAACGCGAGATGGGATATATCGCTTTTTTTTGAGGAGAGCGAAAGAGGATTACTCATATCCATCAACAATCAATTTGTCGATAAAGAAAACTAAGATAGCACTCCTAGCCCAACAATAATGTGTTGTTCATGCGGCAATGAGTGGATTAGCTCATGCTTGAAGGCTTCATGAGTGACGAAGAGCTAATCATCGCTTAGGATTGGAATGTTCATTCCTCATTTCCCTAACCTGAAGGAAGTTTCACATGTCTCGTTTGGCTGAATTTCGTAAGCTTGAGCAACAACTGGCCGAACAGCTCGCAGAGCTTGAGTCGATGAAAAGTGATTCCGGCTTGAAAAAAGAAATGGAATTTGAGAGTAAATTGCGGGCGTTGCTTGGCGAGTACGGCTTCAGCTTGAAGAACATCATTAGCATCCTGGATCCAGAGGCTGGCCGTCGTACCTCGGCACCAATAGCAGCACCTGTAAAGGCAGCCCGTAAAGCTCGCGATGTAAAAATTTACAAAAATCCGAACTCTGGTGAGCTGATCGAAACCAAGGGAGGTAACCATCGGCAGTTGAAAGAATGGAAAATCGAGTTTGGCGCGGACGTTGTCGAGTCGTGGCGTACTCAGTAAGAACGGTTTGACTACTAGGGCTCTGCAAGGGCCCTTTTTTGTTGGCGAGGATGCTGAGTCCCGAAAGCGAATCTTGGTCCCGCTTCTGCACTAATCTTGAGGCATATCCCAAACTGTGAAAGTTTGCCTTTCATTCACCGCTCCGCTCGAAGTGGGGAGTCGAAGTCGAATACGGGCAGGTCAACACGTGCGCTGTGTCAGTTCTGCAGTCGCTGAATAACGATCCTGACACCAGGGGATATCTAAAGGGAAAATATAATTTTTCCGAGTCAGAGATATTTCTTAAATGTAGTTGCCGTGATTGCTACTGTGATGCCAAGCATTACAGCACAAGGCAAAAATACGACCATAGGATTGAGCGAAAAGGGCAGGGATAGGTAAATGATCCAGGGCACAAGCAATAGCGGTATCACTGCCCGTTTAGCGCGGTGATAGACGAAACTACTCTCTCGTCCAGCACCAAATTTGCGCAGGTCGCGACGCATCAAACCATCGATAAAACCGGTGAGAGAGGCCATCAGAAACAAGGGTGTGGCCAGGACCAGAATGGTCAGGCGCACCACGAAGGTAAAGGTCACATACACCGCCGCCAGCACAAAATCTTCAATGCTCACGTAAAACTGGTTGATCCAACCCCAGAAGCTGTTGCCCATGCTCGATACCCGCGCCTGCTGGGCAAAATCTGCAAAGCTAGTTTTGATCAGCAGCCACTGATTGAGGATATCCAGCCACTGGACAATCATTGGCCCAGGCTGTTGGATGAGTAGTGAATATTTGAAGTGCTCGCTGAGCCAGCCTAACTCACTGGTTAGCATGGCCTGACTATGCCGCCAGCCTTGATCACCCCAGAACAGCAGCAAACCAGCGAACTCGATCAGGATCGAGACCAGCAACGAGGCGATCAGCAAACCGATGATGCGCAGTACCAGGCTGATCGTCGAGATGATCAGTCCTGGACGCTGGATCGGTTGTGTTGGCGTGTTCTGGACGGAAGTCGCCATCGTTCACTCCATAGCGCGCTGCAGAGTTGATGTGGGCACTACATCTTCTGGATCGTTTTCTGCTGAATCGAAACCTGTGGCGAGGGCGAGCTACCCCACCTGATCCAGATCGAAGTTTGTCGTTGGGCCGCCACCACTGGCGCTCCACCATTGCCCCGCCTGCGCGTTGTAGGCCGCTCGCATCCGTTGAGTGAGTTCCTGCAGGTCCTTGGGCATGGCGTCGTCGTTGGAGGGTTTAGGCGAAGGCATACGGACTTTCCAGAGCTGCCCACCGGCCTGGAAGGAGAACATTTGCCCTTTGGGCAAACTGACAATATGAGCAGGCTCGATCAGCGGCACACTGGTGCTGCTGACACGGTCCTGTGAGGACGAGGTGAAGTCCGTGTTGGCCTCAGGATCGGAAGTATCGGTGGCACCCGACACCAGGGTTCTGGTTAGCACGTTGACCTTGGGCAACTGTTGGGTGAGTAGTTCAGCCGTCGCGGTTTCGCGCACCCGTAGCATCTGCAGGGTGTTGAAGTTGCCAATAACCTGGCCAGCTTTGGCGCGGTTGCCGATACGCGCTTCGATATCGCTGAGGGTCTGGGTGTAGGCGGTTACTTGGATACCGGCACCACCGCCCTTATTGATCAGCGGGATGAATTCATCACCCATCAACTCGTTGAACTCATCGGCGTGGAGGTTGACCGGCAACTTGTCACTGTTGTTACCCGATGGGGGCAGGCCATGGTCGATGCCGTGTTTGTAGATGTGTCCGGCGACCGAGACCAAGTCGGCGAACATGGAGTTGCCCACAGCGGCGGCCACCTCGGCGTCGGTCAGTGCATCCAAGCCGACATAGACGATGCCACGTTTTCGGATGATCTGCATCCAGTCGAAGATTGGCCGCGGGTCATCTAAGTCGGTGTAGTTGGGGGCCAGTAACTGGGCGGTCTTGCCGGTGGTGAGTTTCTCCAGCAGCGGCAGCAGCGAAGCAACGATTTTGTCGAAGTAGGTGCGGTCATACCGCACCGCAGAGCGTAATCCATCCAGCACAGGATCGAAGACCCGCTTTACCGCCAGGTACTGCTCGATAGCCACCACACGATTTTCGCGCCCGATCATATGCCGGGGAATGTTTTTCTCGGTGAGCTTGCCTTCAAGCTGGACAATCACCTCCCAGGCCTTCGGGTCGGTCTTGGCGAAAAACTGCTGAGCGTATTCGATGAACAGTGCGTCGATATTGACCACATGTCGCTGGATCTGCAGGTAGTCCGGACGCCGACCCAACTCGATCAAAGCCCGGGCAATGATGTTGACGAAGCGCCAGGCGAACTCACGGAAGGCCGCCGAGTTACCTTCACCGCTGAGCTGCCCGGCGATACGCGACGCCACTTCCGAAATGCGCCCGAAACGTCCTACGGCGTTGTAACGTGCGGAGATCTCTGGCCAGCCTAGATGGAAAACATAGAATTCCTTTTCCCTACCGGCGCGTTTGGCTTCGACGTACATGCGCTTGAGCAGGTCGGCATCACCCTTCGGATCGAAGACAATCACTACCTCGTGTTCGACGCGGTGAATGTCCTGGGTGATGTACACCTCGGCGAGTCGCGTCTTGCCGACGCGAGTAGTGCCTAGCACCAGGGTGTGTCCGACCCGTTCGCCCAGTGGCAGACTGACCTCCGTTTCATTGGGCTCGACCCCATGCAACAGTGGCGAGCCACCTACCGGGGGCAAAGGGCGCAACGGATTGAAGGCACGGTCCCAGGCGGTGACGCGGGCCAATGTCGAGAGCGGGAACGGTGCATGCTCCAGGCGCCGTTCGAGTCCACGGGCCAGACGGTAACAGGCAGGTTGATCGACATATTGGGCGACCGCCGGATCCTGGGCCTCGACCAGTCGCTGGGTGTGCAGGCGAGTCCAGCGAAATCCGCGGCCCATGAACAGACGCTTGCGGCTGATCGGAATCTGTCGACTGGTCAGCTCGTAACGGGGCAGCCGACGGATATTGCGCCGATAGCGCAGCACCTCCCAGGCTTGTCGAAGCCGGATAAGGCCGAACAGGGCATAGGCCAGCGCCGCAACCAGACCGATCTCGGGTGACAGGGCTATAGCCCAAGGCGAGTACACGCACAACACCGCGGCAGCGATACAGACTGCTACGGTATATAGCTCCACCGCTGGCCGGAGCTTGGACTCCATCGCATGCTCGGCCATGACCTGGACTCACTGTTCCAGTGAGGTGGCAGTAATTAAGACGGGATAGTGCTCAATTTGCAGGCGGATGGCGATGTCGTTGCCGTTGACCGGCAGGATGGTGATGTCCGGAGCGGTTGCTCGAATCCGGGTCAAAGCTTCGGCATCGGTTACTTCAACCGCTAGACCAGCCGCGCCCATTTCCTGCAATTCAGTCGCGCGTTGACGCAACCAAACCAGTGAGTGGGTATCCTCACCCACCAGGAAAAATGGCCGTAAGCCCGGCATGTTTAGGGCGCGAGACGTGATTTGGCCGGGGCTCAAGTAAGAGCTGCGAACGGGTAATATCCAGGTTTCATCGGCAAACGTGGACAAGTCTGCATGCATGACCCGACCAGGCTGGATATTGTTGTTTATGGACGGCCTGGCAACTTGAAAATGGGGGCGGGTGAAGTCGCTAGGCTGATCCCCGGCTAAGGTCAGTTCCGGCTGGGCTAAAGATGCCAAGAGCAGGATGAAACAGCAGGTAAGGGATATTCGTTTCATGGTGATATGCCTTGTTCGGAGGAAGTCAGCAGCCGTTCAAGCTGCCGGGAAAATTCGGCGCGGTAACGCGCCGCCGGCGTTCCTCCTGCCGGGCGGTGATAGCGTCCGGCCGCCAACACCCAATCACCGGTGACAGCGTGATGCTCTTGCAGCAGGGCGGCAGTCACAGCCAGATTGCGGTAGGGTTCGAGAGCTTCGCAGGGACTGGAAAAACGTTGTCCGTGATAACCCAGGTTGGTTTGCCCGAGCCCTACATCGATCCGCTTAGCGTCATACCGGACGAGCGCGCTAAGCAATGCATGGCAGGCAGCCTGGCGACTGGCGAAACGGTAGGGTGTTCCGGCGATGTTCAGGCTCCAAGGCCACGGCAGCAGTCGACCACGGACGCGAATGCCGCTCTCCTGTAAGGCAATCGCGAACAGCACCGTAGAAGGAATGTCGGCGTCATGCGCCGCCAATTGGTAGGCCGGAGGCGGAAGTTCGTCAGCCTGGACGGCGAGCATCGTCAGCAGGAGCGCAATACCACTCAGTCGAGGCGTTGCCATTGTCCATTCACCTCTTGAAATGTGGCAGGCAATGGCCCCGGGGCTCCCAGGTTGAACCAGCGACCACGGTCATGGTTCAGGGTGATCTGCCGGCGTTGGACCTTGGCCGGATCAACGTCTGCTTGCCGAGCCCAGCGACGGACGCGTTCATCCTCGCCTTGGCTGCCCACCAGGTAGATATCGAACGCCATGTCACTGCTTTGCAGACGCTGCGCTTCTGCGGTGCACGCTGGGCAGTGGTCCTCCACAAACAAGGCATGACGCGGCATGACCGCTGAACTGGCAGGGGACGGGGATGCCATGCCCTGGATCGGCAGCAGCCCGGGAAACAGCTTGGCCCAGGCCACGGTGTAAGCGTTTTGGTAGGCCAACTCGCGCTCAGCGCGTTTGGCTTCCAGAGCTACCTGTAATTCGGCATAGCGCTGGCGCTCTTGGTCGGTCTGGGCCTCGACCCCGAGTGCGGTCAACGGATCGAGGTTCGGGCTCCAGAAACCGCGCGGGCCGGCTTGGATCTGTTCGAAGCGCGTCCACTCCTGCTCTGTCAGACCCCAGCTCGCCGCCTGTTCAGAGTTAGAGCGCCCCAGTGGAGCAGACTGCGTGTCCTGGTTCTGTGACTGTATTGCGACGGGGTTGCCCATCGCAGTTCCCGTGCTAAGCAGTAAAACGAGACAGACGACGGGGAGTAGTGGCGCTCTGTTCATGATCGCTTCTCAAGGGAGGTGCACGGTCTGGTCTGGCTGAGCGGCCACTGCGAAGATGGCCGCCTTCGGCTCCAGCACTTTCAGTCGCCATGTGCCAAGCTGCTCGCCGTTATGCAGCAACCGGATATCGTTGAGCGAGCGACTATCAGGAGGCGCGACCGCCAGAAAGCGCTCACCTCCGCGGGACTCGACACTCAACACCGAGAACGGTGGCGAGAGTGGGGCATGCTTAGGGCGAGCCGTTTTTTTCGGCTTAGCAGTGGAGGACGTCGATGGTGGAGTTGATTGCTGGGACTTGAGCTCCAGGAGCTGCTGCTCGACGTGCTTAAGGCGTGCGCGTAACACTGTCATGTCCGCCGTGGTGGCGCGGGCTGCCAGACCGTCGCGCAGTTCCTGTATTTCTTGTGCCCATTGATCCAACATCGGATCGAGGGTATTGGCCTGTTGCTCACTGGTATCGACCATCTGCTTCAGGTCTTTCAGCGCGTACTGCAGTTTCTCCTGGGCGTCCTTGAGGGCGCTTGAATCATGTTGCAGGGTTTCCAGAGTTTGTAGGTATTGCGTGCCCGTGCTCCGCAGTTCTGCCATGCGCTGGTACTGGTTATACAAACCACCGCTCAGCCCGGCGACCGCCAGGCAAAGGAGCCCGATGATGAGGGTTTGAAACGTTGAGGCTTTCATGGCCTCGCCTCCGATTGATGGGGCAAGACGGGTGTGATCAGCACGACCCCGGCATCCATTTTCTGCTGTTCGAAGCAGACCGAACGGCTGACCTCATCGGTCGTGAGTTGCCAGGCGGGGCCAGCCAGCACTTGTAGCGCGCGGCGCAAAGGGATTGGACCAAGCCGGTAATGGGCTGCAGGCAGGGGCCGGGTAAACAGCACCTTCACCGACGCGGTAACGGGGCAGAGCGAATAGCCCGAGCGCTGCAAGACGTACTGCAATGCATCCTGCACCGAAGGGTTCAGGCTTGACGGGATGCTCACGTCAATGATTTGGGCAAGAAGATCGCTTTGTTCCGTGGTGGGCTCGGTGTTGACCAGCGTATAGCGGCCATAACGAAGTTCTGCCGAATGGCTTTCTTCGGCTATGCCCTTCGAGTGCTGGGCCCGATTGGAGTCACTGTCGATCTCTTGATTGGTCGGCAAAGGGTTGGGGATTTGCGCGGTGCAGGCGCTCAACAAACCCAGCAGGCAGACAGGCGTGAAAAAACGCTCCATGGAAGAAACCTCATGTCAGATTCAGTGCAGAACCTGACATGAAGTGAAGGAGCGATTCAGTGAGAAAGTCGATTCAAGGTGGGTCGTGTTAACGCCGAACACGCTGCTACTCATCAAAAATGGCGAGCCCATCCAAGACGGCATCGTCGGGGTCGAAGATCAACAGTCGCACATCCGCCAATGCGGCCAGATACAGTACGTTAACCAAGGCTGCTGGCGTACCGGCATCGAGTTGCTCTTGCCTCAGCGATGAGTAAGAACAGCCCTCTATTTTCATCAGGTTATCGTCGGCCCAGGGCGTACCGATCAGCTTACACCCGACGCCATTGCAGTCCGTCAGGGCAAAGGGTTCGAACAGCAGTCCGGTTGGGCTAGAGTCGGAATAGCCCGCCCGGTGTTCCAAGTAGCGCAATGCTTCTTCAGTGAGGTGCGCGGTACTGATCTCCCAAGCTCGGCTGTAGTGTCCAGTCTCGAAACTCAGGCGATGGACCACGGACTTGGCTTCTTCCAAGGAATCAAAGTCGCCGACGTGGCACTGCTCGTTGAACACTTCGCCCATTACGGCATAGATCACCTGGAGCACCAGCCCGTTGGACGGGCAGCAATCATCCAATTCATTCGGAATGAATTGGCCTTCCCTGATCAAGGCGAAATCATCATTGAAGACGCAGTAGACCAGTTGCAGCATATCGTCGGCGAGGTGCAGCTGGGAGTCGTGTATAGACCGAAAGCAGGGAGGATAGCCATCTTCGTAGACAATCAATACTCGCCGTTCGATATGCAGGTTGTCGTAACCGCGAGCAAATGGGTTTGAGGCCGTCAGTAGGGCTGGGGCTTGGTGTATGGGGTTCATGGGCATGCTCCAGAATGGGAACAAGGCGCCCGTAGGCGCCTGTGAGGGTTAAAGCCAGCCGTATTCGGCAAGGGAAAGCGGGCGACCTTCACCCACGATGAAGTGATCCAGTACGCACACGTCGATCAAGGCCAAGGCCTCTTTCAACCGAGCGGTCAAGACGCGATCCGCCTGGCTGGGTTCCGTACACCCTGAGGGGTGGTTGTGAACAAAAATGGCGGCCGCAGCGTTATGCGCGAGGGAACGCTTAACGACTTGGCGGGGGTAAACGCTGGCGCCATCAATGCTGCCGTGAAAGAGGATTTCGAACGCCAGCACCCGGTGCTGGGCGTCAAAAAAAATCACGCCAAAGACTTCATGGTCTTGGTGCGCAAGACGCAGTTTTAGGTAAGCCGCTACGGTGTCAGGTGACGTCAGGTTGGGGCCTCGGGTGAAGAGCCGACGATCCAGAATGTGCAGCGCTTCGTCGATCAACTGGTTTTCCAGGGCGATACGATCAGCCTCGAAATTCGAGGTCTCAATCAGTGTGAGTGGGGTGCTCATGGCGCTACCTCCGAAGGGAATAATCAGGGGTACACGCCCGAGGGGAGTGGTATCCCCAGGGTGGTTTTAGAGTTACAGGCGTTTGCAGTTGATGTAGGGTTTACAGCCGAGTGTATCGGTGGCGTTGACCGTGTAGAGGTGAACCACAACCGTCGCAAGGCAATGGAGAAAAGGATCTTATTCCCCAGCCGGTTTCGGGATCGAAGTCGGCACTGATGGGCATTAAGCGAACCAGCCCACGATGTATCGCGGCGATGCGTTGTTCGATCTCATCCGGCGAGTGATACAGCGATAACGTGCTGTAGTCCTCGTAAGCCGCACCGAACAGGCAGTCGTCGCAAAGCCAGAAGCATTCCATATTGGTTCTCCTGTGCTGGCTGAAGAAAAGGCGCTCGATTGAGCGCCTTGATGTGAAACATCATGGATTGTTCAGACGGACTGAACAGCACGTGTGGCGACACGGCGGGCCGTGCGGGGAGTGGGAGGAGATTCAGGCTTGATCTGAGTCTCTGTTGGGTTTTCAGTCTCCTCAGCTTCGGCATCAGCCGAAGTTGGGGACGGCTCACGGTTTGGCGCTTGCTCAGCAGGTGCTATTGCTTCCTGCCTGGCGGGCGCTTTGTATTCTAACTTGCCATTGACCTTGATCCAGTCGATGAACAGCAACCGACCTTTCAGGCTGGCGCCCGGTTGGCCTTGTTTATCGCCTTTCTCATAGAGAAATGGGTCGATCCACAGGTCACCAATACGGAACGACAGCAAGACCTTTTTCTCGGCTTTGACGGCGTCCATATAGAGACGAATCAAGCGGTCAGCTTCACCCCCAGCGACTTTGCAATCAAAGCGGGTGTACTCCACTGCATCGGAGGCGCCATGCAAGGCTGCGATATCGCAGGCCATGAATGGCTGACCGCGGCGGACCTGTACTTCACGAACACGGTTGAGGTAGCCGATACCGGCGGTGTGCAGGTTGAAGTAAGAGGTCGCTTCTTGGGATTGGTTGGCGTAGGCCATGGTTGTTCTCCTGTTTCAAGGGAAAACGGCGACGCACAGTCCTTGACGGGAAAGTGAGCCGCCGTCAGGGTGGGTGAGGTGAAGTCGAGCGATGAACGACTCGTCACCGGCAAGCCTATGACCATCAGAATGATGCTTCTGGGGGAATAGCTGTGTAGCAGAGGAGCATCTGCGATGGTAATGCGCAGGCATGGAGTAGTCGGCATTCATCACCGCTGAAGCGGCAACCGCGCGAGCTTCCGAACGCTGATCGCACTTGGGTGAACCACCACGAACGTGGCGTAGCCTTGAAGGTTCTGGCTACCTGGGCTGGGCTGTCAACGACAGCGAACCACGCCCTTTGTATAAGCCTGTCACAGGGGAGCGTCAAGACGCTACAACCCAATTTTTTAAGGCCGGAATACGGTGGTAGTCACTGGAATTAAGAAAATGAAAAAAAAGAAGAGTGGGCCTGGCGGTGTGCCAGGCGAGGAAGAGAAAAACCACCTTTGACGGTCTTACGCAGTCGACAAGCTCCTCGCAAAACTTGGTTGAACTGCGCAATGATTCGCCAACCGACCCTTGTCGTGGCCTGGGTAGGAATATGCTGGCACGCATCCGCGCACAAAGGGTGCCCTGTGTTTCCCCGGTGGGCTCCGGGACTGAATACGATTGCCGAAGCGGATGACCGCTATTGCCGGGTAGAGGCAACAGTGGTCATCCGCCACCACAATCATGTCGAGCAAAAAACGGGAATTAAATTCCGCAGAATAGGAGGCTCCGAACTCGAAGAGTTTGACCGAACTGCGCGGAGCTAATCGGTCTTGGGTCGCCGTTGGCGGTTATCCGAAGCTACTACAGCAGAGAGGTCAACACGACGTCAAGCCTACAGGCCCCTTCATAAGACGCCACGTTAAGCACGATGAAAGAGTTTACTTACTGCCGAGATGTGCGGCTAATTGTTCGACGGTTGCCAAGATAAAGGCACGGTCGTTTTCTTTCAGTCCACTCAGCAGACCCGCGATCATCTGGCCCTGGTCATTAGGGCGATTGCTCGATTCCGTCAGCAGTTCATCCATCCGGCAATCGAAAATGTCCGCCAGTTGCATCAGTTTGACCACGGAAAGCTCCACTACACCCCGTTCCAGGCGCGAGATAGCTTCGCTACCGATCCCTAAACGTTCAGCCACCTCTTCCTGAGTCAAATTACGCTCGCTGCGGTGCTTCGCGATCATGCGCCCGATTTGGGCTTGGGTTGGATGTTTATGTGCCAAGTGATGAGTTCTCCAGTTCAACCCGAATGGTTGAGCAAAGACCCGTTGACATGAACACCCTTAAGGGTTGAGTATCGACTCATTGGGTTGTTATAGTGACTGAAACAGCTGAGTATCGCGACGTGGTTTCTGTCCCTTCAGGGATCAGAGTCCAGATTGGTTAGTTAGAGCGACGGTCTGAAAGGACCATGTTGAGGGATGGTTGAGCATGGAAGATGAGAGCAAGGACGACATGGATCTGATTTGGGATCAAACACTGGAGCTGTTCATCAAGATTCATGATTGCCCGGATAATCCCGAATCTTTCGAACGCCTTGTTCATTGGCTCAACGAAGATCCCGCCCACCTAAAAGCCTTCAACGAACTGGGGCAGATATGGATTTCGACAGGCATCGCATTGGCCCGTGAAGTCGGACAACCTTTGATCGACTTGGAGCGGGATCAGGCGCCGCTGATGATGCACTGAGCTGTGCACCAACCTAACTTCATGTTGATCTCAATCGAACTGTCATGGGCGGCGCGTCTCTTTTCTGAACTGCGTAGTGCCCTTGCAGTTCGGATACTGCGAGCATGACCAGAACGGCCCAGATTTGCCCTTCCGCTTGATCATTGAGGCATTGCAAATGGGGCAGGCCGGGCCGGCTTCGACCGGTATCGACAAGTTGAGCGCTCCATAGTGTTCGACCAACTTAGCAATCCAGTTCGCCTGCTTTGCGACGAACGCCTCCAAGGTCAGGCGTCCCACTTCGATTTCGTCAAGCGCCTGCTCCCATATCGCGGTCATGCCAGGATCCGCAACTGCAGCGGGTACCGCCTCGATTAGGGTATGGGCCGCCGCCGTAGCTATTAACGCGCGTTTTTTCTTCAGCAAATAACCGCGATCAATTAACCCTTTGATAATGCCGGCTCGTGTGGCTTCGGTTCCGATACCGGTGGTGTCCCGAAGTTTCTGTTTCAGGCGTGGATCGTTGACAATCTTGGCGACGTTTTTCATCGCCTTGATCAGATCGCCCTCAGTGAGAGGTTTGGGGGCGGCGGTGCGCATGGACTTGAGTTCGACGTCGTCCACTGCGCACTGCGTACCCTGTTGCAAGACGGGTAAGACTTGGGACTTGTGATTGGGCTCATCCTCCTCGGTGTTTTCGTAGAGCAAGCCTTTCCAGCCCTGAACCAGGATCTGTTTGCCAACAGCGGTCAATCGCTCTGCGCCGCACTCCAGTTCGACCTGGGTCCGATCAAACTCATGGTGCGGAAGAAATTGCGCGAGGTAGTGGCTACGGATCAGTTCGTAGACTTGGCGCTCTTGTTCAGACATCCGCGCAAGGTTGGCCGACTCGGTGGTGGGGATGATGCCGTGGTGCGCGGTGACCTTGGCATCGTTCCATGCCCGTGACCGCAATGATCGATCGAGGCTTCCGAGTGCGTGCCGCAGTGCGGGATCCGTTTTGAGCAGGGCATCGAATACCGCGGGTACCTCGTCGAACATACTTGCTGGCAAATAGCGGCAATCGCTGCGCGGGTAGGTGGTGGCTTTGTGGGTTTCATACAGGGCTTGGGCGATGTTTAGGGTTTCCTGAACGCCGAGCCCCAGCTTGCGCGAGCAGATTTCCTGCAGGGTACTCAGGTCGAAGGGCAGGGGCGGTGGTTCTCGGGAATGCTCAGTCTGCAGTGAGATTACTGTGGCGGCGCAACCGTCAATGATTGTTTGGACTGCCTGACGTGCAATCTCCCGCTGAAGGCAACGACCGGCTTCATCTTGTCCTGAGCTGGGTGGTAACCACGACGCGATGAATGATTGCCCCATTGCGGACAGGTGCACCTCCACTTCCCAGTAGGGCACCGAGACGAAGCTCGCAATCGCACGATCCCGATCGACCACGAGACGTAAAGTGGGTGTCTGGACGCGTCCAACCGCCAATACACCGTCATAACCCGCACGCCGACCAAGAAGGGTAAACAAACGACTGAGGTTCATGCCGATCAACCAATCGGCGCGGCTGCGGGCGAGGGCTGAGTGATAAAGCGGGAAGGTCTCCTGGCCGGACTTCAGCGAGGACAATGCTTTGCGAATCGACGCCTCGTTGAGTGCGGATAACCAGAGGCGCTGAACGGGGCCTCGATACTTGCAGAGCTCCAGTAACTCGCGGGCAATCATTTCACCTTCGCGATCGGCGTCGGTTGCGATAACGACGGTGGTAGCTTCGCTGAGCAGGCGCTTGATGACTTTGAACTGAGCCGCAGTCCTGGGTTTGACCTCGACCTTCCACTGTGTGGGAAGGATCGGTAGATGATCCAGCGACCAACTCTTGAATTGCTTGCCATAGGTTTCAGGCGGTGCTGTCTCCAGCAGATGGCCGATACACCAGGTGACGGTTGTCTCTGTGCCGATCAGGCAACCATCACGACGCTGAGTGGCTCCGAGAACCTTGGCAATGTCACGACCTTGGGAAGGTTTCTCGCAGAGGAAGAGACGCATAGAACTGCTCCGGATTAAGTTCGGAGCAGCGTTGTTGGAAACAGCAGTTGCGAGATATGAGAAACCTGACTTGCAGGTCCCTCATGTTAGTCGCTGAAGGCAGTCTTGAGATCCGAGGCTGCTACCCCGTTTTAGCGTGGGCAACAGGGTGGGTCTTCACGAGCAGCGAGTAGTAACACTCCACCGACTTCGCGCAAAGGCGCATTTTTTATGCCTAATGCTCGTCATTCCGGAGATGGCGGCCCTCTGCGCTTTCTGGGTTTCGACGTAGCTGAACTGGCCTGCTCTGTATTTTGCCCGGTGTGTATCGTAGATGCTGCCGCTTCACTGGATCGTTCCCGCATGACCACGCTGTGTACCCGGTGAGGCAGGATGCCCACTCGACGGGCCTCGATCTTGAAGGTCACGCGCGCATTGTCTTCGCTGTCCTCCCACTCATCGCGCACGGTGCGGCCTTCGACCAACACACGCATACCTTTCTGGTACAGCGTGCTCCAGTGTTCAGCCTCGCGGCGCCAGAGCTCAACCGGCGCCCAATAGCCGCCTCGATCTTCATAACTGCCCTCGCGTGGCACGGGGTTGTCGAAGTACACATTCAGCCGCAGCAAACGTCGTGGCTCGTCATTGCCTGATGGGAATTCTTGGAACTCTGGCGCACTGCCGATATTACCTTCACCGACGAAAAAAGTACTCATCGTGATGCCTCCACTGCGGTTGTGAGTTGGCGCAGTAACCGTTCGGCACTGGCCATTTTGATCGCGCAGGTCGTGGCCTGGCGGTAGAGCGAATGCGTCACGCTCATCTGCAGGTTCAGTGCAATGCGGTTGCATTCGAAACGGTGCAATTCCTCTCGTACGATCTGCGGCAATACTTTGTTGGAGATCTGACGCTCCCAAACCGCCACACCCATGCGGGAAAAATCACGGGTGCGCCAACGCAAAAAGGTGCTGCCCGCACTGGTCTTCTGCAGCACCAATCGTATCTTCAATAGCGAGTACGGCGGCTCCCCGGCCTGCTGCACCACAGCCTCCATCAGGCGACATAACTGCGCCTCGATTTCCCTCGCCACCTGCGCCAGGTGCTCCAACTCCCCCTTACCCTTAAAAGGTTTTAAAAGGCCTTTTAGGGAGGCTGCGTGTTCGAGCTGCCGATAGGCATCCGGTGTCAACGCTTCGAAGGTCATTGGTTGAATCGGGGTCATGGGATTCATGCATCAGCCTCCGGCTCATCTACGCTCGCAGACGGCCCGTCCACTACCTCTGCCAAAGCGTCAGCGTCATCCACTGCTACAGCACCACGGCGAATGATAGGCGGCGCAAATTGAGAACGGCGATGACCCTCAAGGATGTCCAGAGGGGGCAATCCATACTTCTCCACAGCCGCCAGGGCGCGGGCATTATTTGCGGCCATATCATCGCGTGTAACGCCGGTATGTCGATAACGTTGCGCCTGACCGAACAGGCTGCGTAACAGGTGGGCACCGTCGTCGATCCAGGCTTCCATGTCTCTTCGGCCGATCAAAGCCGTGTGATGGGCCAAGAGGGTATGGCGGACCAGCATGTCGTAGTCGGTCAGTAGGTAAACCGCCAGAAAACCCAGTTGGCTGCCGATATACAACGGCAAAGTAACTGGGTGGATGTTGAGGTTGTCCCCCATGTCGATTTGTGTAGGCAGGTCCTGTCTGATCCTGTCCAGCTGTTGGGTCAGTTCCAGCATTCCGGTCTTGGCCTTCGTCAGTTTTTCTTCGAGTTGCACGATGGCCCAGTCGGCATAGGGGTCGTCCTGGGCCGCGGTTTGTTTGATCAGGTTGGTGACACTGATATAGCCGGCCATGCCCATGATCGAGTGGACGCCTTCGCGTGCCGTCCGACCTTGCCAGATACGGGCGGCGTGGTGAGTGTGCAGGGTCAGAGTGATGCTGCTACGCAATGAACCCAGGTTGAGTTGATAGTGATCGGCCACGGTGTTGTCCTCGCATAAGCTTGGACGGGAACGTTGCGACAGATGAGGGTCAAGGACAGCCAAAAAGCTGAATGCAGTCTGTTCGGTTTGATGAGAAAGAGAAAATACGTAACGTCTACGTTTAGTTGAGGACGTCCCTGTGTTCCTCCAAAAGCTCCATGGCTCGGTCCGACATTTTTGTACGCTGGAGCTCTATGGATTTGATGCCACTGGCATCAAATCTATTGAGTTCCACCGCGTCCACGCAGTTGGCGCAGCTCATTCAGACACGCTTGGGCGAGGGCTGATGCGGGTTCGCCCTTTTTTCGAGTCGGCCGCGAGGGAGCGGGTGGGGGTGGCTCTGCGACGGGTGATGGTTCGGCCTGACTTGCCCAAGGACGAAAGTCGCCTTTCAGCGCACGCTGGATCAGGCCCATTAGATAGGCCGCTGGCTTGCGGATACCGCCGGCCTTACAGCGTGCCCCCGCCTCGTTGAGCACAGCCTGCTGATCCGCTGGGTTAAGCTTGATCAGCGCCACCGCGACGGCCTGACGTTCGCTGGGACTTAGGTGCAGCGCAGTGGGCCAGCGCAGGTTATCCACCGCTGTGGTCGCGCGCGGTACAGTACAAATACTTTCTTTTAATACAGTACAAGCGGCGTTCGAATTCCGAACGGTGCCGGAAGCACTGGCGTTCCAGCCTGTTACGGAATCCGAACCAGGGTCTGCACAATTCCGAACGTGGTGGTCTTCCCCACGTTCGGAATCGTGGAATGCATCATCGGACGGCTGATCCAAGCCTTGCTGCGTCCACTGTTCGCCCCAGTTGTCTAGCCGCGTCGGTAACCGACCCCGATCGATATTCGTGTCCTGTCGGACCTCTTCCACAATGTGTTGAGCGACAATCCGCACGGCCTTCGCCGCATGACCGAGGGCATGTCCGACAAGTTCTAGGTAGTCCTGATCGAGTTCCATGGCTTCGGCGGGGGTTAACGGCTCATCGTGCAGAACGTATAAAGAGCCCTGTAGCCTCCCGCTGATTTGATCGCGACCGCGGCTCACCAAACTGAGCCAACGAGTGAGCCTGAGCATCGTCAACACGCGAGCAATGGTTTCACGCGAGGCTGACGCACCGTAGGGCACGCTCGAGAGGTAAGGCTGCAAATCCTCATAGCGCGGCGTGACCACGCCCTGGCCTTGGAGCATGAGTCGAAATACCTGCCAGGCATTTCGCTCCAATGGCGTCAGCCGATTATCCAACAGCAGCCGACGTGGCACGACTTCGTGTGATTGGCCACTAAACAGAAAGCCAGCCTGTAGACCCTGGTTGGAGGGCTGTTCGGTGATAGGGCGTGCAGGCCAGCGCTCATGCAGTTGCTGGGTACATTGCTGCAGGACACGTTGCCAGCGACTGGAAGGAACAGCATTCATGTTTTGTTACTGTACTGGTCGATCTGCTGCCATACGATGGTCAAGCTGATCTGCTGCTCTTCGGCAAGCATCATCATGGCGTCGAGTTTATCCTCGGTGCCGTCCTCTGTTCGTATTTGGCACCAACGTTGCCACAACGCATGCTCCTGTGCTTCGCTCAAATGTTGTGGGCGGCCTTTACGGGTTTCTATCTTGAGTAGACGCCGGCGCATGGCTGTTTCCGAATGCGCCAAGCCAAAACACTGGTACATGATGGTGCTGCTGGCGCCGAGCTTGAGTGCTCGGTTGATCAACCGTTCGTTCTGTTCATCACGTTCAGCTTGTTCTATCAAACGATGCAGCACCGGCGAGTCAATCTTGACTTCAAGCCAAGGGACAGTGGCGTGGGCCAGGCGCGATAGCGTGGTCGGTGGTAAGGATTGCAGCACGAAGATGTCATCCTCACTCAGTCCAAGTGCCTTGCAGCGTTGCAGGTTGCCCAGGCGCAGTTCGTGCAGTACCTGGGTTAGCATGGCTTGATTGAGCATATTGAAGGACAAGTTCATCTCAGCTCCTCCGGTGAGTTTTTGTCTTCAGAGATGAGTGTTAAGTCGATTAGACGCCGGGCCAGGCGGATCAGGCGAAACAGCTTGATTAGCAGACTGTCAGGCAGTCTCTCCAGCCCCACGTCCGTGACTGGTCTATCTGGTAGAGGGAGTTGATAGACCCCCAGCAACAACTGCCCAAACAGTGCGGAGGGGATTTGCTTGCGGTCCTCCCAGTTCACCTCGTCTTGAGCCCGCAACAGGGCCAGGAGCAGTAGGTGAACGCCGGTCGAGCGAGGCGCTGAAAGATCAAGTCGCTTAATGTCTAGGGTGAAGCCCAAGCCAAGCTTTTGATCAGTGATGCTCTCGGCATCTCCGGCATAGGTCGCCATTTCCCGAGCCAGTCCAGCAATGGCTAAACGCAGTTGTTCTGGGGTATCCAGCGGTGGTGTGATGATCCAGAGGTCGTCGATTGGGCAGGTTTCGACTGGCGACGTCGTCTCGTTGGATATCTCGCGATCGATTTGCTCACGAATCTGTTGAACGCGTGGTAGAGGGCTGACCGCAGGTGAAGCATTTGTTTCGGGTGCTCTGAGCAGTTCTTCTGAAATTGGCGCTACCTTGCTCTTGGCATCAGTTGATTCGGGATTGGTGTCGGAGGAGGGGCGGGCTGCCGTGGCTTCATGTACGCTTTGCGGATAGATGCTCTCGGAGGGCGTGGTCGTTACAGCCCCAGGTGTGGAGACGACCCGTTGGGTATCGCTCAGCTCCAGGGCCAGCATACGGTAGGACTGTCCGAGCAAGTGGCTCATGCGTTCGAGCAATTCGTCCTGGATCTGCTCAAGATCAAAGGATTCAGGATCGCCATCGAAGTAGCCCATGGTCTCCAGCCAGAACTCTGCAAACGCGACTGTGGCGGTTGGATAACGGTTCCAGGTTCGCTCAGCGTGACTACGTAGACCGATCAGGCGCTCTATCTGAGGCTTACCCAAGCCGGCATACAGAGTTTGTGGAATGGCGGGTAATAAGTGTTCGAGGGTGTCCAGCATCCGGCTGATATGCGACTGCGAAACCGGATAGCCTCCAGCGGCAAGACGTCGAGCCAGCTCCCGTTGTGAGAGCTCTGGGCCATCCGACTCAAGCATGGTTTTGAGTTTGGCTACTGCCAATGCCCTTTCGATGAACGTGAGTTGGCCGTGCAGGTCGCTTTCCGCCAGATGGCCGAGTAGGGCGTTGGTTTCATTGCTCCAAGGTCGAAACAGGCAGTGAATCCGAAAGAAACGCTCATCGCGCGTTTCTTGCCACAGCTCGCCGAGAATTGCTAAGCGCGTATTACCGCCGTTGCGGATGATGAAAGAGGTTTCACCCGGACGGCGGGTAATCGGTGGCGGTTGATCCAGCCCGCGTTCACGGATCGATACCTTGATATCGTCATAAAGCGGATTACGGATGAAGCGTGGGTTGTGTTCGTAGGGACGTAACTGTTCCAGAGTGACCAGCATGGGAGTGTCGATGACTGGATCGGACAGTCGCTCCCGTTCAGGACCTTGAGTGAAGTGGTCCTGGTGCAGCTTGTCGGTGATTTCCTCCTGACTGAGCTTCTTCATCGCAACCGCCTCGGTTAACGTCGGCTACGTAAATGGTCACCGACCTCGAATTTCACGATTTCGGCAGTCCCTGAACCTTCGAAATGTTGGGAGAGTTCTGCGAGGAACCACACCATGGCCGAGCGCCCCCCTTGCAAACGAAAAACCACGGTGCAGTACTCCTCGCAAGCCGCGTCGCGTGGTCGAATGGAAGGCTGAACAACGATAGGAAACTGATCCAACATTAGAAAACTCCTTACCAAGCCCTGTTGGCTTCAAGGTCGATCAAACAAAAAAATCGGTGAAATGCTGATTAGGAGATTTGTTTATCGAGGCTCCGCACACCTCATTACCGAAGAGATCGCTTCACGCCATTCAGGGAATAATTCGATGGCCAGCGCCTGCATGATTTCTAGCGCAGACTGCGAGCGTCGGCGTTTACTCGACGGGCGTGTATCTATTCGGTGGACAGGTAAGCCGAGGGATGCGGCATTGATATATGCCACCCGGTCCGGGATCACGGTGTCTAGCACCGAGATATTGGTAGCCTCTGCGAAAGTCTCGCGCAGGCTTCGGATGATCATCCGAGTGTCCACTCGATTGACGTTCACCTGGTTCAGTAAGAGCCGTAAGGGCGGCGGGTCGATGCCTAGGTGGCGAAACGGTTCGAGCTCACTCAGTAGCTTCAAGGTGCCACGGCGCATTTCGCGGGCAGCGAGCATTTCTGGCGTGATGGGAGAGAGGGCGAGATCGGAGGCCAGGATGGCCATTTCCAGCAGTACACTGCGTGCTCCCTGAGTATCGATCAAAAGCAGGTCATAATTGAGACACAACTCGTTGAGCAAATTGTGCAGGCGTAGTCGTCCGTCAGGGGCATGCAGCATCAATGTGCTCAGTCGACCTTGATCGTCGTTGGAGAAAATCAGGTCGAGACCGACGACTGCAGTCCTAGAAATTATTCGTTCAGGTATTGTTAGATTGAGTGCAATGAGCTCGTACGCACCTGCATGAGCTTTCTGGCTCAGTGAATAATAACTGGAGAGGGTGGGTTGGCTATCTAGATCCAAGAGCAGAACACGCAGACCAGCATCGGCCAATAGGCCACCGAGGTTCGCCGCTACTGTAGTTTTGCCTACGCCACCCTTGGTGGACACCACCGAGACCACGTGCATCACCTCACTCCTGTCGCGAAAGGCGTTCTGCAATCCAGTGCTCGATTTCCAGTGAGTCCCAGCCAACTGCGCGCAGTCCGATACGCTTCGCCCGCGGAAACTTGCCTTCCTTCATCAGGTTGTAAATGTGCGCACGTTTGAAGCCGGTTTTTTGCTCGACCTCCTCACGCCGCATGATGTGGCGTTGGGGTTGAGGCGCTTCAACTGAGGGGACAGTTTGGCTGGACATGCTAGTCACTCCTAGCGCCAATTGGCGCGTGTTGGGAAGTGACATGGATTGAATCGCACCACGGCGGATGAGTCATTGCATTGCAATCAACCCTATTGCAACGCAATTGGCCCGATTAGGTATTTTTTTTGAGGCTACGATTGGCTACGGCAAATTTTTCATCCAGCGTGCGCTTGCTGAGGCCGGGCACATCTTTGTGACGGGCGACAATGGCATCAACGATGGCTGCTTGATTCGTGAATACCGAAAGAGGTTTTCCGGCGGGCGAATGGTCCAAGAGAAGGCTCACCAATGCACCAATGATGTTGTGATAGGTCAGTTCGCTACGTTCGCTGAGTTGACCATTCATTTTAGCCAAGGCTTTGAGATCATCTCTTTCGAGTCCAATCGACTGGAGTTCTCCCAAGATTTCTTCAAGGTGCTGCTGTTGCGCTTTCAACGCCCTCGATAACTCGTCTCGATCTGCTTTCAATGAGAGAAAAGCTCCGAGGCTGACCTTTGCAGGTGCATCCTCACCGGATTCGAATAAAAAGCTGGGCTTATGGTCGGGGTAATGAATCTCCATCCAGCGGCGTAAGTCTGAATGGCGGATGGTCAGCTGATAGGGCTCTACATAGCTTCCCAAAGGAACAGAAATGCCGAGACAGCCATACGGCAGTTCTCCATTGCATATTGCATCTAAAATCCTTTCGACAGCGATGTGAAGATTGGGCCACTGGGGAAATAGGATTGTAAGGTTCTCGGGACGAGACCAATCTGCTTGGATAATTTGGGCTTCGTGGCGAGTGAGATTACACCAGCGCAATGCTGCATCTATAGGACGATAAAAGCTTTTGCTATGCGGATTGAAAACATAAGCAGTCATAACGTGGTGGACCTCCATTCCTAATGGATACCTCTCACCGATTATCTGTAAATTTAAACTAACTAATCACGCTAGTTGTTCTTTCGGTCAACCCATTCGGCGAGGTCATTCCATTTCCAGTTAAATGTGTTTTTTTATCTGGGTTTTAAATTTTATTTCTACGAGCATCTTGAATTTTCATTGAAGGATAGATTATTTATTACTATAGAAGCTACGACCACTTTTACGGCCTATATGGCCAGCGGTAACCATTCCCTTGAGTACTGCGACGGGCCATATTTAAGAGTGTCGCCACCTTGGCGGAAACAATCCACGAATGCCAGCATGGTCGCGAGCTATTAGGTTGGCAAGAGCCAGTGGACCGATAGGATGTTTAAAGCTCATGGCCACGGCGTTGTCATAACAGCTGCTTTGGTGACTCATGCTGGCACCAAATTGTTCGTCCTCAAAAAATGCGCCAGTCAGAGCTGCTGTACTAACTGCCTTGGTCGGAATGAGCCATCACCCCTTGTTTCGGTTTACACCTCCAAACCGCCATCAACAACACGTCAGTAGCCAAATCACTGGTCATCTGTGATCTCATAAGAGTCCACGACGTGATGAGAAAATAGATCCAACACCGCAGCCAAATATAACCAGCTTTTATACGTACAAATGCAGGTAATGTCGGTGGCCCAAATCTGTTGCGGGGTCGAGCTGGCGTTGACGTGCTGAGTCGAAGCCTTATCCATTCAGAGCATGCGGCGCAACACATCGTTGAGCGGGTCGCGGTCGTATAAACGATGCTTGAGGGCGCCTGCGACATGCAGCACGATCAAAACCAGCAAGATGTAGGCAAGGACTTTGTGCAACCATTGAAACACCGTGAACCAATCGTCATTCTTCGGCAATAGCTCCGGCAGGTTAACCCCGAAAAAGAACACCCCGTCGCTCATCGTGTAGGTGCTCGACATGGAGTAGCCCATCAACGGCACGATCACCAGCAGCACGTACATCACGCGCTGCGTCAGGCGTGACAGGAACCGTTCATACCCCGCCAGGGTTTCCAGTGGCTGCGGCAGCTTGGGGGTGCGAAAACGCACGGCGAGCTGAGTCAGGACCACCAGGAACGTCAACACCCCGAAGGACTTGTGCCACGGGTAATAGAGCTCGTATTTGCTCGCCACTTCATCATTCATGCCGGTCATGTGCCAGCCGACCCACAGCAGGCCCAGGACCAGCACCGCACGCACCCAGTGCAGCATGCGCAAGGAAGTCGGGTACCGATCGATTGTCGGTTGATCTATTGGGTTCATATCAGGCTCTCCACGGAGCGATGCACGGTTCAATGGCCACCCTCAACGTTGAAGGGTGGCTCGGTCAGGTCAAGGCGTGTGCTCAGGCCGGCAGCAGCACGGTGATGACTTTCTCCTCGGTGTAGGCCAGCGCGCCGCTGAACCCGCCTTCACGCCCGATACCGCTGGTCTTGACGCCGCCCCAAGGCAGGTTGGCG
>Ga0105251_10000399_pt1 | contig 42491 bp, 40 predicted proteins | sample KBSS64metaG_FD_80424 | JGI IMG/M metagenome (GOLD analysis project Ga0105251, IMG submission 80424) | Switchgrass rhizosphere microbial communities from Kellogg Biological Station, Michigan, USA - KBS S6-4 metaG | ecosystem: Host-associated > Plants > Roots > Rhizosphere > Soil | place...
CTCTTCGTCGTAGGCGTGCGCGTAGCCGATCGCCGCGCCGATCTGGCTCGCGACCAGATTCATGAAGGCGCGATAGCCATCGTCGAACAGCCGATAGGGATTGAGCGCGGCGATCAGCACGCATGCGGGACCGGTTTCGCCCGAAGGCGCGATGGGCACGATCACGGCGCTCGACGGCGCGACGCTCCATGCGCCGGTGGGCAGGGGCGCATCGATGATGCGATCCAGGTTCGTGACGATGCGTGCCTCGTTGTCGCGCAGCACGTCCTGGAAGGGCCACGGGTTCGGGCGCGCGGCATGCAGGACCGCGGGCGCGGCGCGATGCTCCGGCTCGATGCCGCACGCGCTGACGAGCGTCGCCGTATCGCCGCCCGGCTCGACGGCATAGAGCAGCGCGAAAGGCATGTCGCGCGACGCCGTCTGCAACGCGCTCATCGACCGTTCGCACGCTTCGCGCCAGGTGCGCGCGTCGGCCGCCGATGCCGCCAGCTCGCGCAGCACGTTCAACTGGCGCTCGCCGAGCACGCGTTGCGTGTCGTCGCTGTTCGCGCAGATGATGCCGCCCGCGCCGCCGCGATCGTCGGGAATCGGGCTGTAGGAGAACGTGTAATACGTTTCTTCCGGAAAGCCGTTGCGCTCCATGATGAGGAGCTTCTGTTCGACGTACGTGCCTTCGACGCCCGCGAGCGCGGTGTCGAGCAGCGGACCGATCTCGTTCCAGATTTCGCGCCACACGACCGAGGTCGGCCGGCCGAGTGCTTGCGGATGCTTGCCGCCGATGATCGACTTGTACGCGTCGTTGTAGAAGAAGAGCAGGTCGGGGCCCCAGCCGACCCAGATCGGCTGGCGGGAGGTGAGCATGATGCGGATGGCCGTCTTGAGACTTTGCGGCCAGTGCTCGGGCGCGCCGAGCGCCGTTTGCGTCCAGTCGAGCGCACGGATGAGCGCGCCCATTTCGCCGCCGCCCAGGAGGAAGCTCGGGTCGAGACCGTCCATCCTCGTATCCGCGATCAGATTGTCAGCTTTCATCGACGCTTGGTCTCCTCGCCCGGTCTCTCGATGCGGCGACGTCATGTGGCGGCAATGCCCGAATTAACGCTCGAATCGCCCGCGCGCCGCGTTTGCACGGCGCGCAGGCGATTTCGAATTCTCGCACGGAAAACGCTTCGCTTCGCGTCGGCCCTGCGCGTCTGAGGCCCGTCCGCAAACGCGCTCAGGGCGCGGCGACGAATCGAGGCCCGTTGCGCGCACCGTGTCCTGCGCCTGCGTCGACGCGAGAAAGCGCTGCAGCGCGTGCGCCTCGTCCGCATGCTCCACGCCGACCGATTGCACTTCCTCCGGAATCCGCCCGGCGAATTGCGCGCCCGGCACCGATAGCAATTCGCCGGCCTGCTGAACGCCTATGTCGTCATCGCCGCTCGCGACGAGCGACGCGACCGGAATCGTCGGCCTATCTCCAGCAAGGCCGCACGCGCGCGCAAGGCAGGGCCGCGTGGGCCTTCGGAACGCTTTTTGCTGAACCGATGCAGCACAAGCACATTGCGTACTCACGCTGCCACGACGTTCGAGAACATGTCCAGACCGATGCCTAGAACCACACTCAACTCCGAAGCCGGAACCTACGAAGGCTTCGATATCTACGCGTCGTATGTGGTCAACGCGACGGGCATGCACATTGGCACGCTCAAAGTAGTTCGCAAACGGGACAAGCGCGTGCTCTATCCCTTCGACGGCTGCGAGACCATCGGCCCGTTCGAATCCAGCGAGGATGCGCGGCGCGCCGCCGAAGAACTCGGCAGACGTATCGTCACGGCGGATATCGCGAATCCGGAGCGCTGATCGCATCGCTTGCCAATGTCCTATGACGCTTGTCGACGAAACGGCACGATGCGCGGATATCCACACAGTCGGCAGGCCCGACCGCCCGAATCGGAGCAACGCGGTAAATAGCCCCGCGTATGCGCGGTCGATCGGCAAGAATCGCCCGCGTTTCGGGGAAAACCCCAGCGTTGCGATCGTCCTAGGACATGCGAGCCGTGCCGCATGCGTCTGTATCTTGACCTCAAGGCGGTGCGTGGCGCGCAACTCAGGCGCAGCACCGGGTTACTGACGCATCCGGACAACGACTATGAGTTACGTGCAACCATCCACGAAGCCAGACGCGCAGGCGCGCGGACCCATCAGACGCGCCATGGCGGCCTCGGCCATCGGCAACGCGACCGAGTGGTTCGACTACGGCATCTACAGCTACGGCCTCACTTATATTTCGGCGGCGCTTTTTCCCGGCAGCACCGCGCAGGCCACCCTCTTCGCGCTCGCGACCTTTGCGATTTCCTTCCTTGTCCGGCCGCTCGGCGGACTCTTTTGGGGGCCGCTTGGCGACAGGCTCGGCCGCAAGCATGTGCTCGCGCTGACCATCATCATCATGTCGGTGGCCACGCTGCTCGTCGGCCTCTTGCCGTCGTATGGAAGCATCGGCTTATGGGCGCCGGCGGCGCTCGTCGCGCTGCGCATGATCCAGGGCTTCTCGACGGGCGGCGAGTACGGCGGCGCGGCGACGTTCATGGCGGAGTACGCGCCCGATGACAAGCGCGGCTTTTGCGGCAGTTTCCTCGAGTTCGGCACGCTGGCGGGCTTCTCGCTCGGCGCATTGCTGATGCTCGGATGCTCGGTTCTGCTCGGCAACGACGCGATGCACGCATGGGGCTGGCGCCTGCCGTTCCTCGTCGCGGCGCCGCTCGGTCTGATCGGCCTGTATCTGCGTTCGAAGTTGGAAGATACGCCGGTGTTCCGCGAGTGCGCCGAAGCGTCCGAACGCGAACATCATGCGGGCGTGCCCTTGGGTGAGCTTTTCGCGCGCTACTGGAAGCCGCTGCTTCAATTGGGCGGGCTGGTCGTCGCGCTGAACGTGGTGAACTACGTGCTGCTCGCGTATATGCCGACCTTCATGAAGAAGGAACTCGGCATGAGCGATAACCTTTCGCTGCTGCTGCCCTTGATCGGCATGTTGTCGATGATGGTGCTGCTGCCGTTCGCGGGCGCACTGTCGGATCGCATCGGGCGAAAGAAGGTGTGGTGGCTTTCGCTCGCCGGTATCTTCGTCGCGGCCGTGCCGATGTTCACGTTGATGTCGCATGGCATCGCGGGCGCGCTCACCGGGCTGGGCGTGCTGGGGCTGCTTTATGTGCCGCAACTGGCGAGCATCTCGGCAATGTTTCCCGCGATGTTTCCGACGCAGGCGCGTTATGCGGGCATGGCGATCGCCTATAACATTTCGACGTCGATCTTCGGCGGCACTGCGCCGATGGTGACGGACTGGCTCATCGGCCGCACGGGCAGCACGCTGGTTCCGGCGTATTACATGATGGGTGCTTGCGCGGTCGGCGCCATTGCGTTGTTGTTCGTCACCGAGACCGTGGGATGCTCGCTGCGCGGGCGGGACATTCCGGGCGCGAAGGCAGTGTCAGGGACGCGTCGGGAGGATGCGGGGGTTGAGAGGCTGCCGGAGCATCGGCACGCTTGATGGATTTTTCTTGATTGGTTCGCGGCCCGGCGATTTTTTGCTCGGGCCGATTTTTTTTTGCCGTTACTTCGTGAGGCTCGATTCTCGTTCGTCAGCTATTTGATGCGCAGCAGGCAGGCTTGTCGACGCCGCCGGGGGCAACTGCATGCACCCCCATCCCTCAATGTGCCACCTTCACCGCCTTCTTCCCACCCAGAACGCGCGCCTGCAACACGATCACAAGCAACAAAAACAGCCCGCGAATCACCGACTGCCAGTAAGCGGAAAGCGAGATGTACCCCAGCCCGTTTTCGAAGTTCAAAAGATTGAACACAAGACCAAGCAGCGCGACGCCGGCGATCGTCATCGCGATGGAACCTTCGCCGCCTGTCAGGCGCGTGCCGCCGAGCACCACGGCCGAAATCGCGAACAACTCCCAGCCGACGCCCTCGTTCGGCTGGCCCGCACCGAACTGCGCGGCGAGAATGGCGCCGGCGATGCCGGCGAGCAAGCCGGAAACTGCATAAACCAACACCAGCGTGCGATCGACGTTCAGACCCATCAATCGCGAAGCTTCTTCGCTGCCGCCGATCGCGAGCGCATGCCGCCCGAACCGCGAGCTGCGCAACGCAATCCACCCGATCACGGCCGCCGCCGCACAGACGATTCCCGGAATCGGCAAACCCAGAAAATCGCCTTGCCCGAATGCGGCGAAGTTCATGTCCGACGATATCGCCACCGCATCGTTATGACCGAGCAAGAGCGCGAGCCCATGCGCGCCGAGGCTCGTCGCCAGCGTGACGATGAACGGCAGGATCCGCATGTGCGTGATGACGAGTCCGTTCAACACGCCTACCGCGAGCCCGGCGAGCGATCCCGCGATCACGCCCGCCCACGCCCCGTGCGGGCTCGCCAGCGCCGATACGACGCTCGCGAGCGCAGCCACAGCACCGACCGACAGATCGATGCCCCCCGTGATGATCACGAACGCCATGCCGATGGATATCAGCAGGAACATCGAGTTGTATCGCCAGAACGACGTCACGTTATACGCCGACAGGAAATGCTCATAGCGCATGACGCCAAGCACGAGCAACGCGACGAGCGCGATCAGAATGGGCAAGTTCTTTTTCATGGCAAAGTCAGCCTCGCTTGCGTTGCACATACACCGCGGCGATGATGATCGCGGCCTTGAGCACGAGCGCGGCGGCATCCGGAATGCCGTGCGCGAGTAGCGTGTAACGCAATAACTGAATGATGAGCGCGCCGATCAGCGTGCCCGTGATGTACGCCTTGCCGCCCGTCAGCGCAGTGCCGCCGACCGCCACCGCCGCGATCGCATCGAGTTCGACGCCCAGACCCACGACGTTCGCATCCGACGATGAATTCACCGATATCGAAATGAGCCCCGCGAGGCCCGCGAGCGCGGCGCATGCCGTGTACGCGATCATTTTCACGCGCGCGGTCGGAATGCCGGAGAGATACGCGGCATCCTCGTTGCCGCCCGTCACGAGCAGGTATTTGCCGAAGAGCGTCTTGCGCACGATCCATGTGAACGACGCGACGAGCGCGAGCATCAACAGGATCTGGAACGGCACGCCCGCGACCTTGCCGAGCGCGATCCACTGAAACGCCGGATTGTTGAACGCCTGCAGACTGCCATCGGTGACGACCTGCGCGATGCCGCGTCCCGCGATGAACAGCACGAGCGTTGCGACGATCGGCTGCACGTTCAGGCGCGTCACGAGAAAACCGTTGAAGACGCCGCACGCGGCAGCGGCGATGACCGGCAACGTGAACGCGAGCAGAACGCCGAGTGGCCCGTCGATATTCATGAAGAGCATCGGCGCGAGCGCACCGGCGATCGCCATCGAAGCACCAACCGACAAATCGATGCCGCCTGTTGCAACGACGAGCGTCATGCCGATGCCGACGATCACGATCGTCACCACTTGCGTGAGGTTCACGTTGAACGTCTGCAACGAAAGAAAGTGCTGCGTGAAGATCAGGTTGAAGACGATCATCGCGAGTAGCACGGCGACTTCGCGCTGAATCGCGACGCCGCGTTTTTTCTTCACGGGCGCCTGCGCGATCGGCGCGGCGCGTTGGGTGTCATCGATCATGTCTGGCTTCCTCCACCGCTTCGGCGAGTGTCGATTCCGCGCCCGCGCCGTAAGCGATCGCGTCCATGATGGAGGCCTCGTTCATCTGCGCACCGTCGAGTCGCGCGACCGTTTCGCCATCGCGTATCACGACCGCGCGATCGGCCACGGCGGTGAGTTCTTCCAGTTCCGATGCGGACAGCAGCACCGCAAGGCCCGCATCGCGCAGCTCACGCACGATCTTTGCGACATCGGCTTTCGCGCCGACATCGATGCCGCGGGTGGGTTCATCGAGCAGCAGCAGGCGAGGGTGCGTCGCGAGCCAGCGCGCGAGCAGTACCTTCTGCTGATTGCCGCCCGAGAGTTCACGTATCGGCTGGTCCGGCGAACGCAGCTTGATGCCGAGCGATTCGACAAAACCATCGACGATCTCGCGCTGCTTCGAGACGTCCACCACGCCGCGCTTCGTCAACGCAGGCAGGCACACGAGCGTGAGGTTGTCGCGCACGGAGAGCTCCGGCACGATGCCTTCGGCCTTGCGATCTTCCGTCAGATAAGCGATGCCGCGCGCGATCGCATCTTTCGGCGATTTGAACGCGGCGCTCTCGCCGCCGACAGCGAGCACGCCCCTCGCCGGACGATCCGCGCCGAAGAGAAGGCGCATCGTCTCCGTGCGTCCCGAGCCGAGCAATCCCGCGAGACCGACGGCTTCGCCCGCGTGCACATCGAGCGATACGTCCGTGACTTTCGCGCCCGCGGCGAGGCCTTGCGTGGAGAGCACGACGGGCCCGCGCTTCGCTAGATTCGCTTCTTTCACCGCGCTGTCCTCGTGCACCACGGCGGCGAGCGTGCGGCCGAGCATCGTCGTGACGAGCTTCAGCTTGTCCATCTCCTGCATCGAATTTTCGGCGACGGTCTGACCGTCTCGCATCACGGTGACCCGATCGCACAGTGCATAAAGTTCATCGAGCCGATGCGACACGAAGATCACCGCGCGCCCGTCATCGCGCAAACGGCGCACGACGTTGAAGAGCAGTTCGACCTCGCGTTCGTCGAGCGAAGACGTCGATTCATCCATGATGACGAGCTTCGCATCCGACGACACCGCGCGTGCGAGTGCGACCATCTGCTGAATGGCGGTCGAATACTCGCGCACGGGCTTCTTCACATCGATGCGTAATCCGAATGATTCGAGCAATTCAGCCGCACGCCGCTGCACGGTCTTCCAGTCGATGAGACCGAAACGGCGCGGCTCGCGTCCGAGAAATATGTTCTCCGCGACCGAGCGGAACGGCACGAGATTGATCTCCTGATAGATCGTGCTGATGCCCGCTTCGCGCGCGTCCTTGGGCGTGCGGAAATCGACCTCGCGGCCATCGAAGCGGATCGTGCCCGCACTCTTGCGATATGCGCCCGTGAGAATCTTGATGAGCGTGGATTTGCCCGCGCCGTTCTGGCCGATGAGCGCGTGCACTTCGCCGGCCGCAACTGAGAGGCGCGCGTGTTTGAGCGCCGCGACGCCGCCGAACGCGATGTCGATGTCCTGCATGTCGAGAAGGGGAGTCTGAGCCATGCCGTGAGTCCGTCGAAATGAAAAAGCGAGCGCCTTCGATCAGGCGCCCGCAAGACACACACGCTTCGCTCAATACCCGTACTGCATGCTCGCGTCGACGTTGCTCTTGTCGTAGAAGCGATCCGAGACCTTTACCCACGGCGGAATCGTCTCGCCCTTCGCGTACTTCTGCGCGACATCGCATGCGAGCGGCCCGAAGAACGGGCTCGACTGCACGCTCGCGCCGAGTTCGCCCGCCTTGATCGCCTCGAGGCCGCCCTTGGTACCGTCGATCGTCACGAGGACGATGTCCTTGCCCGGCTGCTTGCCCGCCGCCTTGATCGCGGCGATCGCGCCGAGCGCCATTTCGTCGTTATGGGCGTAGACGGCGGTGACATCCGGATGCGCCTGCAGAAGCGTCTCCATCACCTGGCGGCCCTTGTCGCGCGCGAAATCGCCGCTTTGCGACGCGACGATCTTCATGCCCGGATTCTTCGCGATGACTTCGTCGAAGCCCTTCTTGCGATCGTTCGCCGCGGAGGCGCCCGTCGATCCTTCCAGTTCGATGATCGTCGCCTTGCCGTTCGTCGCCTTCACGAGCCAGTCGGCGGCGCGGTGCCCCTGATCGATGAAGTCCGAGCCGATGAACGTGATGTAATCCTTGCCCGCCTTCGCCATCGACTGGTCGATGTTGCGGTCCACGAGAATCACCGGAATGCCCGCCTTCTTCGCCTGCATCACGACGGGCACGAGCGGCTTCTCTTCACGAGGCGGGAACACCAGCAGATCGACATGCTGCGCGATCATGCTCTGGATGTCCGAGACCTGTTTGGCCGCCGAGCTGTTGGCATCGGTCATGACCATCTGCCAGCCGCATTTCGCGGCGATCTCCTTGAAGCTCTTGGTTTCCGCGAGTCGCCACGGGTTGTTGCTCTCCGTCTGGGCAAAGCCGACCTTCAACGGCTTCTTGTTCGGGATTTTCGGCAGTCCGTCATCGGCGGCGTGGGCGGCGGTGAAGCCGGCTGCGAGCGTCAGTGCGGTCAGTGCGGCGGCGAGCGGGCGCAGGCCCATGCGCGATTTCTTCTCTAGCGACAGCATGTCTTCCTCCATAGGATGGTTTGCCTTTTTGGTCGTGCCGATGCTTGTGTTGCCCGGTCTGCCTGCTGCGAGAGTAGTACGACTTCGGCGATTGTTTCATTGCCGTTTATTAACGCCTAATCACTAATAATATTAATTGCGAGTTGCCGGGCTTCGGCGATTTCCCTGACAGAGCCGCGCTCGATCAGCGGTCCGTCGAGTTTCACGGTGCGACGCCGCACCGGCGCGCCTGCGGCGCGGTTCTCTTCCTCCTGTAGCAGCGTCTCGACCGCCCAGCGCCCAAGCTCGTAGTTCGGCAGCACGACGGTGGAAAGCGGCGGATGCGTATGCCGCGCGATCTCCTGATCGTCATACCCGAGCACGGAGACGTCGTCCGGCACGCGCAGGCCGAGCTGCTTCAGCGCCTCGATTGCGCCGAGCGCCATCAGGTCGTTCGCGCAGAAGATCGCGGTCGGCGGGCTCGGCTCGCGCATCAGCGAGAGCGTGTGCTCGAAGCCGGTGTCCGGGCTCCAGTCGCCTTCGCGTACGAGTTCGGGCGCGAACGGCAGATCGGCCGTCGCGAGCGCGGTCCGGTAGCCCTTCAGCCGGTCGCGCGCCGCGTCCTGCCACGGTTCGCCGTTGATATAGCCGATGCGCTTGTGGCCCGCGGCGAGCAGATGATCCGTCGCGGTATGGCCGCCCGCGACTTCGGCGGGCACGACCGACGACACGCTTGCATCGCTCGTATAGCAGTTGAGCAGCACGGTCGGAACTCTGGCGAGCACCGCTGGCAGCGTCACCCGGCGCGTGTAGACCGTCGCGTAGACCACGCCCAGCACGTTCGGATTGCCGAGCGTCGCGTCGAGCACGCGCGCCTCGATTTCCGCGTTGCCGTGCGTCGAATAGACCGCGAGCATGCGGCCATTGGCAAAGGCGGCATCGCGTGCGCCGTCGATGCTGACGACCGGATGCGGGCTCGTCGAAATTTCGTCGGCGAGATAAACGATCAGATTGCGTTCGCTCTGACTCTTCAGTGCCGTGACCGGCTCGCGCTGCGTCATGCGATAGCCGAGTTCCTGCGCGGCGCGCAGCACCTTGTCGCGCGTGGTGTCGGAAAACTTCGCGCCGCTTGCGTTGTTGAGCACGAGCGAGACCGTCGATTGCGACACTCCGGTGAGCTTCGCGATGTCGGTCATCGTCGGGCGGCGTTGCGTGGATTTTTTCATCGTGTGCGCTGCGTGCGGCGTCTGGACCCTGCGCGGACGACGTCGCGCGGGACGGAAAAACTTGCCATTAATATTAGTGATGAACGACGCGGAAAGCACGTGTTTATTGGGCATTTCAGATCAGGGTTTTCACCGGTTATGACTAATAATATTGACGAACGAATTACACGCGTGCGATTCTGTTCTCACACTCGCAATGAGGAGATTGCGCATGCGCAAATACGACGAGACCACGCGAGACGCGTTCGCCGAAGCGTTCGAACGAGACGGCTTTCTGCTTCTGCGCGACCATTTCCCGCGTGCGGCGCTCGAAGCCTGGAGGGATGCGTTCGCGCCGCTTCTGCAACCGCACGTCGATGCGGCACGCGAAGCATCGACGAGCGGAAATCGCGGACCGGGCCGCTACTACGTCACGCTGCCGTTCGAAGGCGTGTTCGCGGATCCCTCGATCTTTTGCGATGAAGACATCGTCGGCATCGTCGAGCGAGTGGCCGGGCGCGATCCGGTAATGTGCCAACTCGCCACCGATACGCCCGTAGCCGGCTCCGAGTACCAGGACTGGCATCGCGATACACCGCCGCTTTTCGACGACGCACCCGAGACGCCTTCATTCCAGCTTGCGGTGAATTTCCCGCTCGTCGATGTCGATGCGCGCAACGGCCCGCTGGAAACGACGCGCGGCACGCATCGCATGTCGCGGGACGAAGCGCTGGCGGGCCTCGAAGCAGGGCGCTTCGCTGCCGAGCAAGTGCCGATGAAAGTCGGCGACGTGATGATTCGCGATGTCCGCGGGCTGCATCGCGGCACGCCGAATCTGAGCGGCGATCCACGTCCGATGGTGGTGATCGGCTACAGCCGCGCGTGGTACTTCCGGCCCGAGGTGCATATCGACGTGCCGCGCGACGTGTTCGCCGAACTGCCTGCGCGAGCGCGGCGTCTGTTGCGCTTCAATCCCTTGGTCGAGAAGACGGCGCGCACCTTCGACGAAAGCTACCGGCAGTTCGCGTATTGAGCGCCGCGCCGTCGGATACGCTCGTCGAGATGCGTCACGGCACCCGGCGCGTACTGCTCGCGCCGCACGTGGGCGGATCGATCGCGGCCTTCGACGAAACACGCGATGGCCGTTCGATCGACTGGCTGCGTCCCGCGACGCCTGCCGCGCTCGACGCGCGCGATCCGCTCGGCATGGCGAGCTTTCCGCTCCTGCCGTATTGCAACCGCATCCGAGATGCGCGTTTCAATTTCGGCGGTGCGATCGTCGATCTGTCCGGCGACGGCAATGCCTTCGCTCATGCGCTTCATGGCAACGCATGGCGCTTGCCGTGGAAAGTGGTCGAGGGGTCGAACTCGCGCGCGCGTTTGCATTTTTTGCACGCGCCTTCGGGTGCAGCGGGGCATCACTGGCCGTTCGCGTATGAAGCGACTCAGGACATCGTGCTCGATGCACACACGCTAACCGTCACGATCTGCGCGCGCAACCTGTCCGATCGGCCGATGCCCTTCGGCATGGGGCATCACCCATACTATCCGCGCACGCGCAACACACGCGTTCACGCACGCGTCGCCGCGATGTGGCATAGCACGCCGGACCTGCTGCCGACGCACGCGGGCGTGAATCCATGCGTCGATGCGATGGCGTCGAAAGAAGGCATGTGCCCGGATGCGTTCGATCTCGACAACAACTTCGCGGGCTGGTCGCGTACGGCGACAATCGCGTGGCCGGACGAAGGGCGCGCGATCACGTTGAGCGCCGAGGCGCCGTTCGATCACATGGTGGTGTACGCGCCGGCGTCGCATCCCGATTTGCTCTGCGTGGAGCCGGTGAGCAACGTGGCGGATTGGGTCAATCTCCATGTCGATCACGCGATGAAGGGCGGCGCGGTGTTGAAGCCGGGCGAGTCGGTCACCGCGTCATTCGCGTGGACGACTCGCTTCGGGTAGAACTCCGCTCGCTTACTGACCGAAGAAGATGTCGCAGCGCGGCGTCGCGGCGCAGCCGGTCTGAGCGCGCCCGCTCGCGGATGCGCCTGCGCCGGCGGTCATGCCGCCGTAAGCGGCGTCATCGGCCTGGGCCGCGGGCATGGCGGCCGTCTGCTGCTCCGGGGCGGCCTGCGACATGTACATCGGGCGCATCGTCTGAACGAGTTGCTGCGCACCGGCGGGCATGCCCTCGGCATGTGCCGCACCGATGCCGCCGACGTTGGCGACGACCGCGCATGCGGCCATCATCGCGAAAAGTGTTGGACTGACTTTGGACTTCATGCTCCAGCTCCTTGAACGAAATGCACAAGCAGCCGGGAACACGATTCTCGGACTCCTTGCCGCTTTGTCGATGGATGGGTTCGAGCGCAACGGCCAATGGCAAAAGATGCGCTACCCGGCGCGACGAAAGAAGACGCGTCGAGTGCAACGCATGGCGCTCAGTGGCTACGTTACGGCGATGAAGGAGCGGGAGAAATCCCTATTTGGTAGGGATGCTTCGGTAGGGTGCTGAAGAACATCAAAAACGCGCTCGGGCAAGCAAGTAGCCCGAGCGCGTTGAAGCAACGACTTCCAAACGCTTAGTATGACTTGGCAGCGCCGCCGCTCGACGTACCCGAGTCGGAACTGCTCTTCTTGTTCTTGTGCATCTTGCTGCTTTGGGACGAGTCCATTGTGTTTGCGCCCGATGCGCCCGAGGTCGTGCCCGTCACACCGTTGGCGTTGGGCGTGCTCATCCCGGTTCCGCCTTGACCCGCTCCGTTGCCACCCGCCGTGCCGCCACCTGCGCCGCCGCCCGCGCCTTGCGCGAACGCCGCGCCCGACAGACTCAGAATCATGGCCGAAACAAGCAGACTTCTCTTTGCGTTTTTCATGGTTTCCTCCCGTTGATCGATGGTCTCGATACGCTCCGCCTCGCAGAATGCTGCAGCGTCGCCGTTTGACTTGCGCAATCGCCGTGCCGCCCGCGAGCGCGCGGCAACGGCGGTGCATCAGACCATGCTGCGGCTGCGGGAAACGACGCGATCGTTACGCAAGCGCCTCGTCACACCATTCGATGGCCCACGCGCGCGCGCAATGCACGGCATCGGATTCGGTCGCGAACGCATCGAGTTCGCCGGATTCGAAAACTTCCACGTGCGCTGTGTGTTCGTCCGGCAGATGCGTGATCTTCGCGTGAGCGTAGTAGCTGCCGTCCTGGTCGTGACGCGCGGTGCAATCAATATGGAAAGTCTTGTAGTCGAATCGCATAAAAAAGGCTCCGGGAAATGTGTTTCGCGGGCAGGCGCGAAGCGTGCGCAAGCGTATTTGCGTTTGACTCCTCACCTCTCGTGACATACTGTATATACATACAGTATCATATGCAAGATGGACCTTTCCGAAAAGCTCGAAATCCTTGCGGACGCCGCCAAGTACGATGCTTCATGCGCGAGCGGCGGCGCGCCGAAACGTGAGTCGCGCGGCATCGACGGTCTCGGCGCCAGCACCGGTTCGGGCATCTGCCACAGCTTCACGCCTGACGGCCGCTGCGTGTCGCTGCTCAAGATTTTATTGACGAACTTTTGTCTTTACGATTGCCGCTATTGCATCAACCGGCGGTCCAGCAATGTGCCGCGCGCCCGTTTCACGCCGGAGGAAGTCGTCAGCCTGACGCTCGACTTCTATCGCCGAAATTACATCGACGGACTGTTCCTGAGCTCCGGCGTGATTCGTTCTTCGAACTACACGATGGAGCAACTCGTCCTCGTCGCGAAGACGCTGCGCGAGAAGCATCACTTTCGCGGCTATATCCATCTGAAGACGATTCCCGATGCCGACCCGGAGATCATCGCGCAAGCGGGACGCCACGCCGACCGCCTGAGCGTGAACATCGAGTTGCCGACCGAAATCAGCCTCGAGCGTCTCGCGCCCGAAAAAAGCGGCCGCACGATCAGGCTGGCGATGGGCAACATTCGCGTCGCGCGGGAGGAGTCGGAAGTCGAGCCGCGTGCGCCGCGTTTCGCGCCGGCGGGGCAGAGCACGCAAATGATCGTCGGCGCCGACGAAACCGACGATCGCACGATCCTCGGCACCGCTGAGACGCTATACGGCTCATATCAGTTGAAGCGCGTGTATTACTCGGCGTTCAGCCCGATTCCCGACAGCCCGTCGGGGGTGCCCTCGCAAGCGCCGCCGCTCCTGCGCGAGCATCGCCTGTATCAGGCGGACTTTCTGATGCGCGGCTATGGATTCGGCGCCGCCGAACTGCTCGGCGATGCCGGCAATCTGCCGCTCGATGTCGACCCGAAGCTCGCGTGGGCGCTCGCGCATCGCGACCGCTTTCCCGTCGATCTGAATGCCGCGCCCGCGCGCATGATTGCGCGTGTGCCCGGCATCGGCATGCGCAATGCGAAGCGCATCGTCGAACTGCGGCGTGCGCGGCGCGTGCGTTATCAGGATCTCGTGAAGTTGCGCTGCGGCATGGACAAGGTGAAGCCTTTCGTCGTGACGGCGGATTACCGGCCGCCGCTTGCCGAGTCGCCGTCCGAAAATCTTCGGCGCGCGCTGGCCACCGGTCCCGTGCAGCTTTCGCTGATCTGATGCACGTCATCGTCATCGACGACGATTTCGACGCATGGCGCGTCGCCGCGCTCGATGCGCTCGCGCAAGGACTCACGCCCGAAGCGATCGACTGGCGCACGCCGGAGGCGCAGCCGGCGCTGTTCAGCGAACCGGCGCCCGCGGCCAACGCAGCTCACGGGCCGCAAATCCGCGTGTCACGCGAACTCGCGTCGCTTTTGAAGGACGCCGCGCATTTCCGCGATGCCCGCCGCTGGAGCTTCCTCTATCGCGTTCTCTGGCGCTGGGCGCAAGGCGACCGCGCAGTTGCGTCGCCCGCCGATGAAGACGGCGCGCGCCTCTACAGGATGGCGAAGGCGGTGCGCCGGGCGCAGCACGACATGATCGCGTACGTGCGCTTCCGGCAGCGCGAGGCATCGCTCGGCGCCCCCGAATATGTGGCGTGGTACGAGCCCGGCCACGACGTCCTCGCCTGGGGCGCGGAGCATTTCGCGGCACGCATGGGACGCTCGACGTGGCTCATCGCGACGCCCGACGGCGCCGCGATGTTCGACGGCGAGCGCCTGCAACTGGAGCGCCGCCCCGCGCTCGCATCGGATCATGCGAGCGATACGCCCGACGCGGCCGAAGCGCTCTGGATGACCTACTACCGCAGCATCTTCAATCCCGCGCGCCTGAACGAATCCGCACTCGAACAGCACATGCCGGTGCGTTTCTGGAAAGGGCTGCCGGAAGGTGCGCTGATTCCGCAACTCGTGAGCGCTGCGCGCGGCGGCGCACGTCGCGTCGCGCAGGCGCAGCGCGTCGGCGCGCTCGGCGGCAAGGCGGTGCAGGTACAGGCGCGGGACGCACAACCCGAACGCGACGCGCCCACGTCGCTCGACACGTGCCGCCGCTGCGATCTGTGGCGCAACGCGACGCAGGCGGTGCGCGGCGCGGGCCCGGCCGATGCGCGCATCATGCTGCTCGGCGAACAGCCCGGCGATCAGGAGGATTTGAAGGGCGAGCCGTTCGTCGGCCCGGCGGGGCAACTGCTTCAAGAAGCGATGCAGCGCGCCGGCATGCCGCGCGAGCAGGTCTATCTGACCAACGCGGTGAAACATTTCAAGTGGGAGCCGCGCGGCAAGCGGCGTCTGCACAAGACGCCCGCGCAACAGGAAGTCGAAGCGTGTTCGTACTGGCTCGAACAGGAATTGCACGAGGTCGGCGCGCGCGTGATCGTCACGCTCGGCGCGACGGCGTTGACGGCGCTTTTCGGACGACGCGCGACGCTATCCGCGCATCTGGGACGCGTCGTGCCGTATCGGGATAAACAGGTTGTCGCGACGTATCACCCGTCGTATGCGCTTCGGCAGAACGACGAAGCCGCGCGCGAGCGAACCGTCGCGGCCATCGTCGAGGCGCTCGAACGGGCGCGCGAGCTCATCGGCAGATAAGCCCGGAACGAGCTCAGAACGCCGCGCGAATCACGCCGCCGTCCGCGCGCAACGCCGCGCCGTTCGTCGCCGATGACAGCTCCGAGCAGACATACGCCACCATGTTCGCGATTTCCTCGGGCGTGATGAAGCGCTTGAGAATCGAGGTCGGCCGCGCTTCTTCGAAGAACTGCGTCTCGAAGTCCTGAAAGCTCTTGCCCCCCGAAAGTTTTTCGACGAACTCGGTGACGCCCTCGGAACTCGTCGGCCCCGGCAGCACTGAATTGACCGTGACGTTCGTGCCCTCGCACGTTTCCGCGAGACCGCGCGCGAGGGATATCTGCGCCGATTTCGTCATGCCGTAATGAATCATCTCGACGGGAATCTGGATGCCGCTCTCGCTGCTGATGAACACGACGCGGCCCCAGTTCTTCTCCTTCATCTTCGGCAGATACGCACGCGACAGTCGCACGCCCGACATGACATTGGCATTGAAGAAGCGCAGCCATTCCTCGTCGGGGATCTCCTCGAATGGCTTCGGATCGAAGATGCCCATGTTGTTGACGAGAATATCGACATGCGCAAAGCGCTTCACGAGGTCGTCGACCTGCGCGGCGTCCGAGACGTCACCCGCGAAGCCTTCGGCCTGCGCGTTCGGCACGAGTTCGCGCAGCTTCGCGAGCGCCGCGTCGACGGACGCCTGCGAGCGGCCGTTGATGATCACGCGCGCGCCTTCACGCGCCAGCGCCACGGCGATGGCATGCCCGATGCCTTTCGTCGAACCGGACACCAGCGCGAGCCTGTTGGCGATCTTGAGATCCATTTCTGCTCCTTCGAACGAGTTTGCGGATTGCGTCGACGTCCAGGCGCGACGGGTTCGGAGGATGGTAACCAGAACCGGGCTGGTTTGCAGAAGTCACGCGCATCAGCGGTCGACGTGCCCTGGTTAGTTAGGAAAACAAATGAATATGTTGCCCTTCGGAAATGCGGTCCCTCGCATGATTTGTATCTGTCAGAGGATTGCGCGAACATCCCGCGCGGCCCATGAAACTCCGCGACATAAATGCCCGATGGCCAGCGCTGCGGCCTTCGGCCATAGTTGCACCTGCGTGATCGAGAGCGAAAACAGCACAGAGAACCGAGAGCCGCATCACGCATCCCGAATCCACTCATTCATGATTCCCGGCGCGGCCGGTACGGAGGTGCAACATGTCCAACCCGATCAAATTCTCGTCGCTCAATGCGGTCTTCAAGAAAGCGCGCGGCGCGGCGCTGGCCGGATTCATTGTCGGCACGGCGCTGCTTGCCGGATGCGCGAGCAATCCCGCACAAGCATCGGGCCAATACAACCAGTACGGCGGCCAATACGTGCAGACCGTCGCGGCCGTGCCCGCCGTGCGTCCCGACACCATCTACGTCTATACCTTCGCGAGCGATTCCAGCGACGTGAAGCTCGACAATCACGGCCTGATCTCGAAGATCGGTTCCGCAATGTCCGGTGATTCGCAGGCGCAAAAGCAGGCGCAGGACGCCGTCGCGGCGCGCGATGAGGTCGCGAACGAAATCGTCGCGAAGCTTCAGTCGATGGGCCTTCGCGCGGTCCGCGCCGACGTGCCGCCGCCGCAAGACCAGAACGTGCTCGAGGTCGTTGGCAACATCAGCACGATCGACGCGGGCAATCGTCGCCGCCGCATGGTGATCGGCCTCGGCGCGGGCGAAAGCAAGGTCGGCGCGACCGTGCAGCTCGTCTTCAAGCCGGCGCACGGCGCGCCGCAACTGCTCGAACAGTTCGACGCGAAAGCCGACAGCGGCCACGCGCCGGGCGTCGCGGAAATGGCGGGCATCGGCGCGGCGGCGGGACATGTCGCGACTTCGATCGCGGTGTCGGGCGGGCTGCATGCCCTATCGGAGACAAAGCACGCAGGCGTGTCGTCCGATGAAAAGCGTCTCGCCGACACCATCGCCAAACAGATCGTCAAGCTCGGCCAGGAGCAGGGCTGGATGGCCGCGAAGAGCTGATCGAAGTCGAAACATGCGTGGTCCGGAAGCTGCTTGCACTATGATTCCGGACGAATGTTCGCTTTGCGAGGCCCGCGCATGCTGACGATTGCCCTGATTGTCCTGACCGTTGTGGCGACGCTCGTCGTCGTGCTCGTGATTGCGAATCTGACGAGTGGCGAGAAGAAGATCGAGCACAAGATCGAACGGCTCTACGCGAGCGACGATCCGCAATTCATACGCTCGATGGGTCTGCTGCTCGGACCGCCCGTCATCGGCGGAAACCGCTTCGAGGTGCTCCTGAACGGCGACGCGATCTTTCCGTCGATGCTCGAAGGCATCCGCGCGGCGCGAGAAACGATTACCTTCGAGACCTTCATTTACTGGTCGGGCGCGATCGGCGAGCAGATTGCCAGCGCACTGTCAGACAAAGCGCGCTCGGGCGTCGCGGTGCATGTGCTGCTCGACTGGGTCGGCTCGTCGAAAATGGACAAGCGCTATCTGCAGATGTTGCGCGAGGCGGGCGCGGAGGTGATCCAGTATCACAAGCCGCACTGGACGGGACTCGGGCGCATGAACGACCGGACTCACCGCAAGCTGCTGGTGATCGACGGGCACATCGGGTTCACGGGCGGCGTCGGCATCGCCGAGGAATGGACCGGGCACGCGCAGGACGAAAAGCACTGGCGCGACACGCATTTTCGCGTCGAAGGCCCGGCGGTCGGGCAGATGCAGGCGGTGTTCATGGACAACTGGGTCAAGGCGACGGGCAACGTATTGCACGGCCCCGCCTATTTCCCGCATATCGACGCCGCGGGCGACGGCTTCGCCCACATGTTCAGCAGTTCGCCCTCGGGCGGCAGCGACGACATGCAGTTGATGTACCTCATGGGGATCACCGCCGCGACGCACTCCATCCATTTGTCGAGCGCGTACTTCGTGCCGGACAAGCTGACCATCAACGCGATCGTCGAGGCGGCGAAGCGCGGCGTGCGCGTGCGCATCATCACGCCGGGCAAGCGCATCGACACGCACACGGTACGCGAGGCGTCGCGCGCGTGCTGGGGCGATCTGCTCGCGGCGGGCGTCGAGATGTACGAGTATCAGCCGACGATGTTCCACTGCAAGCTCATCGTGGTCGACGAATATCTGGTTTCGGTCGGCTCGACCAACTTCGACAGCCGCTCGTTCAAGCTCAACGACGAAGCCAACCTCAATATCTACGACCGCGATTTCGCGCGTCGCCAGACGGCGATTTTCGACGATGACGTCGCCCAGTCGAAACGCATCACGCTCGATGACTGGCGCCGCCGTTCGCTCCCGGAAAAGCTGCTGGAGCGCGTTGCCGCGCTGCTCGATTCGCAGCTTTGATGTCGGCACGAAGCACGTAGCGAATATTTGTCAGCCGGGCCTCAAGATCGCGGGACGCAAGCCGATAAGACGCTCACGCAATCGAGCCTTCGGGCCATCGGCAACCATGCACGGCACTTACAACTTCTGGCTGGTCGCGGCGTCGCTCGTCGTCGCGACGCTCGCTTCCTATACCGCGCTCGACATTTCGGGCCGGATCGCCTCGCTTTCGCGATCGCGCATGCGGCACATCTGGCTCGCGGGCGGGGCGGCGTCGATGGGCATCGGCATCTGGTCGATGCATTTCATCGGCGTGCTCGCCTTCGAATTGCCGATTCGACTCGGCTACGATTTCAAGATCACTGCCGGGTCGCTCGGCATCGCGGTGCTCGTGTCCTTCTTTGCGCTGCGTGTCATCACGAGCAAGCGGCTGACGGCGAGACGCCTCGTCGCGAGCAGCGTGCTGATGGGTGCGGGCATCGCGGCGATGCACTACACGGGCGATGCCGCGATGCGCATGCAACCGGCGATCGTGTACGATCCGCGCCTTTTCGCGGCGTCGATCGCGATAGCGGTGATCGCGTCGGGCGCGGCGCTGTGGATCGCGTACACGCTCTCGGATGCGAACCAGACGAACGTGCTCGTCAAGCGCATGGGGTCCGCGCTGGTGATGGGCATCGCGATCACCGGCATGCACTACACGGGCAACGCGGCGGCGGAGTTCTTGCCGGGCTCGATCTGCGGCGCGGCCAATGACGTCGATGCGCACTGGCTCGCGACCACCATCGTGCTCTTCACGCTGGCGATTCTGATCATCACGCTCGTGCTGTCGCGCTTCGACGCGCGCACGGCGCTGCTTGCCGGCTCGGTGTCGCGTCTGAATGGCCAGATCGTGCGCATGGCGACCTTCGACACGCTCACGGACCTTCCGAACCGCCGCACGATGAACGAGCGCATCGATCGGGCTATCCGGAACGCGAAGCACAGCGGCGGCCGCTTCGCGATTCTCTTCATGGACCTCGACGGCTTCAAGACCATCAACGATTCGCTCGGCCATACGGTCGGCGACGAAGTGCTGAAGGCGTTCGCGCGGCGCCTGCAGGAATGCGTGCGCGGCGGCGATACGGTGGCGCGCCTCGGCGGCGACGAGTTCGTCGTGATGCTGGAAAACCTGCACGCACCGACCGATGCCGAGAAGATGGCCGAGCGCATTCTCGACGAGATGAAGAAAGGCCTGCTCGTCGGGAATCATCCGTTGCAGGTGATGCCGAGCATCGGCATCGCGCTGTTTCCGCAGGACGGCGACACCGTCGAATCGATGCTCAAGCACGCGGACGTGGCGATGTACGAGGCCAAGCGTGGCGGGCGCAGCACGTATCGCTTCTTCGAGGCGAGCATGAACGAGGCGGCGGTGCGGACCTTGCAGATACAGCAGGCGTTGCACGAGGCGTTGAACGGCGGCCACTTCTATTTGCTCTTCCAGCCGAAATTCCGTGGCAAGAGCGGCGAGCTGGCGGGCGCGGAGGCGCTGATCCGGCTGGACCATCCAGAGATCGGCACGCTGACGCCGCTCGAATTCATTCCGATCGCCGAGCGTTCCGGTCAGATCGTGGAAATCGGCTATTGGGTCGTGCACGAGACCTGCCGCCAGCTTGCGCGCTGGCGTGATGAAGGGTGTCCGCCGGTGAAGGTGGCCATCAACCTGTCGCCGCGACAATTGCACGAGGCGGATCTCGTCGAGAACATCATGATGATCGTGCGCGCGGAAGGCGTGCAGAGCGAGCAGATCATGTTCGAGATCACGGAGACGGTGGCGATGCAGGACGCGCCGCGCACGATCGAAATGATCCGCGCGTTCCAGGAGAATGGTTTCGAGATCGCCATCGACGATTTCGGCACGGGGTATTCGAGCCTCGCCTATTTGCAGCGTTTTCGCGCGAAGCAGTTGAAGATCGATCGCTTTTTCACGAACGGGCTCGACGAGAACGGGCAGGAAGGGCGCGCGATCGTGTCGGCGATCATCGCGCTCGCGCATTCGCTCGATATGGATGTGGTCGCCGAAGGAGTCGAGACGGGTTCGCAGCTCGACCGGCTGCAGGACATGATGTGCGACGAGATGCAGGGCTTTTTGCTGGCGATGCCGCTTTCCGCCGATGCGTTCGGGGTGATGCTGGAGCAGGGAGAGGTGAGCGCGTAGGCGGGCGTGGTCTGGTTCGAGGTGTCCTCGAATTTTGACTAACAATATTACTTAGTCATCCTTTCCGATATGTAAAAATCCTCACGTTCGCGGCGAGACATCGTCGCGGCGTATCGACGAGGCTAATAAAACATAGGGGTCAGGATGGTCAAGGGAAATGCGCCGCATATCTTGAGTTTCATCAATCTCAAGGGAGGCGTCGGCAAGACGACAACGGCGGTGGCCGTCGCGGAGATTCTCGCGCTCGAAGCGCGCCAGCGCGTGCTGCTGATCGATCTCGATCCGCAGACCAATGCCACGGTGAATCTGATTTCCGAAGTCGAGTGGGGCGAGCGCGACCACGCCGGGCACACGATCGCGCAACTGTTCGAGGACAAGATCAACAATCAGCTTCCGCCCAAGTTCGATATCGAGTGCGCGATCATACGCGGGGTGTCGACGGTCGACGGTGGCATCGAAGGGCTCGATTTGCTGCCTTCCAGCATTCGCCTGATCACGTTGCAGGACCACATTCCCGGCGTCGCGATGAAAGGGCACTTCACCAACAATCCGCTCGATATCCTGAAAAAGGCCCTGCATCCCGTCATCGACCGATACGACTACATCATCATCGATTGTCCGCCGAGCCTCGGCGCGGTCACGCACAATGGCCTGCGCATCTCGACCGGTTACGTCATTCCGACCATTCCCGATATCGTGTCGACGTGGGGCATCTATCAGATCGTCGACCACGTCCGTGGTTTCGCCGCCGACCTCGGGCAGAAGATCGAGCCGCTCGGCATCGTCGCGACGAAGGTGCAGAACAACAAGCTCCACGAACGTGTCATGGACGATCTGGCGCATGGCCGCCTCGGCAAGTTCAACCCGTCGGGCGTGCCGCAGCCTCATTTCTTCAAGAACTGGATTCCGCAATCCGTCGATGTTGCGCGCGGTGCGGATCACGAAGCCCATCTGCGCACGCTCAACAACAAGTACGGACCGAACGCGTATGCCGCTTTGCAAGGACTCACACGGGAAATCCTGACACTATGCGAAGCAAACACCCAGTGATCGCGCTGCTACAAGGTCTCTCCGCCTTGCTTGACGATGAAGCGTCGAGCAATCCTGCTTTTGCGGCAAAACTCGACGCGTTGATTCGCCCGCCCGAAAAACCATCCGGCGCGCGTCCGAAAACGTCGACCAAGCCCAAGGGCATCGACGTGCCCGACGTCCATGCCGAACTCGCAGCGCGTGGCGACGAAGACTTCCGCGCGTGGCTATGCACGCAGCCCGCCGATGTCCTCAAGGCCATCATCCGCCGGCAGGACCTCGATCCCTCGCGTCGTTCCTCGAAGTGGAAAGACGAGAAGAAGCTGGCGAACTTCATCGCGGACGGGTTGCGCGCCCGCCTGTCGCGAGGCTCGGCGTTCATCGGCCGGACACTTGACCCAAGCTGACGCCCTCAATCCATCGCCGCATGCGCGACCGATTCATCCCCGAGAGCGTTGCGCGCCGGGCGAATCAGCAACAGCAACGGCACTACCAGCAACGTCGCGACGAACATCAGCTTGAAATCGTTGAGATACGCGATCATCGACGCCTGCTGCGTGATGGTCTGATTGAGCATCGCCATGTCCTGCACGGAGCCGCCCGACAGGATCGATTGCATCGCGGGATTGAACGGCGTCACCTGCGCGGCGAGGTCCGCGTGGGCGACCTGCGTGTTGCGCGTCATCAGCGTCTGCACGATCGAAATGCCGATACTGCTGCCGATATTGCGCATCAGACTGTAGGTGGCGGTGCCGTCGGCGCGCAACTCGGGCGTGAGCGTCGAGAACGTCAGCGCCGACAGCGGCACGAACACGAGCCCGAGTCCAAAGCCCTGAATCACGCCCGGCCACACGATATCCGATGCCGACAGAACGATCGTGTAGTGCATCATTTGCCAGAGCGCCAGCGCCGAAATCAGGAAACCCGACAGCAACAGCAGACGCGCATCGATGTGCTTCAGAAGCCGCCCGGCGACGAGCATCGCGATCATCGTGCCCGCGCCGCTCGGCGCAGTGACGAGCCCGGTCGTCGCGACGGGGTAGTTCATCAGGTTCTGCAACATCGGCGGCAATAGCGCGCGCGTCGCGTACATGACCGCGCCGATCACGAAGATGAAGCACGTGCCGGTCGCGAAGTTGCGGTCTTTCAGCAACTGGTATTTGAAGAACGAGCGCGCACCGGCCGTCGCCGTATGCGCGATGAAGAAGATGAAACTCAGCGCCGCGAGCAGCGCTTCGATGCGAATCTCCATCGAGCCGAACCAGTCGAGCTGTTCGCCGCGATCGAGCATCGCCTGAAACGCGCCGATCGCGAGGCCGAGCGTCGCGAAGCCGAATGCATCGAACTTCACCGCACGCCGCGCGACCTGCGCGGGCAGGAACGTCAATACGCCAAAGAGCGCGAACGCACCGATCGGCACGTTGATGAAGAACACCCAGCGCCAGTTGTAGCTGTCGGTGAGCCAGCCGCCGAGCGTCGGACCGAGAATCGGCCCGACCATCACGCCCATGCCCCAGACGGCCATCGCCTGGCCCTGTTTCTCGCGCGGATTGATGTCGAGCAGGATCGACTGCGACAGCGGCACGAGCGATGCGCCGAAAACGCCCTGCAACAGCCGCGACGCGACGATCTGCGCCAGCGTCTCCGACAGCCCGCAAAGCGCCGATGCGACCGTGAAGCCCGCGATCGAGACGCACAGCAGCTTCTTCACGCTCAACTGGTCGGAGAGCCAGCCGGTGAGCGGCGTCGCGATCGCCGCCGCGACGATGTAGGACGTCAGCACCCACGTGATTTCGTCCTGGGACGCCGACAGGCTGCCCTGCATATGCGGCAGCGCGACGTTTGCGATCGTGCTGTCGAGCGTCTGGATCAGCGTCGCGAGCATGATCGAGACGGTCAGCATGCCGCGGTTCAGGGGCGCCGCGGCGCGTTCCGTGGAGACTTCGGAGGACATGGAGGTGGCCGCGGGAAGCGGCTTTCATAAGTAGGGTGATGATAAGCAGGCTTATTATAGGGCGGGCGCATTGCGGCGCAATTCGGTCGATTACGGAGTGTGCGCAACGTGCCGCGCTGAAAGCTCTTCCATATAATCGCGCGATGGAAACCCAACTCGACAAGCGCTTCGGCTTTCTGGTCGCGGACGTGGACCGCCTGTGCGGCAATCGTTTCGACGTATTGGCCAGGTCATCGCTCAATCTCACGCGCGCGCAATGCCGCGTGCTCGCCTATCTTTCGCATTACGGCGAAGTGAATCAGGCGCGGCTCGCGGGGCTACTGGAAGTCGCGCCGATTTCCGCCGGACGCCTGCTCGACCGCATGGAAGAGGGCGGCTGGATCGAGCGTCGCCCGAATCCCGACGACCGCCGCGAACGCCAGGTCCGCATGACCCCGAAGGCGGAAAAGGCGCTCGACAAGGCGCGGCGCGTCGGCGACGAGATCGCGTCGGAGGCGCTCGCGGGCTTCAGCCGGCAGGAAAGCGAGCAGTTGATCGCGCTGCTGCAACGCGTGCGCGGGAATCTGAGCCGCATCGTCGACCGGTGACCGATCGCGGCGCATGCCTTCGCTGCCGGTTTGCGCGCGCCGTGCTAACGTGCCGCGCATGGATCGCCGATTGCTTGCGCGATCCGCGCAAGTGTCGTCGTCAACTGTCGCCATCCATCCGGAGAAGATCGATCATGAACAAACGAACCGCACCGTTGGCCGTCATCGCCCTGTCCGTCGCCGCGTTCGTCGCGATGCCCGTCGCGCAAGCGCAGGACACGGCCGCCTCCACGCCGAAGCAGATCAAGAAAGCCCAGCGCAAGGAGGCGCGCGCGAAGAAGAACGCCGAGCTGAAGCAACTGGAGCAGAACGGCTACAACCCGGCTGGCGAACAGACGAACTATCCGCAGAATCTGCAGAACGCGCAGGCGAAGATCAATGCGCAGAACGCCGGGAAACCGGCCCCGGCGTCGGCCCCGTAATCGATTCATCGTATGGCGAAGACGCGGGAGGCATCCCGCGTTTTCCGCCGACTGCCTTCGCCATAGAAGGCAACACGCAAGGTGCAAGTTCCCGATCGTCGACGAAGCGCCGCGGACACGGCCGATGAAGCGCGGAGGATACGAGCATGCGATGGCGATCGTGGCTGTTGATCTTCGCGTTGTGCGACGCGCATGCGGCATCGCGCTACTACGCGCCGATGTCCTTCTATCCGCACGACGCCGTGCGCATCTCGCGCTTTGCAGCGGCGCCGGGCGCCATGCAGGTGCCCTACGGCGCGGGCGCGAGAGTCGGAGAAGGCGACTTCTACATCGTTTCGAACGCTACGTTCAAGGCATTGACGGCGCACATGCAACCGGACGGCACGATCGCGCTCGTTCAGTCGAAATGGACGCCGGAACTTGCCGCAAGTCAGATCTGGACCGTCGATAAGGAAGGCAGCGGCTTTCGCCTGTATTCAAAACTCTACGGACGATACGTGACGCTCGGTGCGCGCGTGGGGCTCGAAGCGGCGTCGGGCGAAGCGCGGCAGAACTGGAGCATCGAAGCCGATGCGAACGCGGTGACCATCGCGGCAAGCGGCACGAAGACGGGGCTCGTCGTCACGCGTCACGCCCTGCGCGACGGCGCGTTCGTCGAAGTGAGCGCGCAGGCCGGGCAATGGCGTTTGTACGAGGTGCACAACGAAGGTGCGGATCACGCGTATCGCACGCACGATGCAGCCCTGCAATCGACCTACGACAACGCGGCGAAGCGCTATCACCTGAGCGCCTATGCGCCCGATGCGATCGAAGCCGACCGGCTCGGCGGCTTTCGCTGGACCGACTATCATCCGTCGGGGCTGTATGTGTCGAAGGGAGAGTCCGTCGTGATAGATGTGAGCGGTCTCGCCGACGATGGTCCGGATGGCCTCGTCATCATGGTCGGCAACAAGAACGGCTTCTACAGACGTCAGCCCGCGGGCGATCCTCAGATGATCCTCGCGACGGAAGGGCGCAACGAATTCGTTGCGTCGCGCGATGGCTTGCTTTACTTCGAATACGTCGATAGCGGATTCAACGAGCGCCCGCGCATGTCGATCGATATCTTCGTGCGCGAAGGCGGCAAGCCTGTGCCGTTCTATACCGAGGGCGCGACGACGCTCGTCGAATGGCGCGCGATGCTGCAACGTTACGCCGATTCGCCGCTCGTCGAGATGGTCGGCAGGCGCACGATGTTCACCGTCGCGCGCTCGATGTATGACAAGGCGGGCGCGGCGGACCCGGCCGCGCTGCTCGGCTACGTCGGGCGGATCATGGGCTATCACGACGAGGTGTCCGGACTCGATGATTCGAGTGCGCTCGATGCACCCTCGCCGCTGCGCGTGCATTTTGTGCAGGACGCGATTTCCACGCACGCGGAGTTGCAGAACGCGTATATGTACGCGACGTACTACATGATCGGCCTGCCGCTGAACAGTGCCGCCGAGACCTTGCTACAAACCGCGAAGGCCGATGAATGGGGCGTGTGGCACGAGATGGGCCACATGTATCAGCAATGGGACTGGACGTGGCCCGGCGTAACCGAGACGACCGTGAACATCTATTCGCTGCACGCGCTGCAACGTCTCGGTACGCCGATGGCCTCGCCGTTGATGCAAGTCGTCGATGCGCGCGGCAGAAAGAACCGGATCGAGCTCGCGGCGCTTTATCTTGCGCAGCCGTCGCGCAATTTTCTCGACGATGCATCGTTTCCACTGCCTTCCGAGGCGCTGTGGATCAGGCTCGTGATGTACGAGCAGTTGCGCCGCGCGCTCGGCGACGGCTTCTATGCGCGGCTGCACAAGTTCTATCGGCTGCATCCGCTGATGGAGGATGAAGGCGGCGACAGGCGCGCGGTGCAGACCTTCATACTGCGCGCCTGCATTGCGGCGAATCTGGATTTGAGGGCGTTCTTCGAGCGATGGGGCTTGCCGGTCGATGCGGGTACGCACGCGGCTATCGGCAAATTGAAGCTGAATGCGCCTGCGACGGATTTGACGCGCACGCGGATCTGACGCGCAAAAAAACCGCCGACGCGCGAGGCGGTCGGCGAAGTTCTGGCTCTTGCGAGGGCTGCCAGAAACGCTTCGACCATTCATGCCGCATCGGCTAGCCGGATGTCGCTGCGCCCGTCCCGCCGCGTGGCTCTGCGCCGCGTCATCGCACGACCTATGCGCGCGCCCGGCACGTTATCGATGCCGAATGCGGGCCGCGCGAGAAAGAAACCCTGCGCGAGCACATGCGGCCACTGCGCGATCCACTGCGCCTGCGCCGCCGTCTCGACACCTTCGACGACAATCGCCACCTTGAGCCGCGTCAGCAGCGCGAGCACCGACGAAAACACCATGCACGCATTCGGGCTGCGCGGCGCTTCGGCCAGCAGCTCCTTCGCGATCTTCACCGTGCCGAAGTCGATCGGACCGAGTGCGGCGAGACACGAGTAGCCCGTGCCGAAGTCGTCCATCGCGACGCTCACGCCCTTGTGCTTGAGATGACTCACTACCTTCGGCATCGACGGCATGCGCGCCAGGTCTTCGCTTTCGAGCAATTCCAGCTCGATGCAATCGGGGGTGACCCCGTGCGACCGGCAAATCGAGTCCATGCGGTCCGCGAATCCCGGCAGCGCCGCGACCGAAGGCGGCACGTTCACCGCGACCGAATAATGCGCGCCGCCGCGCGCCCGCCACGCCCCGATTTCGGACGCAACGACGTTCAGCACGAACCACGTGAGTTCGCGCATGAGGTCGGCGTCCTTGAAGGCCTCGCTGAATGCGCCCGGCAGCAATACGCCGTACTCCGGATGACGCCAGCGAATGAGCGCTTCCATTTGCGCGAGTTCGCCGCTGTCGACTCGGTAGATTCCCTGATAGGCGATGCAGAATTCTCCGGCCTCGAGGCCGTCGAGTATGCGATGCCTGAATGCATGATCTGAGTTCGGCGCGGCTTTCGCGACAGGCGAGCCGTGTGTCGTTCTGTTCATGCTTGAGCCACCCCTCCCAGTTGGTCGTGGAGGCGGTTGCACGAGTCGTGCCAGACTTGCAGACTGTGCGCAATGCGAAGCCTCACAACGTTTGCGCGCCGGCGCATGCTGTCACGATTGCGGCACGAGGCGTCACGCCGCGTTCAGGGTTGCGTACCGATTTCGTGACGCCTTCTGCTGTGTGGGCTGGCGCACATAAGCCGAGTTCGCGTCCGCCTGCATCGGCATGCCGTTTTGAAGCTTCTGCTCAATAATTCTGGAACGTTTGTAATCCGGACCGATGCCGAAAGAATGGCTGGTCAGGCGGTTGCGGTCTGCGCGACTGGCCACATGCGTTCGAGCGCGCTGCCATCCTCGCGGAACAGATGCACATGGCGAATGCTGAAGCCCGCATTGAGGCGCTGCCCTTCGACGGCCGTCGATTCGCCCGAACCCTTCACCTGAATCACGAGTTCGTTTGGCAGCCGCACATGCAGCAGCGTCTCGCCGCCGAGATGCTCGATCACCATGACTTCGCCGGAGAGACCGCTGTCGATATCGCCGCCGCCTGCTTCGACGAAATGCTCGGGCCGGATGCCGAGCGTGAGCGTTTCGCCCGCTCGCACGGTCGACGCCGCAAAAGGCAGCGTAAGCGGCTCGCCGCCGGGCAGCTCGATGGTGACCCCGGCGGCATCGACCCGCATCACGCGCACGTCCATGAAGTTCATCTTAGGCGAGCCGATGAAGCCCGCCACGAAGCGATTGTGCGGCGTGCGATACAACTCGAGCGGCGAGCCGATCTGTTCGACGCGTCCGTGATTCAGCACGACGATGCGATCGGCCATCGTCATGGCTTCGGTCTGATCGTGCGTGACGTAGATCATCGTCGCATTGAGCTGCTTGTGCAGCTTGATGAGTTCGAGACGCATCTGCACGCGTAATGCGGCATCGAGATTGGAAAGCGGTTCGTCGAAGAGAAAGACCTTAGGCTCGCGCACGATCGAACGTCCAATGGCAACGCGCTGACGCTGCCCGCCCGACAATGCGCGCGGACGGCGTTCGAGCAGCTGGCCGATCTGCAGAATCTCCGCCGCGCGATGCACGCGCTCCTTGATCTGCGCTTCGGGCAACTTGAGCATGCGCAGCCCGAATGCGATGTTTTCGTAGACCGACATGTGCGGATAGAGCGCGTACGACTGAAACACCATCGCGACGCCGCGTTGCGAAGGCTCGAGCTCGGTGACGTCTTCGCCGCCGATCAGTACTTGCCCCGAGTCGCTGCGTTCGAGACCTGCGATGGTGCGCAGCAAGGTGGACTTGCCGCACCCCGAGGGACCGACGAAGACCATGAACTCGCGATCTGTCACCTCGATGTCGACGCCCTTCAACACATCGACGCCCGCGAAGCTCTTGCGGATCTGCTGCAAATGGACTGCGCTCATACGTTGTCTCCTGTTTGCTGCGGCAGCGCAGCATCGGACGCATCGTCGAATTTGTTCTTGACAACCTGCTCGCGCCAAAATATACAATTGTAAAACCGAAATTACAAGTGAAACGACGCACGACAAAGCCGAACCCGTAAGCCTTACCCGCTCGATAAAAACCAAGGAGACAGGCATGAAGAAGCGCTTCATCCCGGCCACGCAGCTCGGCCCGATCAAACACGTCGCGGCGGTCGCGCTGCTGGCGGCGAGCGCAGCGTTCGCCGCATCGAACGCGCAGGCCTGGACTTTGAAGGAAGCGGCGCAGCCATACTCGGGCACCACGATCAAGGCCATCTTTCTCGATCGTCCCGGCTACAAGGCCGCGCAGCAACTGATCCCGCAGTTCGAGAAAGAGACGGGCATCAAGGTGCGCTGGGAAGTGATTCCTTACGAGAACACGCGCGAGAAGGAAGTGCTCAACTTCGTTGGTGGCGGCGATCAGGACATCGTGCTCGTCGATGTCGTGTGGATCGGCGAATTCGCGAGCAACAAGTGGCTCGTGCCGATCAAGAAGTTCACCGACGATCCGAAACTCGCCGACCCGAACCTGAACCTCAAGGGCTTCTTCCCGATCCTGCTCGATTCGTTCGGCACGTGGGACAAGGTCACCTACGGTCTGCCGTTCGATAACTATTCGGGCCTCATGTTCTACAACAAGTGCATGTTGAAGGACGCGGGTTTCGACGAACCGCCGAAAACCTGGGACGAGTTGCTCAACACGTATGCGCCGAAGCTCACGAAGGGCGACAAGTTCGCGTTCGCGTTGCAGTCGCGGCGCGGCGAGACGCAATCGGCGGATAGCTTCATGCGCGTGCTGTGGCCGAATGGCGGCTCGCTGCTCGATGCGAAGTTCAAGTCGAATCTGATGTCCGCGCAATCGCAGGCGGGCCTCGAATATCGGCAGAAGCTGATGAAGTACATGCCACCGGGCATCGTTGATTTCGATCATGCGGAAGCGGTGAACGCACTCGCGCAAGGCCAGGTCGCGATGATCACCGAGTGGTCCGCGTTCTATCCGACACTGACCGATCCGAGCAAGTCGAAGCTCGGCAACTGTCTCGCGATCACCACCGAGCCGAAAGGTTCCGCTGGCCTCAAGCCGGCGCTCGGCGGCTTCTCGCTCGCCGTGAACGCGAAGTCGAACGCGAAGAAGCAGGCGGCGTCGTGGCTGTTCATTCAATGGATCACGTCGGAAGCGATGGCGAAGCCCTACCTCGAAGCGGGCGGCGTGCCGGCGCGCACGGCGGTGTATCAGGACAAGGCCGTGCAGGACAAGTATCCGTTCGTGAAGCCGATGGTCGAATCGTGGCAGGGCGGCGTGCCGGATTATCGTCCGCGCTTCCCGGAATGGCCTGCCGTGTCGGAGGTCATCGGCGAATGGGGCAGCAAGATGATGCTCGGCCAGGTGACGGTGAAGGAAGGCGCGCAGACCATCGGTCAGAAGACCGAGGACATCCTGAAGAAAGCGGGCTATTACGACGGCAAGAAGCCTTTGCTGAAGTAACTTCATTTAAGGAACCGGAGGCGTTCGAATGGCTTCACCTGCAATGCGTGCGCGTGGACCGCGCAAGCCCGCGCGCTACTTCGGCATCGTGCCGCGTTCGCCCGCTTTCTGGTTCCTGATACCCGCAATCGCCGCGCTCGCGGTCATCGGCATCTATCCGCTGCTGCTTGCGCTCTATAACTCGTTCCATCAGTACAAGCTCGCGGATCTGGGTTCGGGAACGCCGTTCATCGGTGTCGACAATTACATCGCGACGCTGACCGATCCGAGCTTCTGGGGCGCGCTCGGACGCACCGCGTTGTTCCTCTGCGTGACCTTGCCGATCGAGATCGCGCTCGGCCTCTTCGCCGCGCTTTTGCTTCATCGCACGGAATTGCCGTGGATGCGTGCGGCCGCGCGTGTGAGCCTTGTCATTCCCATGGCGACGACGTATGCGGTCGTCGGCCTCATCGGGCGGCTGATCTTCAATCGTCAGTTCGGCGTGGCGAACTATCTGACCGGGCTCGTCGGCATTCCGCCGCAAGACTGGCTCGCCGATCCGACGCTCGCGTTCGTCTCCGTGATGATCATGGATATCTGGCAATGGACGCCGTTCTGCGCGCTGATCCTGCTCGCCGGACTGTCGATGGTGCCCAAAGAAGCCGAAGAAGCCGCGCGCCTCGAAACGCCGAAGTGGAGCATGATTCTCTGGCACCTGCAGCGTCCGTATCTGCTTCCGGGTCTCACGGCCATTCTCATTCTTCGCTCGGCCGACATGCTCAAGATGTTCGATGCCGTCTTCACGATGACGCGCGGCGGGCCCGGCGCCGCGACGGAATTCATCAGCGTCTATATCCAGCGCGTGGGCTTTCGTCTCTTCGATCAGGGCATGGCGTCCGCGCAGGCGATCATCCTGCTCATCCTGACGATCGTGCTGTCGCGTCTTTATATCCGTTTCGTGTATCGGGAGGCTGCGTGAGTTCGATCAATATGCCAGTCACGCAACGCGCGAAGCGCGCACGCGCCGCAAGAAAACGTGCCACCGTATGGCATTTTCTCGGTCTGGTGGTCGTGTTTCTGTCGTCGGTGTTTCCGTTCTACTGGATGGTGACGACGAGCCTGAAAAGCCAGGCCGATGCGCTCGCGTATCCGCCGAAATGGCTGTTCTCGCCCACCTTCCATCACTACACCGCGGCGCTCTTCGAACATGACGTGGCGGGCAGCCTGCTGAACTCGCTCATCATCGCGTGCAGCACGACGGTCCTCGCGATCCTGCTCGGCACACCCGCCGCCTATGCGCTCGCGCGCTACGAATTCCGCGGCAAGGAAGACTTGTGGTTCTGGTTCATCTCGAACCGCATGGTGAGCCCGGTCGTGCTCGCGGTGCCGTTCTTCCTGATCGCGACGAAGCTCGATCTCGTCGATACGCATATCGTGCTGATCCTGCTGTATCTGACGTTCTCGTTGCCGATCGTCGTATGGATCTGCACGGACCAGTTCCGCAACATTCCAGTCGAGCTCGACGAAGCCGCGCGTCTCGACGGTGCGTCGCCGTGGCGCGTGTTCTGGCGCATCAATCTGCCGCTCGCGATGCCGGGCATCGTCGTCTCGGCGATCTTCGCGTTCATTTTCTCGTGGAACGATCTGCTCTATGCGCTCGTGCTGACGCGCAGCGACGCGATTACATCGCCCGTCGCCGCAACGAGCTACATGAGCGGCTATGAATTGCCGTGGGGCGAGATCATGGCGACGGGCACGCTGATCGTGCTGCCGATGGTGGTATTCGCGCTGCTCGTGTCGGGCCGACTCGTGCAAGGCCTGACGATGGGCGCGGTGAAATAAAATCCCGCAGCCTTTCATTGAACAACGGAACAGCATGACCATAAGCATGAGCAAGAGCGCACCGTCCATCGCCATCGCGGAAGCGGACGAGTCCATCGATTCGGAAGAAGAACTCCAGGCGCGCGTCGCGTGGCACTACTACGTCGGCAATCTGACGCAGCAGGAGATCGCGCAACGCATCGGCAGCAACCGCGTGCGCGTGAACCGGCTGCTCGCCGCGAGCCGCGAATCCGGCCTCGTGCAGATCACGATCAACAGCAAGATCGCGCCGTGCGTCGCGCTCGAAGAAGCGCTCGCGAAGCGCTTCGGCCTCGAATGCGCGGTCGTCGTGCCGACCGGCGCGAACAACGAAGCGAACAATGCGGCGCTCGGCATCGGCGCAGCTTCCTACTTCGCCAAGCAGATCGTTGCAGGGCAAACCATCGGTCTCGGCTGGGGCCGGACGATTCGCGCGGTGCTGCGCGCGATGCCGCAGCGCACGTATGGCGCGGTGTCGGCGGTGTCGTTGCAGGGCGGCTTGTCGCATTGCCCGAGCATCAACACGTTCGATATCGTGTCGGACTTCGCGAACATCTGCCGCGCCGATGGCTATCTCTTCGCCGCGCCGATCTACGTGAGCAGTCAGAAAGCGCGCGACGTGATCCTGCAGGAAGAGACGGTGCGCGAAACATATGAACTCGCGCGCAACGCCGACCTCGCATTGCTCACGTGCGGCGATCTGACGGAATCGCTCGTCGTGACTTACGGCATCGACAATCCCGAGCAACTGCGCACGCTGCAAAAGGCGGGCGCGGTCGGCGACATGCTCGGTCATTTCATGGATGAAGACGGCGAACTGATCGATCATCCGCTGAACCGTCGCACCGTCGCGATCACGCTCGATGACTTGCGACGGGTGAAGCGCGTGATTCTGGTGAGCGGCGGCCAGAAGAAATTCCATGTGACGCGCGCGGCGTTGCGCGGGCGCTATCCGTCGGTGCTCGTGACCGACGAGGACACCGCACGGCGTCTGTGCGACGAGCCTTGAAGACGACACCATGACAGCTATCGACAGAAACCGCGAGTTCGCGGGCAAGACCGTGCTCGTCACGGGCGCGGGCAAGGGCATCGGTCATGCGACAGTGCATCTGCTGATCGAGCGCGGCGCGCGCGTGATCGCATTGAGCCGCAGCGCCGCCGACCTCGATGCGCTGAAGAATGAGACCGGCTGCGAAACCATCGCCGTCGATCTCGCCGATGCACACGCTGCGCGCGAAGCCGCGCGCGCGGTTCAGCCCGTGGATCTGCTCGTGAACAACGCGGGCATCGCGATACTGGAGCCGTTCCTCGATACGTCCGTCGAAGCCTTCGACCTCACGATGAACGTGAACCTGCGCGCCACGATGATCGTCGCGCAGGAGTGCGCGAAGAGCATGATCGCGCGCGGCGTCGGCGGATCGATCGTCAACGTGTCGAGCTTGTCGGCGAATGTCGGTTTTGCGCTGCATGCGGCCTATTGCGCATCGAAAGGCGGGCTCGACGCCATGACCCGCGTGATGGCCAACGAACTCGGTCCGCATGGCATTCGCGTGAACGCCGTGCTTCCCACCGTCACGATGACGCCGATGGGCGAACGCGCGTGGAGCGATCCCGCCAAGGCCGGGCCCATGCTCGCGCGCATTCCGATGAATCGTTTCGTGCAGCCGGTGGAAGTGGCGCGAACGATCGCGTACCTGCTCTCCGACGATTCAAGCATGGTGAGCGGCGTGAGTCTGTTGGTCGATGGCGGATTCCAGTCCTGCTGATGCCGCTTATCTCTCTCAAAGGAACGACGATGGAAGCACTGGTTCTCGAAGAAGCAAGACGCATCAGCTTGCGTCCGTTCAGCCTGCCGCAGGTCGTGGGCCCGCGCGACGTGCGCATCAAGATTCATACGGTCGGGATTTGCGGCAGCGATATTCACTACTATCAGCATGGCCGCATCGGACCCTTCGTCGTGAACGAGCCGATGGTGCTCGGGCACGAGGCATCGGGCACGATCGTCGAAGTCGGCGAGGACGTAAAGCATCTGAAGGCGGGCGATCGGGTATGCATGGAGCCGGGCGTGCCGGACATGGAATCACGCGCATCGCGTGAAGGCCTGTACAACCTCGATCCGAAAGTGCGCTTCTGGGCGACGCCGCCGGTAAATGGCTGCCTCGCGCCTTATGTGGTGCACCCGGCCGGCTTCACGTACAAGTTGCCGGATAACGTGAGCTTCGCGGAAGGAGCGATCGTCGAGCCGCTGTCGATCGGTTTGCAGGCCGCGAAGAAAGCCGCGATCAAGCCGGGCGACGTGGCCGTCGTGCTCGGCGCGGGCACGATCGGCATGATGTGCGCGCTCGCCGCGCTCGCGGGCGGATGCAGCCGCGCGATCGTCTGCGATCTCGTGCAGGAGAAGCTCGACCTGATCGGCGGTGTGCAAGGTGTGACCCCCGTGAACATCCGCGACAGGCGTGCTCTCGATGTCGTGCATGAACTCACGGATGGCTGGGGCGCGGACATCGTGTTCGAGGCGAGCGGCAACGAGAAGGCGTTCGACGGCATCGTCGATCTGCTGTGCCCGGGCGGCTGCCTCGTGCTTGTCGGCATGCCGCAGCGCGCGATTGCGCTGGACGTGGTCGCGGTGCAGATCAAGGAGGCGCGGATCGAATCGGTATTTCGCTATGCAAATATCTTCCCGCGTGCGATTCAGTTGATCGCATCGGGCAGGCTCGATGTGAAGCCGTTCATCTCGCGCACGTTCCCGTTCGCGGAAGGCATCAAGGCGTTCGAGGAAGCGGCGAGCGGCGTGCCGACCGACGTGAAGGTGCAGATCGTCCTGGAAGAGTGAGTTCGTCGTTCATATAACGAAAGGGAGACACGTCATGGCCGATGCAGAGATGACAGCGATCGTATGCCGCGCGCCGAAGGACTATCGCGTCGAGCGCGTGCAGCGTCCGAGTGCTGCGAGAAACGAGCTCGTGATCCGCATCGCCGCCTGCGGCATCTGCGCGAGCGACTGCAAATGCTGGTCGGGCGCGAAGATGTTCTGGGGCGGCCCGAATCCGTGGGTCAAGGCGCCGGTCATTCCCGGGCATGAGTTCTTCGGTTATGTCGAGGAGCTGGGTGAAGGCGCCGAAGAGCACTTCGGCGTGAAGAAGGGCGACCGCGTGATCGCCGAGCAGATCGTGCCTTGCGCGAAATGCCGCTATTGCAAGTCGGGCGAGTACTGGATGTGCGAAGTGCATAACATCTTCGGCTTTCAGCGCGAAGTGGCCGATGGCGGCATGGCCGAATACATGCGCTTTCCGCCGACGGCGATCGTGCACAAGATTCCCGATGGCATTTCGCTCGAAGACGCCGCGATCATCGAGCCGCTCGCATGCGCGATCCATACGGTAAATCGCGGCGATATCCAGTTGAGCGACGTCGTCGTGATCGCGGGCGCGGGACCGCTCGGGCTGATGATGACGCAGGTGGCGCATCTGAAGACGCCGAAGAAGCTCGTCGTGATCGATCTCGTGGACGAGCGTCTCGCATTGGCGCGCGAGTACGGCGCCGATATCACGATCAACCCGAAGACCGACGATGCGCTGGAGACGATCCGCTCGATCACCGATCGCTACGGCTGCGACGTATATATAGAGACTACTGGCGTGCCGGCCGGTGTATCACAAGGGCTGGAACTGATTCGCAAGCTCGGCCGTTTCGTCGAGTTTTCGGTATTCGGCGCGGATACGACCGTCGACTGGTCGATCATCGGCGATCGTAAGGAACTTGATGTCCGCGGTGCGCATCTCGGGCCGTATTGCTATCCGATCGCAATCGATCTGCTCGCGCGCGGGCTCGTAACGTCGAAGGGCATCGTCACGCATGGCTTCACGCTGGACGAGTGGGACGAGGCCATCAAGATCGCGAATTCGCTCGACTCGATCAAGGTGCTGCTCAAGCCGAAATGATTGCGTCAGAACGGCACTTCGCCCACGTGCCATAGCACGCCCGAAGGATCGAACACGAAGCCGACTTTCATTCCCCACGGTTGGATCGCGGGCGCGCGCGCTGGCTTGACGGTGAAGCGCTCGCTCAGTTCTTCGGGTTTCATTTCGCGCCACCACGCGTCGACATCGCGCACGAGCATTTGCAGCATGCAGTTTTCCGCGAACTCCTTCACGTAGAAGTTTTGCAGAATGAAGCTGAAGCTTTCGGCTTTGAGCATCGCGATGTCGTCGTCCTGATGCGTGACGCGAAAGCCCAGTGCTTCATAGAAGCGCCTGGACAACTCGAAGTCTCTGGCGGGAACGAATGGGCGCAGCGCGAGAAGTTGGTTCATCGGGATGATTCAGTGAGATGGGAGGGCGTAGTGTACCGTCCCGCCCAATGGCCTCACGATGCCGATGAATGGGGCCGCGCTCGATCATGAAAGCGACACGCCCAGCAACTTGCCGAGGCCGAACGTGCAGCCTGCGGCGATCATCCCGATCAGCACTTGCCGCGTTGCCGAAAAGAGTGCGCTACGTCCATTAAAGAGCGATGTGAACATGCCGATACCCGCCAGTCCGAGCCCGCTCAAGACAATGCATTGCGCGATGCCCTCGGCGCCGCGCGCCCATAGAAACGCGATTCCCGGAATGATCGCGCCCACCGCGAACAACGTGAAAGATGCGAGCGCGGCGGTCCACGGATTGCCGCCAAGCTCGCGCGGATCGAGGCCGAGTTCTTCGCGCGTGAGCGTATCCAGCGCCTTGTCCTTGTCGCGCATGATCTGGGCGGCGACGCGCTTCGCTTCCGCGGCATCGATGCCCTTCGCCTGATAGATGAGCGCGAGCTCGTGACGCTCCGCATCGGGCATGTGGTCCAGCTCGTCTTTCTCTTTTGCGATTTGCGTGCGCGCGAGTTCGCGCGCGTTGGTCACGGAGAGCCACTCGCCCAGCGCCATCGATGCGGCCCCCGCCATGAGGCCCGCGAATGCGGTGAGAAGCACCGTCTTGCTGTCGCTGCCCGCGCCGGCGACGCCCATGATGAGGCAGAAGTTCGACACGAGGCCGTCGTTCGCGCCGAGCACGGCCGCCCGCAGATCATTGCCCGACGCCACGCCGCGATGCCACGATTCGGCCGCTGCGATCGCGCCTCCCTTGCTCAGACCTTTGCTGCGATTCGCCACGTCCTGAACGATATCCGCGTGATGCCATTCCTCCGCCGACATTTGCGCCGCATCGGGCTGTCCCGCGTACTTGTCGCGATCGGCCATTTCGTTTGCGGCGACGGAGCGCAACACGAAGTCCGGCCCGAACGCACGGGCCAGCGCGCGCATGATTCGTGTCTTCGCGCTGATGCGATGCGTTCGCACGGAGACGCCGTTCTCCCGCAACTTCGCGGCCCATATGTCGGCATGACGGCGCTCTGCCTCGGCCAGCTCCGCATACACGCGCCGTTTCCCTTCCTGCGTTTCTGCTTGCGCGAGCGTGTCGTAGAGCGCGGCGCTGTCGAGTTCGTCGGCGAGATTAGCCGTAAAGCGTTTGAGTTCGGTCTGGGACGCCATGACGTCACCTTTTATCGTTCGTCTCGATCATCCAAGAGTAAAGAGGAACGCCACGTCTTATATTGAATAACCCTACGACATGCGATGAGTGAGAATGGAACCGCGTCTCATCGTCGTCATTGTTTCGATGCAACCCGCTTGCGTTGCGACGGCAGCATGCGGGTCAGCGTTTCATCGTGCAACACGAATTGATGAAACAGTGCCGCGCCGACATGCAAGCCTGCGAGCGCAAGCAGCACCCATGCGAAGACGCGATGCCAGTCACCGAGCGCGTGCCCGACGGGCGATCCGGCGGGCGAGAGCGGCGGCATCGGAATGGAGGCGAGCAGCGTAACGGGCCAGTCGCGCGACGATGCATTGGCCCATCCCATCAACGGAACCGCGATCAGCAGCAGGTAGAGCAACCAATGCGTGTAGCGCGCGAGCGCGCGCAAGGCGGCGGGCAAATTGCCGGCCTCGGGCGGCGCGGGATGCACGCTGCGCCAGAGCAGGCGCACGAGGACGAGCAGCACGATCACGACGCCGACGCCCAGATGCCATGCGATCAAACCCACGGGCTTCGTGTCGCGATGCACGTCCGGCATCGCCCAGGCAAGCACATATTGAACGAGCAGCAGCAGGGCCGTGGCCCAGTGAAAGAGACGAGCGGGCGGGTTATAGACCGATGCGAATTCCTGGCGCATGACATGTTTCTCCGACGAGACGAGACGAGGCGCGGTCGTGCAAATGCGACCGCAACCCTTGATGATGGGGACAAAATGCTTAGGCGAGCCTTAGCGCCTCGAAAGAAAGGGGCATCGACACGCCGAATTTCTGATGGGCGATGACCACTGGCCCTGCGGCATCGAAGTGAATCGCGCTACACTCGAAACCTTCCTGCGCGATCATAACTCTCAAGTGTTGTCGAAACGCCGCTTGAGTGTCGAAGATGTCTTTCACCCGGCTTCGTTCGAAATGGCCAGGTTATAGCGCGCTTCTTACGACAACGCATATCACGATGACTGCCCCCACCGCCGCCTCGTCGAGCGAAATGACCACGCCCGGCGCGCCGCCCGTGCCCACCTCGTTCGCGCTTTTCAAAGCTTTCTTTTTCATTGGCCTGACGGGGTTTGGCGGTGTGTTGCCGTGGGCGCGCCGCATGCTGGTGGAGCGTCTGGGCTGGCTCACGAGCCGTGAGTTCGCGGAGTTGTTGCCGCTCGCGCAATTACTGCCGGGGCCGAACGTCGCGAACATCGCGACCGTGCTCGGGCGGCAATATCGCGGCGCGAAAGGTGCGGCAGTCGCGGTGTTCGCGCTGTATCTCGCACCGACCATCATCACGATCGGGATCGGTTATGCGTATGCCCGATGGGGACATGCGCCGGTCACCGCACATCTCTTCGCGGGACTCATGCCTGCTGCGACGGGGCTCGTCATCGCGACCGTGCTCAAGCTCGTGACGAGCTTGCCGCGTGGCGTGGCCAGCATCGTGCTCGTGGCCGCGACGTTCATCAGCATTGCGCTCATGAAGATTCCACTTCTTATCGTGCTTGCCGTGCTGGGGCCGCTCGGCACGATCACGATGCTACGGCGCGCGCAGAAGGATTAATGCGATGTGGAGCACGCTCGCCGATCTATTCGTGCATGGTTCGATCTGGTCGCTGCTCGCCGTCGGCGGCATGAATGCAACGCTCGCCGATATCCAGCGTTATGCAGTCGATACGCGTCATTGGGTCACGGGCGAGCAGTTCGTCACGTTCTTCTCGATCACGCAGGCCGCGCCGGGTCCGAACGGCATGGCGGTCGCGTTGATCGGCTTTCAGGCGGCGGGACTCTCCGGAGCACTCGTTTCGACGATCGCGAAGATCTTGCCTTCTTCGTTGATGGCCTATTTCGTGAGCGCATGGGTGGAGCGCAGGCAGGACTCGCGCATCGTCGCCGCGGTTCGCAAAGGACTCGCTCCGGTGACCGTGGGCTTGCTCGTATCGGCCGCTTATGTGTTTGCGCGCGAGACCGATGTGAACGTGTCGCGCGCGCTTTGCACGCTCGTGTGCGCAGCGGTCGCTTATCGCAGCAAGCTCAATCCGATCTATCTCGTCGCGGCGAGCGCTCTCCTCGGGCTGGCGGGCGTATTCGGCTGATAACCATTACCTAGCCGGCAAGCGCCGCATCGACATCGACGATGATTTTGCCGCGCGCCGTGCCATCCAGCAGCGCCTCATAAGCACGCTCCGCGCTATGGAAATCGAAGCGTCGCGCATCGACGCGAGGCGCGAGCTTGCCCGCTTTGGCGAGCCGGGTCGCTTCGTACAACATCTCGCCATGATGCGCGCGATGCTGTCCCGTCAGTAGCGGATGCAGCGTGAACACGCCCGAATAACTCGCTTCGCGAAACGACAGCGGCGCGAGCGCATGCGTGCCCCATCCCAACGCGCTGACGACATGACCGAAGTGCTTCACTGCTGCAAACGATGCATCGAGTGAAGCGCCGCCGACGGTATCGACGACGAGATCGAAGCCGGAGCCGTTCGTATGCCTGGCGACGTATTGCTCGACGCTCGTATTGCGGTAGTCGATCGGCGTCGCATCGAGGCTATGAATGAAGGCGTGATCGCGCTCGCTTGCGGTAGCGAACACATGTGCGCCGAGTGCGCGCGCGAGTTGCACGGACACGTGCCCCACGCCACCGGCTCCGCCTTGCACGAGCACGGTTTGCCCAGCTTGCAATTTCGCGCGATCGACGATGCCCGCATAAGACGTGATGAACGCGAGCGGCAGGGCGGCCGCGTGGCGCATCGAAAGATTCGCGGGCTTATGCGCGAGAAGCGCGGCATCGACTGCGGCGTATTGCGCGAGCGAGCCCTGAATGCCGCCGACTCCGCCGGTCATGCCGTACACCGCATCGCCCGGCTTGAATGCATCGACGCCTGCACCGACTGCTTCGACGACACCGGCCATATCGATGCCGAGCACGAGCGGCAAGGGATGTTTTGCATGTGCCGCGGCGCCCGCGCGAATCTTGGTGTCGAGCGGATTGAGCCCGCTCGCGGCGATACGCACGAGTACTTGTCCCGGGCCCGCTGCGGGACGATCGATCGCGACGAGTTCGAGCGGGCCGTTGTGACGATCGAGAATGAGGGCTTGCATGGTGGACATCGTCGTCTCCGGAAAGGTTGAAGGCTGATGGCAGTGCGCCCATACTCGGCCATGCACCCAAGCATGTGAATCGACAGAGTCGCACGATGATCATACGAAAATGAATGGGCCAAATCTCGAATGGAGTGACGTTCGCATCTTTCTTGCGATAGCGCGCAGCGGCACGCTCGGCGCGGCCGCAAGAATGATCGGCCAAACCCAGCCGACGATGGGGCGGCGACTGCGCGCGCTCGAAGGATCGCTGGGTCACGTGCTTTTCCAGCGTACGCGCGACGGCTTCGTGTTGACCGACGAAGGCGCGGCCGTGCTGTCGTATGCCGAACGCATGGACGAAGAGGCGCTCAGCTTCACGCGCGCGCTCGCGGGACAGGATGCGAAGCTCACGGGTGTGCTGCGAGTGTCATCGTCGGACTGGTTCGGCGTGCATGTGCTTACACCGATATTCGCGCGCTTTCTCGCGAAACATCCCGAGGTATCGATCGAACTCGTCACCGATGCGCGGCGCTATAACCTCGCGCGACGCGAAGCCGATCTCGTGTTTCGAATCACGCCCTTCGACGAACCCGACGTCATACAGCGCAAGCTCATGCATATCGATTACGCGTTATATGGACGTGCCGATCTGACATCGCCCAAAGCGGGTGACGGAAAAGGGCAGACGCTCATCAGCATGGATAGCGCATTCGATCAGTTGCCGGATGTGCTTTGGGTAAAGCGCATGTTGCCCAACGCGAAGATCGTTTTCGGCAGCAATAATCGCGACGCGCAAGCGCAAATGTGTGCACAAGGTACGGGCTACGCGGTTTTGCCATGCCCGCTAGGCGATGGCGACGCGCGCCTGGCTCGCTTCGATGTTGGAGAAGCCCCGCCCGGAAGGGACGTATGGCTGGGTTATCACCGCGATCTGAAACGCGTGGCTCGCCTGCGCGCATTGCTGGACGAAACCGTGGCGGCGCTTCAGCGGGATAACAGTTGATTATCGATGCAACTAACTGTCCTATCCGCCAACCTTCATTAAATTGATCGCGTTACTGCCCGCATATTGGAGTTTCAGGCAATC